>MDSV01090099.1_pt1 | contig 11806 bp, 11 predicted proteins | sample 810851 | NCBI WGS metagenome assembly MDSV01 (sample SAMN05326640, study PRJNA326480) | marine metagenome | isolation source: seawater | place: Atlantic Ocean: North East | collected 2012 | reverse complement strand
TTTTGGTGGGCGGTAAAGGACTCGAACCTTTGACCCCCTCGGTGTAAACGAGATGCTCTACCAACTGAGCTAACCGCCCAACAAAATTCATCCATTAATTACAACATAAATTGGAAAAGGCAAATAAGATTTTTAATAATTTAACAATTAAATATGATCATTATTTGATAGATTTACTAGCCAATTATCAATATTAAAAATATTTTTATCTATTTTTGTATTATCCAATATTTTTCCACACAGAAAAAGTGGATTTTTTATCATTTTCAAAGGTAATTTTACCATACTATTTATTTGAGGATTATAATTACTTGCAAAAACAATGCAATCAATATTGTCTATTTCCTTATTTAAACAATGTTTAATAAATTTATTTGTAGATAACATATTTAATGGATCCGAGTTTAATAGGTAAAGAGTTCGTTGAAAATATTTACCTTTATTAAAAATAATTTTATAAAAAAATTTAATATCATCAATTACTATTGATTTATAACTTTTATTAAATCTATCATTAATTAATACATCATTTGAATTTAAAAAAATGTTTTTTTTAAAATCTTTATTATTAAAAAATAATGATATAATATTGTTAAAAATCATAATCGATACATATATAATTTTTTTAAATAAAAAAAATTTAAAAAAATTTAATGGTAAAATATAATAATTTAACACACCGATATTTTGCCACCCTAGTAATCTATTTTGAATAGGATGAAAATTTTTATTGGGAAAACCTAAAACAAAAAAAATATTATTTTTTAAAATTTCTTGGTATACTAAAGATGAAACATTTTTTAAACTTGTTAAATCTACTTTTTCTTTTTGACTAATCATTGTGTCTACGGATAAACCAAATATAAATTTCTTACCAAAGTATATATATTCATAAGGTATAATATTATATGTGCCAATTATAACATTGTCTTTAACTATTAGGCCATGATAAGAAAATCCAATTAACTTATTTAAAAATTTTTTATAAAATTGCTCTTCATTTCTATCGTCTTGAAATATATCCAAGTAAAGTTTGTTAATTTGTTTTATCTCTAAACTTGTAAGTTCTTTGGTATTTTTAACTTTAAAAATAATATTGCTATTATAATTCATTTAACTTTTACCTTAAAAGAGTTATATAATCATTCCACCATCAACACCTATTACTTGTCCAGTAACATATGTTGATAAATCAGATGCCAAAAATAATGCAACATTTGCAATATCATCAGGTTTTCCAATTCTGCCCATAGATATAGAATCAATTAATTTTTTTGATTTTTCATAAGGGATATTTTTTATCATTTTTGTGTTTACAAACCCTGGTGTAATTGCATTTACTCTAATTTTTTTTAAAGCTAATTCCTTAGATAATGATAGTGTAAAACCTATTAATCCTGCTTTTGAAGCTGAATAGATTGATTGGCCACTATTACCTCGAACACCAACAATTGAACTTATATTTATAATTGATGAATTTTCTTTATTCATTAGTTTACTAACTAATTGAGTTAATTGTATTGACCCTAGTAAATTTGTGTTAATTATAGTATCAATTTCTTTTTTTGAAATCATTCCAAATAAATTATCTTTTAATATTCCAGCATTATTTATCAAAACATCAATCGACTTATTCTGAGCAAAAATTTCTTTAAATTTAATTTTAGTTTCTTCATAATTAGATAGGTCAAATGAATACATGGAAATTTTTGTTTTATACTTTTTAATAATTTTATTTTTTAAGTTTAATAATTTTTTTTTATCTTTTCCTGCTAACAATAAATTTGCTTTATTTTTTGCAAATAATAAGGCTGTTGCTGCACCAATTCCTCCTGTAGAACCAGTAATGAGTATATTTTTATTTTTTAACATTCAATTTATATTTACCTTACATCTATTACTCTAGATAAAGACGTAATTATGTCAAAACCATCCCAATCTAAACTAATATTTAAAGCATTACCAATAGGAACGATCCTGTCAATACCTCTAATATTGTTGTCTTTTATAGACAATAAAATATTATCTTTCTCAAGTCCAAAATAAGATAATGTTTGAAATTTTTCATTAACAATTTTTTTTAAAAAATTCATGTCTTTTGAATAAAACTCATAAAAAGATCCATTTACTCCTCTTACATTTTCAATTTTTTCATTTAGCTTCAATAACTCAGTTCTAAAAATTAAATTTTCATAATTATGAAATTTTTTAATTTTTTTTAAGCTCATAGATACCTCACATTGTTTAAGGTATTTAGAAATAGCAAATTTATTATCTAAAACATATTTTTTACTAACTATTTTTTTTAAGTATAACCAAAATTTGTTAACTTGAGATCTATTTTTTTTAATATTTCCCATCCAAACAATAAGGTGTGGACTAGAACATGCATTTTGGTTCATTACATATGAATCATTAAAAAAATTATTAGCTAAAGTTTGTAATTGATTATCGTTTGAAAAATTTAAATTTATAAGACTAAAAGAATATCTATCAGAAAAAGTTATATCAAAACATCTTGGTGAAGTCACAATTTTTTTTAAATTTTTTATAGTTTTATCGCCACCCCAAATCAATCTACAATTACTCATTAAAGAATAATGTTTGGTTATTTCATCATTAGGACTATAAGATATAAATAAATTACTATCTTTAATTAATTTATATTTTTTTAACAAAAAAAGCTTTCTAAAACAATTTAAAATGATATTTGACACTTCATTCTTTTTTGAACTTAATTTTATGATATTTGAATTACCAGATAATAGTCCAAATATAAAAGAATAAGCAAAATTAACAGGAACATTTGACGGTGCAACATGAAAAATCAAGCCTCTTCCAATTCTAAATTTGTTGTTAATAAAATTTTTTTTTAAGTTATCTAAATTTGATTTTCTACACCAATATGCAAAAGCAACTACTTCAGGAAATTTAAGGTTTTTGTTTTGATTAAAAAGATAATTAGAAATATCATTTATAAATTTACATATTAAGGGATCATAAGGTTCAAATATTTTTTTTTTAATATTTTTTTCACCTAATAAATAATTTACATTATACATATGCATCACTACAGCCTCGTTCTTCTGACTCTTTTACTCTACCAAAAACTTTAAAATATTTTCCTTTATTTCCACAACTACAATCATCTTCACCATAAATTTTACCAATGTCTTGGGTCAGAATATTATGACCAGGATAGCTTACTGGTAATAAAGAAGTTAATTGAATAAGACCAGCTTCATTATTTTTTTTTAAAACAAATTTTTCGTCTCTAATAAATATATCTGAAAATACTGATGTATGAAAATAACCAGATTTACACTCAATAAAAATCGAACCAGTTTGCTCAATCATACCATAATAATTAATAATATTTTTAAGTTTATAAAATTTACGAAACATATTTTTAAACTTATTGTTACTCACATTTAAATTTGTCAATTTTTTCCAGCCACCACCGTGAATTAATGTACAATCAGAAAAATTTAATTTTATTTTATTATAATTTAATTTTAAAAAAAAATTTTCCCATAAAGTAGACGTAAATCCAAATATCAATTTCTTCTTATTTTTATAAATATTTAAAAATTTTTTTATTGAATCAATATTAAGTTCATTATTAGAATTTAATGCAAAAAAAATATTACTACTGATCATAGAAAACCCTAAAATTCCTGCTACTTTTGCAGAAAAATTTTTTTTATTTTTTAAAATATTTTTTGATTCTAATACAAGCATTGGTAATTTATTTTGACCAAATGTTTCAAATAAAATTTTTTGTAAAACTCTTGTTTGATTTATTGAATTATTTTTATCGAGAAAAATTTTAGATTTTATACTAGTTGTAGTGCCTGAAGATGATAAAGTTTTCAAAATATTTTTTTTTTTTAACACTATAAAGCTCATAATTTTTAAAAATTTCCACAGGTATAAAAGGAGCATCTGACATTTTTTTAAAGTTATTTTTTTTGTCCATTCCATTAACGATAAATTTATATTGATCACAATTTTCAATATGAAATTTATTTAAACTTTTAATTGCTGGTAAAAATAATTGTTTTTTTTTTTTATAATTCCAAGAAAATGGATTTGATTTAATAAATGTATCTAATGTTTTGTAATAATTTTTATTAATTTGCATATAAATTTTTAATTTAAATTATTTTTCATCAATTTATAATTTATTTTACCGTTAGACAATCTTGGAAATATTTTTAAATAAACAAATTTTATTAAAAATGGATGAATATTATAGTTATCAGAAATTTTTTTTATAATTAAGTTTTTTTTAAATTTTTTATTATTGCTTATTATATATATAAACTTATCGTTTGATAAAACAATATCTTCATTTTCAAGAAATTTTTTTATGTCATTTAAATCTATTCTTAATCCAGAAATCTTTGCTATTGATGAAGATCTTCCAGTAATTGTTAAAAAATTTTTTGAATCTAAAATACCAATATCTCCAGTTTTTAAATAATTAATTTTTTTATTTTTTTTTTCTAAATCTTTATAATTTAAAGCATAACCTAACATTATATTTTTACCTTTATAATAAATTTCTCCAACTTTATTTCTAACAAATTTATTACTAGAGTCTTTAACTAATAATTTACCACCAGGTAATGCTTTACCACAACTCTTTATATTATTTGTTAAATTTTTGTATGGCATTACTGCTATCCTGGGTGATGCTTCAGTTTGACCATACATTACATAAAATCTTTTTTTATTTTTTTTTAAATAATTGTTAAAAAATTTAATCAAACTTAAATTTAATGAACCGCCTGCTTGAGTTAGAAATTTTAATTTTTTTGAAAAAAATTTATAAAGTTTTAATTTGTATATTGTTTCATAAGTGTACGGAATTCCAGATAAATTTGTACATTTATATAACTTCAAATCTTCCCAAAAATTTTTTTGTATAATCGTTTTGTTTGTAAAAATTAAATTAGAATTTTTATAAATGTGAGTATTCAAAATAGATAATCCATATGAATAAAAAAAAGGAAGACTTAAAACTCCAGTATCATTTACATTAATTTTTAATGATTTTATAATTTTTTCGGTATTATCTTTTAACGATTGCTCACTAATTTTAACTAATTTTACATTTCCCGTTGTTCCTGAAGTTGTTAATAAAATTTTCAACTTTTTATCAAAATTAATTAACTTTTGTTTTTTATTTTTTAATAAAAGTATTTTTTCATTAAATATACCTTTTTTAATACTAAAATTATTTTTTAACTTAAAAAATTTTTCATATTTAAAATAAATCAGGTAATTTGGTTTATAATTTTTTATATATAAATTAATAAAATTTTTATCTATTTTATGATCTAAAATAAGAACAACATGTTTTGATTTCATTAAAGTTATATAAGTTATAGCTGAATTAACTGAATTATCTGAAAATAAAAAAAATAAACTTTTTTTAAGCTTATTTAAATTTAATAAGTTTTTTTTTATTATTAAATTGATTTCTTGGTAAGAAATTATTTTTTTATTATCAGAGTCAATAAAACCTCTTGATAAAGATGGTTTGATATTAAACATGAAATTACTTTGTATATTTTTTTAATATGTCCAATGTCTTATTAAAACTACTCATATCTATCACATCTTCAATATCTATAGCAATTTTTAATTTTTTTTCTAATTGAGCAACCAAATACATATGAGCTACTGAGTCCCACTTTTGATCACCATAATTTAATTTTGTTATTATTGTATTCTTTTTAAGTTTTAATGAAGAAAAAAAAATTTTTTTTATAACATTAGTGTCCATATTTATTGTATTAAATATTTAACTTATTATTGTATACTTGCTTGCGATTTATCTTCACTTTTAGATTTTGAAATATTATCAACTTCTGTCCATTCAACTTTTTTTAATTCTTTTGTTAAAGCTAATTTTAGTACTTCATCGACTATTCCAACAGGGGTAATTTTTATATCATCTTTTACTTTTTGGGGTATATCAACTAAATCTTTTTCATTCTCTTTTGGGATAAGAACATGTTTTATGCCAGCTCTATGTGCGGCTAATAATTTTTCTTTAAGACCACCTATCGGTAATACTTGACCTGTTAAAGTTACCTCACCTGTCATTGCTAACTCTCTATTTACCGGTATTTGTGTTATTGATGAAACTATTGATGTCACCATACCAATTCCAGCTGATGGTCCATCTTTAGGGGTTGCTCCTTCAGGTACATGTATATGAAAATCTTTTTTTTCAAATACAGGTGGAATTATTCCATATTCTAAACTTTTAGATCTTACAAAAGATTTGGCTGCCTTTACGGACTCTTGCATAACATCACCTAGTTTTCCAGTAATTTGCATTCTTCCTTTTCCAGGCATATTTACAGTCTCAATCTTTAAAATTTCACCTCCATATTCAGTCCAAGCTAAACCTGTGACTATTCCAACTTTATTTTCACTTTCTAGTTCACCAAATTTAAATTTTTTCACACCTAAAAAATTAGATAGATTTTTATCATTTACACTTACTTTGGTTTCTTCATTAGAAACTACTTTTTTAACTACTTTTCTTGTTATTTTTGAAATTTCTCTTTCTAAATTTCTAACACCCGACTCTTTAGTGTATCCACGAATTATTTCTTTAATTGTTCCGTCAGATAGATCTAACTCTCCTTCTTTCACACCATTATCTTTAATTTGTTTTGGTAATAGATATTTATTTGCAATATTAATTTTTTCATCTTCGGTGTATCCTGGAATTCTTATTACTTCCATTCTATCTAATAAAGGAGGAAGTATATTTAACGTATTAGCTGTAGTAACAAACATTACATCGGATAAATCATAATCCACTTCTAAATAATGATCATTGAATGATGTATTTTGCTCAGGATCTAAAGCCTCTAATAAAGCTGATGAAGGATCTCCTCTATAATCATTTCCAACCTTATCTATCTCGTCTAATAAAAATAGAGGATTTTTTGTTCCAGCTTTTTTCATCATCTGAATTATTTTTCCAGGTAAAGAACCTATATAAGTTCTTCTATGCCCTCTTACCTCAGCTTCATCTCGAACACCCCCAAGTGACATTCTTATAAATTGACGGTTAGTAGCTTTAGCTATTGATTTACCCAAAGAAGTTTTTCCAACACCAGGAGGTCCTACCAAACATAGAATTGGACCTTTAATTTTTTCCATTCTTTTCTGAACTGCTAAAAATTCTATTATTCTTTCTTTTACTTTTTCTAAACCAAAGTGATCTAAATCTAGGGTTTTAATAGCTTTAGCTAAATCAACATTTATTTCATCTTTTTTAAACCATGGTAAATCTATCATCCAATCAAGATAATTTCTAACAACAGTAGCTTCTGCAGACATTGGGCTCATATTCTTTAGTTTTTTTAATTCTGCCATACATTTTTTTTGAACTTCTTTTGGCATCTTTGCTTTCAATATAGCTTTATTTAAATTTGAAGTTTCGTCTTTTCCATCCTCAATCTCACCTAGCTCTTTTTGTATCGCTTTTAATTGTTCATTTAAATAATATTCTCTTTGTGTTTTTTCCATTTGTGTTTTAACACGTCCTCTTATTCTTTTTTCAACGCCAATTATACTAGCTTCATTTTCCATAATCTTAATAATTGCGTTAAGTCTTTTCTTTACATCAAGAGTTTCGAATAATTGTTGTTTTTCTGTAATTGTTGTATTTAAATGAGATGCTATATTATCTGCAATTTTTGAAGGGTCTTTAAGTTGTTTAATGCCATTTATTGTTTCACTTGATATTTTTTTATTTATTGATGTTAATTTTTCCAATCTCTTAATAGCTGTTAAAGAAAGAGCTGTAAGGTCTTCTTGTTTATTAATTTGGTCATTTTGGCTTACAAAAGTACATGTAATAAATTTACCATCATCTTTAAAGTCTTCTATTTTTACTCTTTTAAGACCTTCCACTAAAACTTTCACTGTACCATCGGGTAATTTTAACAATTGTAAAATATTACTTTCGCAACCATAATGAAAAATATCATTTTTTTTAGGATCATCAATTTCTGAATTTTTTTGAGTTACTAGAATAATTTTTTTATCTAATTTCATTACTTCGTTTAAAGCAATAATAGATTTATCTCTTCCTACAAATAAAGGAATTACCATACTAGGAAAAACAACGATATCTCTTAGAGGCAGAAGTGGTAATTGATTTTTTATATCCATTACCTAAATATGGATATTAAAACAAATAATGCAATAGGTTTTTATTGTTTATTAGCGTTAAAATTACGCAGCTGATGTTTTTTCTGATTTAGTCTTGGTATTTTTTGAATGAACTAATATTGGCTGAGATTGTCCTTTTGCGGCACTAGAATCAATTATTACCTCTTCAACATTTTCTTGACTTGGCAGATCATACATCGTTTTTAATAATATATTTTCTAATATTGACCTAAGACCTCTAGCCCCAGTCTTTTTGGCAATTGCTTTTATAGCAATTTCTTTAACAGCACTATCTTTAAAGGTTAGTTTTGTACCCTCTAATTTAAAAAGTTCTTGATATTGTTTTGTTAAAGAATTTTTTGGTTCATTAAGAATTTTTACTAAAGATTTTTCATCTAAGTCTTCTAAAGTTGCTAATATCGGCAATCTTCCAATAAATTCTGGTATCAATCCATACTTTAACAGATCTTCTGGTTCTAAATTTTTCATCCATTCACCTGTTTTTTTATCTTCAGTATTCCTTACTTCTGCACCAAAACCAATAGAAGTTCCCTTGTCTCTTTGAGAAATTATTTTATCTAGACCAGCAAAAGCACCTCCACATATAAACAAAATATTTGTTGTATCAACTTGTAAAAACTCTTGTTGAGGATGTTTTCTTCCTCCTTGTGGTGGAACGCTAGCTACTGTTCCTTCCATTATTTTTAATAAAGCTTGTTGAACTCCTTCTCCAGATACATCTCTAGTTATAGATGGATTTTCAGATTTTCTACTAATCTTATCTACTTCATCTATATAAACTATTCCTCTTTGAGCTTTCTCTACATTGTAGTCTGCTGCTTGTAATAATTTTAAAATAATATTTTCGACATCTTCACCTACATAGCCCGCTTCAGTTAATGTTGTTGCATCAGCCATTGTAAATGGAACATCTAAAATTCTTGCCAATGTTTGTGCTAAAAGAGTTTTACCACAACCTGTTGGACCTAATAATAAAATATTAGACTTTGCTAGTTCAACGGTTTTGCTTGTTTTATTTTCATAATTTAATCTTTTGTAATGATTGTGTACTGCCACAGATAAAACTTTTTTTGCATGTTTTTGTCCAATAACATAATCGTCTAATACTTTACAAATTTCTTTAGGTGCTGGTAAACCATCTTGATGTTTTACAAAAGTATCTTTGCTTTCCTCTTTTATAATATCCATACATAACTCAACACACTCATCACATATAAATACCGTAGGTCCAGCTATAAGCTTTCTAACTTCATGCTGACTCTTTCCACAGAAAGAACAATAAAGAATATTTTTGTTATTAGTTGTCATAATTTTTAAAACGAATCAATTAGATACTCTAATACAAATGAGTCTCACTAATCAAGTATGGGTTGTGGATAGATCAATATATTGTGGTTTAAGTTCTTTTTTCAACTACCTCATCTATTAATCCAAATTCTTTTGCAGAATTTGGAGTCATAAAATTATCTCTTTCAAGTGCTTTTTTAATATCATCAACAGATTGATTAGTATGTTTCGAATAAATTTCGTTAAGTCTTTTTTTTAACGAAAGAACTTCGTTAGCATGAATTTCTATATCGGTTGCTTGTCCTTGAAAACCTGCAGATGGTTGATGAACCATTATTCTTGAATTAGGTAATGAAAATCTTTTACCTTTAGATCCTGCCGCAAGAAGAAATGAACCCATTGATGCTGCTTGACCAATACAAAGTGTTGAAACTTCAGGTTTAATATATTGCATTGTATCATAAATACCAAGGCCCGCAGTAACCAATCCACCTGGGCTATTAATATATAAATAAATTTCTTTTTTTGGATTTTCAGATTCTAAAAATAACAATTGTGCAGTAACTAGAGAGGCTACATTATCATTAATTTGACCAACCAAAAAAATTATTCTTTCTTTTAATAATCTTGAATAAATATCGTACGCACGTTCTCCCTTATTAGATTGTTCAACAACCATTGGGATTAAATTATTCATTTCTTCGGGTATTTTATAAGTCATAAGTCGATTCGTTTACTTTATACAACTTGTAATTACTTTTTGCTAACTTTTTTTATTTTTTTATTTTTAGATAATAAAGTTTTAGATTTTTGAGCTTTTGAAGCTTTTGAAGCTTTTGAAGCTTTTTTTGATGTAGTAATTTTTTTATCTTTCTTATCTTTCAATTGATCTTGGTCATTATTATGCATTTCATCGTTAGCAGATTTTAATATTTTTTCAGCTTCTTCTTTAGTTATATCTTTTTTATTTACTTTAACTTTACTTTTAATTAAATCAAAAATTTTATCTTCATAAATTGTTCCTCTTAAACTATTAGCAGCAGATGGATTATTTTGATAATATTCCATTACCATTTTTTCTTGTCCAGGCATCATTTTAATTTGTTTTTGTATTTCTGATTGTATTTCATTTTCAGTTACATTTATTTTGTGCTCTTCACCAAATGCATTTAATATTAATCCAACTTTAATTCTTTTTTTTGCCTTAGTTTCTATATTTTGTTTATTTTTTTTTAATTCTTCATCTTTCATTCCTTCAGATAGAATTTTAACTTCTTGCTCTATTAAATTATTAGGCAATTCTTCAACTTTAAAATTTTCAATTTGCTTTAATATTTGATTTTTAGAAAAAGAATTTAAAGAATTTTTATATTGATCATTTATTTGTTTAGAAACCATATTTTTTAAATCGTTTAAATCTTTTGCTCCAAGATTTTTTGCAAATTCATCATCAATTTTAGTTTCTACTGGTTTTTTTATTTCTAAAACTTTACATTTAAATATTGCTCTTTTATTAGCATGCTCTTTTTGAGGATAACTTTCGGGTAATATTACGTCAACAATTTTATCATCGCTTTTTTTTACTCCAATCAATTGTTTATCAAAACCTTTTATGAATAAATCTTTTCCTAATACAATTTGTGTATTTTTACCTTCACCTCCTGTAAATTCTTTTTCATCAATTTGTGCCTTATAATCAAAAGAAATTAGATCACCTTCATTTGCTTTTTCATTATCTTTTTTTAATTCAAAATTATTTTGATTTTTTGCAATTTCAGTAATTTTTTTATCAATTTCATTAGATTCTATTTTAACCGAATACTCATCTATTTGAATTTTTTCTAGAGATTTAAGCTCAACTTTTGGAAGTTCTGTAATTGATATAATGTACTCTAAATCTTTACCTTCGCCGAATGATTTTAAATCAATTTTAGGTTGACCAGCTGGTTTAAGTTTATTTTCTTCAATTGCTTTTGTGGTTGTATCTTTAAGAACATTGTCCAACACTTCACCGTATATTGATTTGCCAAATTGTCTTTTAATCACTTCTTTTGGAACTTTGCCTGGTCTAAAACCTTTTAAAACTATATTTTTTTGAATTTCCTCATATTTTTTATTCATATGAGTTTCAATAGTTTTTTTATCTACAAAAACTTTAAGATCTTTGTCTAAACCTTTTTTATTTTCAATTGTTACTTTCATAATTTAAAATGGTAGGCGAGAAAGGACTCGAACCTTCACAGTTTGCACTATTGGTTCCTAAGACCAACGCGTCTACCAATTCCGCCAC
>MDSV01194367.1_pt1 | contig 11808 bp, 10 predicted proteins | sample 810851 | NCBI WGS metagenome assembly MDSV01 (sample SAMN05326640, study PRJNA326480) | marine metagenome | isolation source: seawater | place: Atlantic Ocean: North East | collected 2012 | reverse complement strand
TTTTTGAATAGCTACATCATGGACTATTTGATCATAAGCTCTTTGTAAAAATGTTGAATAAATTGCAACAAATGGCTTGAACCCCTCTGTAGCCAATCCAGCCGCCATTGTAACAGCATGTTGCTCAGCAATACCTACATCAAACAATCTAGATGGATGCTGAGAGTAAAATACATCCAAGCCCGTTCCACTCATCATTGCCGCAGTGATAGCTACAATTTTTTCATCAGTTTCTGCTGCCTTTGATAAAGCCTCACCAAATACTTTAGAATAAGATTTTTTGCTTGATTGATTGATAGATACACCTGTTTTTATATCAAACTTATTCACTCCATGAAACTTATCATCAGATTTTTCAGCGGGCTCATAACCTTTCCCTTTTTTTGTAATACAATGAAGAAAAATTGGCTTGCCCACAGCTGATGTTTTTATGTTTTCTAAAACTGGCACTAAAGTTTTTATATCATGTCCATCAATTGGTCCAAGATAATAAAAACCCAATTCCTCAAACAATGTACCTCCACTTACTAGACCTTTAGAATATTCTTCAGCCTTATATAATGTTTTTGATACTGATACTGATAATTTTGCAGATATTTTTTTTAATAAACTTCTTACATTTGTATATTGCTTAGAAGATAATAGTCTTGTCAAATAACTACTCATTGCACCAACTGGACGATCAATGGACATCTCATTATCATTTAAAATTACAATCATCTGCTTATTTGTGGCGCCAACATTATTTAATGCCTCATAAGCCATACCTGCACTTAAAGCGCCGTCACCAATTACACATATAATATTAGCATCATCTTTATTTAAATCTTTTGCTATTTTCATCCCCATCCCTGCTGAAATAGATGTAGAACTATGAGCCGTTCCAAAAGGATCATATTCACTTTCACTCCTTTTTACAAAACCATAAAGACCATCTTTTTGCCTTAAGGTTTCAATTTTATTTTTTCTACCTGTCAAAATTTTGTGTGGATAGGTTTGATGTCCAACGTCCCAAATTAACCTGTCTCTTGGTGTATTAAAAACGTAATGTAAGGCAACAGTTAATTCCACCACCCCTAAACCTGCTCCTAAATGACCGCCAGTTTTTGATACTGTATCAATAGTTTTACTTCTTAGTTCATCTGATAAATCCTCAAGTTGACTTATAGAAAGAGTTCTTAAGTCTGAAGGAAAATTTATTTTATCTAAAAATTTATTAGTCATAAACTTATAAATCTTCTTTTAAAACTTTATTATCTTCAATTTTGATTTTTTTAATTTGCATTTCAATATCTTTAAGTTTTTTTTCACAAATTTTTTTAATCTTCATACCTTCTTCATATAGTTTAACAGAATCCTCTAAACCTGTATCTCCAGATTCTAATTTATCTACAATGATTTCAAGTTTTTTTAAATTAGTTTCAAAATTATTATCTTTTTCCTTACTCATATTATTTACCTATTTTTGATATAATCTTTTTCTTATCTAAGTTATATATAATTAAATATGGCTGGTCATTATTAGAAATAACTATTAATAAATTATTTTCATCAATAACTTTAATATCTTTAATGCTCTCTGAATTACTTAAATTTAATGAATAATTAGTTATTTCTTCACTTATTGAGCTTTCAGTATTTGAAATTTTTGAATACAAACCATATAAAAGAAAAGCAAAACAAATAAATATCAATAAAGCTAAAAAAATAACTGTAAATTTTAAAAAATTATTTGTCATGAATGAAACCTATACTCACAAAGTGGTTGTAAATAAAGAACTAAGTTCAGTTAGATTAGATAAGGTTTTAGTTAAAATTCTTAAAAAATACTCTCGTATGCAAGTTAAAATGATGATTAAAAATGGTAATGTAAAACTTAATAATTTTACAATTTTTGACCCATCTTATTTAGTGAGAGAAAATGATAAGTTTGAAGTATTAATTATAAAAACTAATGATACTAAACATAAAGGTGAAGATATAAAATTACAAATAATCTATGAAGATAAAGATCTATTGGTTATCAATAAAAACGCAGGTATTGTAACACATCCTGCCCCAGGAAATGAGACAGGAACTTTAGTGCAAGCTTTGATACATCATGCAGAAAATGATCTAAGTAATATTAATGGAAGTAACAGACCTGGAATAGTTCATCGACTAGATAAAAACACAAGTGGTATTATGGTAATGGCTAAAAATAATGAGACACACATAAATTTAGCAAGTCAATTTAAACTGCACACAATAAAAAGGAAATATCAGGCCATTACATGGGGAGTGCCAGCCAATCAGAATATAGAAGGTTACATTGAAAGGCACCGAATTAATAGAAAAAAAATGAGTTTTAATAAAGAAGAAAAAGGTAAATTTTCAAAAACTAGAATTAAATTAATTAAATCTTTTCAAAACGCTTCATTAGTTGAATGCACTCTAGATACAGGCAGAACACATCAAATAAGACTTCATTTAACATCTGTAAATTCACCAATAGTAGGTGATGAAGTTTATGGAAAAAATAAAATTAATAAATATAGTTTAGATAAAAAAAATTTTAATAAGTTTATGATTTTAAAAAATTTTCCTAGGCAAGCTCTACATGCAATACATTTAGGTTTTTTTCACCCGACATTAAAAAAAAATATGGAATTTAATACAAAATTACCTGAAGATATGCAGAATTTAATAGATTTATTATTAAAACATTAATTTAATTCAGAAATATGATATAGGCCAAATATGCATTTACCGATACTATCATCTGAAGGAAACTTATCAATCTATCTTCAGGAAATTAAAAAATTTCCAATTCTTACTGCTGAAGAAGAATATATGTTGGCTAAAAGATATAAGGAACATGGTGATACACAGGCAGCACATAAACTGGTAACTAGTCATTTACGTCTAGTTGCAAAAATTGCAATGGGGTATCGTGGTTATGGATTACCAGTTACTGATCTTATTTCAGAGGGCAATGTAGGAATAATGCTTGCAGTTAAAAAGTTCGATCCTGAAAGAGGATTCAGGCTTGCTACTTATGCGATGTGGTGGATTAGAGCTCAAATTCAAGAATATGTTTTACATAGTTGGTCTTTAGTAAAGATAGGCACAACAGCAGCTCAAAAAAAATTGTTTTTTAATTTAAAAAAACTAAAAAATCAACTTAGCTCAATCGACTCTGGCAACTTGTCACCTGAGAATGCTCGTGAAATTGCAACACGATTAAATGTTAAAGAAGCTGAGGTTTTAGATATGGACAATAGATTATTTGCTGGGGATCAATCCTTAAATGTTCAATTGGGAGAAGAAGGTGATGCAGAGTGGCAAGATATGTTAGAAGACGTAAGTGAAACTCAAGACAATATTTTGGCAAATTCTAATGAGTTGTTATTTAGAAAGAAAATTTTTGAACAAGCTCTAGAAGTTTTAAATGATAGAGAAAAAGAAATTATCAAGTTAAGAAAATTACAAGATAAGCCAGTAAAACTTGAAGAATTAAGTAGAAAATTTAATATAAGTCGTGAAAGAGTTAGACAAATTGAAGAAAAAGCTTTTGAAAAACTTCAAAAACAAGTTTCAATTATTACCCAATAAATTATTTCTATCTATTGTGTGAGCTCTGTCAGGACCTGTAGATATTATTGAAATTTTTTTATCAATTTTTGATTCTAAAAAATTTATATATTCTTTTGCTTTTTCAGGTAAATCATCCCAATTTGTCAAACCAAAGGTTGAAGTTTGCCAGCCTGGTATAGTTTTATAAATTGGTAATAACTTGCTTTGAAGACTCTCATTAAAAGGTAAATGATTATATTTCATTTGATCAGCCTCATAGCCAATACAAACCTTTATTTCCTCTAATTCGTCTAAAACGTCTAGTTTTGTTAAAACAACATCAGTTATTCCATTTATGGCTATTGATTGGCCAACAAGAATTGCATCAAACCATCCACAACGCCTTTTTCTTTTAGTAACTGTCCCAAATTCTTGACCCTTTTCGACAAGATGATCTCCTATCTCATTATCTAATTCAGTAATAAAGGGCCCAGAACCAACTCTAGTTGTGTACGCTTTAGTTATACCCAAAACATTATGATTTTCTTTTATACCAAAACCAGTACCTGAAAAGATTTGTCCTGAAGACGTGTTGGACGAAGTTACAAATGGATATGTACCAAAATCTATGTCTAGTAAAGAACCTTGAGCGCCTTCAAATAAAATAAATTTTTTTTCTTTACCTGCGTCATTTATAATTTTCCATACAGGCGCAATAAAATTAGTAATTTGACTTGCAATCTTGATTAGTTCTTCATACGTATTTTCAAAATCTAAATGCTTATTAAATCTAGTTAATCTTGGATTATGAAATTCATACAAATTTTTAATTTTATTTTTTAGATTTTGATGATCAAGTAAATCACATAATCTTATAGCTCTTCTTCCAACTTTATCTTCATAGGCTGGACCTATACCTTTTTTTGTAGTTCCAATTAAATTATTACCTAAGGACAATTCATTAATTTCATCAATTAATTTATGAACTGGAAGTATTAAACAAACATTTTCAGCTATGAATAAATTATCTTTATCTATTATAAGATTTTGATCTCTTAATTTTGTTATTTCATTAATTAAAGCCCAAGGATCTAAAACTACCCCATTCCCAATTAAACACTTTTTATTCCTTATTATTCCTGAAGGTAATAGGTTTAATTTATATACATTTTTATTTACCTTAATTGTATGCCCAGCATTATTACCGCCCTGAAATCTTGCAACGTAATCAGCCTTAGAAGATAACCAATCTACTATTTTTCCTTTACCCTCATCACCCCATTGAGTTCCAACTATAGTATAAAACATTATATTTTTTTTATTTTATTATTTTTCAATATGTGAGTACAAAGATATTTTTTGGCATTTACTACCATATCAGAAGTTTCACCAAAAAAAGAAAATATAATATAATTTTTGTTAATTAGGTCGCCTTTAAGTTCATCGGAGCTATTAAAAGGGATAAGTATTTTTTTTGTTTTGCTCTCAAATGAAGAAGCTCTTAATACTGTATCCATAAAACAAGTAAATCCAACCGCAGACTCTTCAATTTTATCTCTTTTAATTGTGTAACGTCCACCACTAGCAATTTCTCCACGGACATTTCTTGCAAAAAAAGTAAATTTTATTCCATCGTGATAATTTTTATTATCAATTTCAGTAAAATCTATAACTATTTGATCTTTATTTTTAAATTTGATTTTTTTAGATATAATTTTTATATTATTAATCTCTTTTTTTAAGGATTCTGATAACTTTAAATTATTAATTTTTTTATCTAAATCTTTATATCTTCCAGTTAAACGAAAGAGTATTTTTAATAATATTTTATCTTCTTTATTATTAATTAAATTAATAGAATTCTTTACATCTTTTTGCCTTATAAATATTTTGAGTTTATTTAAAGAATTTACATCTTGAATTTTAGAAAAAATTTCATTTAAAAATATTTTGGAAGTAAGTTCTAGAGTAATATTTTTTATACCTATTTGCTCTAATGATTTATATGCTAAATTAATGATCTCTATGTCTGCCAAAATAGAATCTGAACCAATTATTTCAGAGCCTACCTGTAAAAATTGCCTTTCTGGACGAAGCATACTTCCTTTTCTTCTTGTAACTTCTCCATAGTAACAAACTTTTATAGGTCGAATTTTATTTTTAAGTCTTGATGATGCTATCCTAATTATTTGGGGAGTTATATCATCCCTTAAAAATAACTTTGCTTCTTTTTTTTTAGACTCAATAATAAAATTATTTTCATTATTTTTATGATAAAATTCCAATAGTGGGGTTTTAACTAGATCAAAACCATTAGATATAAAAATTTCAATAATTTTGTTTTTATATTCATGCTCAACATTTGTATTAAAATCAACATGATCTTTAAAGCCATTGGGGATTAAAAATTTATTCATTAAGAAATCTCCTTATTTCTAACTCTAAAATTTTTGTATGCTGATCAACTTTTTTAGAATTATCACCTTCTACTAATAATCTTATAAGTGGCTCAGTACCTGAAGGCCTTATTAGAACTCTTATATTTTTATCTATTTTATATTTTTTGTTTAAATTAATTATATTTTTTTTGTTTTTTTCAGAAATTTTTTTATATGGTATGTTAACTTTCTTTTGAGGATAGTTACTATACAAATCAAAAATTGAGCTAGATGACTTTTTAATTACTGACATAATTTCTGTTATTTTTAATGCTGCTAGAATACCATCTCCCGTCATAGAATAATCTGATAATATTATATGGCCTGACTGCTCACCACCAAGTATTGAGTTATATTTTTGCATTTCATGAATTACATTAATATCCCCCACAGAAGATCTTTTTAATTTAATACTTAAATTTTTTAGAAGAAAATTTTCTAACCCTAGATTAGACATAACAGTTGTTATTACTGGAAACTTCGATTTAATTTTTTTTACATTAAGTAAATATTTTGCAAATAATGCTATAATCTTATCTCCATCAACTTCATAACCTTTATCATCTACAACTATTATTCTGTCCCCATCTCCATCAAAAGCAAAACCTATATCGGCTTTTTCTTCAATTACTTTTTTGGATAATTTAGTTACATTTACAGCTCCACAATTATGATTAATATTTTTTCCATCAGGTTTGTTATTTATTGAAATAACATCATGACCAAGTTCCCAAAAAATATTAGGTGCTATGTCATAAGTGGCGCCGTTACCACAATCTAAAACAATCTTTAATTTTTTTATTTTTATTTTCTTATTTAATGTACTTTTTAAAAACTCAGAATATCTACCAGAGGCATCTTCTAATCTTATAGCTTTTCCTGTATTTATTTCACTATTTAAAATTTTAGAATACTTACGCTTATTTAAAACTATATTTTCAATTTGATTTTCTAACTTTGAACTAATTTTAAAACCTTTCGAATTAAAAAATTTAATACCATTATATTCATATGTATTATGAGATGCTGTTATCATTACACCAATATCAGCTCTTAAAGTTCTCATTAAATGTGGTACTGCTGGAGTTGGTAAAGGTCCAACCAAAATTACTTCCATGCCCATAGATATAAATCCTGCTGTAATTAGTGGTTCATAAAGATATCCTGATAATCTTGTATCCTTGCAAATCACTACCCTAGAATTATTTTGTTTTTTAGATTTTAAAAAAAATCCAACAGTTTTTGAAATTTTTAGAGTTGTTTCAGCAGTTAATGGCTCCTCATTTACCAAACATCTTATACCATCAGTCCCAAAAATTTTACCCATATTCTCTTTTATTGAAATAATCGTCTAAAATAAAGAGGTATGATTTAATTAATTAGGCTGAGGAGCGGTAGTTCCACCAGTTTTAGGTACTGATGTTTTGGGAGTTGGTGCAGATGTTGGACTATCATCAAAATCATCTCTTGATGGTTTTATTCCTTTTATTAAGTCTTTAATTTCATCACCTGTTAGTGTTTCGTATTCTAGTAACCCTTTTGCAACAATATGAAGTTCCTCAATATTATCTTGTAATATTTTTCTGCATTTTTTATCAGCTTCATCTGCTAGATATCTTACCTCATCATCTATAAGTTTTGCTGTTGAGTCAGAGAGATTTTTTGATTGAGCAACTGAATGCCCTAAGAAAACTTCTTCACTATCATTATTGTATCTTAAATTACCAAGTTTTTCACTCATTCCCCATTCTGTAATCATTTTTTTTGATAAATTGGTAACCATTTGTATGTCGCTTGCAGCACCATTAGTTATTTTATCTTTACCAAAAATAAGTTCTTCAGCTATTCTTCCTCCAGTTGCAATAAGTAAATGTGCCTTCATTTGATCAACTCTCATGGACAGTTGATCTCGCTCCGGAAGTCTCATTACCATTCCAAGTGCTCTGCCCCTTGGTATAATTGTCGCTTTATGGATAGGGTCAGAGGCAGGAGAATGAAGAGTTGCAACTGCATGACCTGCTTCATGATAAGCAGTAAGTTTTTTTTCATCTTCTGACATTACCATTGATCTTCTTTCAGATCCCATCATCACCTTATCCTTTGCATTTTCAAAGTCTTCTAAAGTTACCATTCTTTTATTTTTTCTTGCAGCAAGTAAAGCTGCTTCGTTAACTAAATTAGCAAGATCAGCTCCAGAAAAACCTGGTGTTCCACGAGCGATTATTTTTGAGTCAAATTTTGGTGATACTTTTATTTTCTTAATATGAACTTTTAATATTTTATCTCTACCCATAATATCTGGGTTACTGACGGTAATTTGTCTATCAAAACGACCAGGTCTTAATAAAGCTGGATCTAATACATCTGGTCTGTTTGTAGCAGCAACAATAATAACTCCAGCGTTTGCCTCAAAACCGTCCATTTCAACAAGAAGCTGATTTAATGTTTGCTCTCTTTCATCATTACCACCACCAAGACCTGCCCCTCTGTGTCTTCCAACGGCATCTATTTCATCAATAAAAATAATACATGGGGCATTTTTTTTACCCTGTTCAAACATATCTCTTACTCTGCTCGCCCCAACACCTACAAACATCTCTACAAAGTCTGAACCTGAAATAGAAAAGAAAGGAACATTTGCTTCTCCAGCGATTGCTCTTGCTAAAAGCGTCTTACCTGTTCCTGGGGGACCAACTAATAATGCTCCTGTAGGGATTTTACCACCTAATCTTGAAAATTTTTTAGGATCTTTTAAAAATTCAACAACTTCTTCAAGTTCTTGTTTCGCCTCATCTATACCAGCCACATCATCGAAAGTGACTTTACCAACAGCTTCATTGAGCAATTTTGCTTTTGATTTTCCAAAGCCCATTGCTTTTCCACCTCCAGATTGCATTTGCCTCATGAAGAAAATCCAAACCCCAATTAAAAGAAGCATAGGAAACCATGAGAGTAGAACACCAAGTATGGGGTGCATGGATCTTTCTGATGGTTCAGCTACAATCTTAACACCAGTTTCACTAAGTTTATTTACTAATTCAGGGTAGTTAGGAGAATAAGTTGAAAATGATCTGCCATCTTCGAAAAAGCCGGATACATTGTTTCCTACAATTTTTACTTCAGAAATGTTGCCATTATCAGCGGCGATTAAAAAGTCAGAAAATGAGATTTCTGAATTACTATTTGTTGATGAGCTATTTTGAAATAAATTGAATAATGCTATGAGTAATAAGCCAATAACAATCCACAAAATAATGTTTTTACTAAAGTTTTTCATTAAGTATTTTATACATAGGAATTAAAACAAAAAACACAATAGTTATTGTATCATTTTTGCGAAAATATCAAAAAATCTGTGCTTTTTTGAATAATTACATCACTCAAATTAAAAATCTTGAAACTTGGTTTTTTCAAAGCTTTAATAAATATCATTATTTTTGAGCTCTTTGTTTGTGTATTTTTTTTAGATAAAAATTTTATTAAACACATCACATGTTTTTCAATAATCAACTCATCTAGTTTCATTAATTTATTTAAATTTAATGTAATTTTATTAGAACTTACATTAATCAAACATAATATAAGTAATTCCCAAACCATTGTTTTGTAATTAGGAATTTGTTTTTTTAAACTTAAAAAATCATTTTTAACTTGTAATTGATAATTTTTATTTAGTAAAAATTTTCTTACTTTTACCCTTGTAAAATTTATATCTTTGTTTGTTGGATCATTTATAAATGTTAATTTATTATTTTTATTATAATTTAGAATAGATGACTTACTCATATTAATAAAAGGTCTGACTATTTGAATATTTTTAAAATATGTTATTTCATTCATTGAACCCAATCCCTCTAAATTGCTTCCATTTATTTTCCTTATCAAATAGGTTTCTAGATTATCATCAAAATGATGACCTAAAAATAAATGAAAAATATTTTTTTTAATACAATAGTTTATCATACCCTCAAATCTATTTTCTCTTGCATTAGCCATATTTTTTTTAATTAATCTTTTTTTATTTGGTGTAATAATTTTTACTTCTAAATTAAAATCTCCAATCATATTTTTAACTTGAAATGACTCTTCTTTAGACTCTGATCTAATACCATGATTAAAAATCAAAGCTGTTATTTTACCATTTTTAAATTTTATCCATTTTGAAAGCAAATAAACTAAAGCAGTACTATCTGGCCCACCTGAAACCCCAACTGCTATATGAGGTCTATTTTCAAAATATTTAGAATTATTTTCAAGGGATAGAAAAATTCTCTCCTTAAATGACATTAATTATTGACTACGCAATCTAAATTATTTGTAATTTTTTCTGGATCTTTGGTAAATTTACTATCTTGATAATTTTCTTCTAAAAGAACAAGAGTTTTACAAGCTTCAGGAATTTTATTCATTTCTTTAAGAGATTTTGCCATTTCATAATACATTTCAGCGGCCTTAATACTTTTTGGAAACTTTTGAACTCCTTCTCCAAATACAATGGCTGCCTTTCTATAATTAGTTTCAAATAAGTAAATTTTTCCTAGCCAAAAATGTGCTGAGCCAGAAAGTTGATTTTCGGGAAAATTTGAAATAAATTGCTCAAGAATTTCTTTTGATCTACTATAATTCTTTTTCATCATTTGATCTAATGCTAATTGCATTTGCTCTTCTGGAGTCATAGTACTTAGTTCTTTTTTTAGTTTGTTTTCTTCTTGATCATACTCAGAATTTGGTAAACTTGTATCATTTAGAGAATTATTTTTTTCAGATATAACTATTGTGCCTAGGGTATTTTCTTGCTTTACTGAAATCGCTTCTATGCTATCTGTATCAGTCTGATCAATTTTTTTTATTTTGGATTGAGTATTAATTATATCTAATTTTGATATTAGTTTGCTTTCTAAAGAAATCATATCTTTAGATATATCATCTAATTTAAAAAATATTTCTTCAAATTGAAGGGTTAAATTTTTTATATCTTTTTCTAAATCGTATATTCTAATATCAATTGAAGTAAATCTCTCTATATCATTACTATCGTTTACATTACTATCTGTTGAGTAACTCTGATTATTATCAAATGATTTATTAAATACAGCTTTATTTAAATCTTTTACCTCCTCCATTATTCGATCGATCTGTTGTTTAATTGTCAAAGCGTCTTCAGCATAAGACTTATTCATACTTAAAACTAATAAAAATATTAATATAAACGATGAAAAGTATTTCATTTTATCAAAGATAGTTTTTATTGAGACCAAAATAAGGCGCTATAAATTTATAGCGCCTAAATAAAGCTAAAAAATAATTCAGTTAACTATTGTTACAGATCTTCTATTTTGTGCCCATGCACCATCATTTGATCCTACAACAGCTGGTCTTTCTTTACCATATGAAATGGTTGAGACTCTATCAGAAGAAATTCCAAGACTAATAAGGTAATTTTTCACTGATTGAGCTCTTTTTTCTCCTAAAGCGAGGTTATATTCTCTTGTTCCTCTCTCATCACAATGACCCTCCACTATGACTGAAACATTTGAATATTGTTTCAACCAAGCAACTTGGTCTTGAAGAAGCTCTTGAGCATCTGAATCTAGCTCTGAACTGTCATAATTGAAGAAAACTCTATCTCCAACATTAACTATTAAATCTTCTTGTGAGCCTGGCTCTATGGATGTTGAATCTGGACCAGTCTCAGTAATTGTTCCTTCTGCACTAGATGAAACATCTGAAGAAGAAGATGATCCTGAGCCGGATGAATCTGCAGTATCTTTTGGAGTAGTTGAACAAGCTGCTAAAAAAAATACTAAAAGTGCGC
>MDSV01043470.1_pt1 | contig 11808 bp, 8 predicted proteins | sample 810851 | NCBI WGS metagenome assembly MDSV01 (sample SAMN05326640, study PRJNA326480) | marine metagenome | isolation source: seawater | place: Atlantic Ocean: North East | collected 2012 | reverse complement strand
ATGGCCACGCATTATCCCACCACACCTGACGAATTGCTGCGTATCACGGGGGTGGGCTCGGGCAAAGCCGCCAAATACGGGGCTCCCTTCTTGGGGTTGATTGCCCAGCATGTGGAGGCAGAAGGCATCGTGAAGTCAGAGGCGATGCTCGTTCGGAGCAGCGCCGCCAAGTCCAAGCACAAGGTCACCATCATCCAGTTGCTTGACCGCAAGCTGGGCCTTGACGACATCGCCGCAGGCATTCATGGCAATCGAGATCAGGTGCTCGACGAGATTGAAAAGATTGTGGGGGCAGGCACCAAGCTGAACCTCGACCACATCTTGGAGGAGTCTCTGGACGAAGAGTGCATGGAGGAGTTGTTCGATTTCTTCTCAGAATCTGAAGATGATGGGTTGACCTCGGCGACTGAGGAATTCGACGACGCCTACTCCGAGGAGGAGTTGCGACTCGCCAAAATCAAGTTCATGTCTGAGGTCGCGCACTGACTTTACCACGCGGCGATTGCGGCGGCATAGGCCATCAATCCCGTTCCCACTTTCAGCGCTTCTTCATCCACGTCGAACCTCGGCGTGTGCAGCCCGTGTGTGCCTAAGTCGTTTTCTGGTTCAGGAGAGGCTGTGCCCAACCGGTAGAAGCATCCAGGGATTTCGTTGGCGAAGTAACTGAAGTCTTCACCTGTCATGCGAATATCGAGGTCGTGTACGAGCTCTGTCCCTAGGTATTCGCAGGCCACAGCCTTGAATGCGTTGGCCATGCCCACGTGGTTGTTCACGGCAGGGTAGCCCTTGCGGATGTCCAGATCGGCCTCACAGCCGTGGGCCTTGCACGTCGCATCAATCAACGCTTCCAAGGCCTCGTGGGCCTGGGTGCGCCAGGTTTCGTCCATGGCGCGGAAGGTTCCTTTCAACCGGACTTCATTGGGCAAGACGTTGGTTGCCCCCAGGGCTTCCATGAAGCCAAACGACAGGACGGAGGGTTGGCCTGGTGGGCACAATCGGGCCACGAGTTGCTGAGCGGCCACGACCACATTGGACGCAGCCAACACTGCATCTCGGCACTTGTGCGGCAAGGCAGCATGACCTCCTTTTCCTTTCACGATGAGGTGAATCTCATCGGCCGATGCCATGTAGGCACCACCCCGCACCCCAACGTGCCCTGCAGGCAGGTCTGGAAACACGTGTTGCCCAAAAATGCCCACCGGTTCAGGGTTGGTCAACACGCCGGCGGCGACCATGCCCTTTGCCCCTCCAGGGATGCGCTCTTCTCCGGGTTGGAAGATGCAGCGCACGGTGCCCGTCCAGCCGTCTGACGTCAGTTGAAGGATGCGCAGCGCCCCAAGCAGCGAAGTGGTGTGGACGTCGTGTCCACAGGCGTGCATGACGCCTGGGTTGGTGGAAGCGTAGTCGACTTCGTTGGCTTCCGTGATGGGAAGGGCATCCATGTCGGCGCGCAAGGCCACGGTCCGGGAGTCCGGTTGCTGGCCGTGAACGTGCGCGACAATGCCCGTGCCCGACACGTGGGTTTGGTGTTCCACCCCCCAAGCCTTGAGGGTGGCTGACACGTAGGCCATGGTGTGGTGTTCCTCAAAGGACAATTCTGGGTGGGCATGCAAATGGCGCCGAATGCCGACCCATTCTGCGTGGTGCTCTGCCGCCAAGGCTTGGATGCGCGCGAGAAGGCTCATGGGAAGAGGGTGGGTTTGAGTTGGGACCACGCGTCAAACAGCATGCGAATGGAGGCGTACAGCATGACCAGACCAAACACGAGCTTCACCCAAGCTTCGGAAAGCTTGAGACTCATTTTGGATCCGCCCCAAGCGCCGGCCACGAAGGTCACGCAAAGCACCAACGCATAGGCCCAGTGTACCTCGCCCGCTCTGTGGTATTGCATGACGGCCAAGATGCCCACTGGCGGCAACATCATGGCCAGGCTCGTGCCTTGGGCGGCGTGTTGGCCCAGGCCTGCGAAAGCCACCATGGCGGGCACCAAGATGAGGCCGCCGCCGACGCCTACAAAGCCAGAGGCGATGCCTGCAAACAGCCCTATAAGCAACAACGTGAAAAGGGTGAGGGGATCCATGGCGTCAAAAATCAAAATTCAGGGACAAAGTGAAGCGTCGTGGCAGGGTGATTCCGTCGTCCACGCCATAGGCCCAATCGGCCGCGACCCAATACCCGAGCAGCTTGGACCGCAGTCCAAAGCCCAGGTCGTAAAGCACCGGCTCTCGGTTGTTGCTGACCGTGACGGTGATGGGGTTGGACTGCACGGTGACAAAGTTGAAGGAGTTTTCGTCGGTGTAGGGATGAAGTCCTGTCCACGCCGCGCCAACATCGGCAAAGGCCACAGCTTGCAGGTGCTTGAGAAAATCAGACCGCCCCGCTCCTTTGAAGAACACAGGCACCCGCACCTCGGCGTTGGCGAGGGCGACGTTGGCGCCGTTCCGGACGTTGCTCTGGAAGCCACGCAGGGGGGCAATGCGAGCTTGGTACGCGAAGGGGATGTCAGGGTCGACAGGGGTGTTCGCGTTTCCCTGCAGAGATAGGCTGTTGTCGGTCCCGCCGAGCATGTGCAGCAGCTTTCGCTGGCCAATGCTCCAATCGCCGGCCAGCCGAAGGGCCAAAATGCTTGGCCCCACCAACGGGACGTACCGCCTGGCGTCGAACCCGACAGTGCCAAAAGTCCAGCCTTGGTCCGGCCCCGTCAATTCACCTCCGGCGGCCGATGCGGTGGCCACCCCGTCGACGAACATCTCGGCCCACACACGGGCTCGCAGGCCGTGTCGAATGTTCAACCGCGGGCTGCGCGTGTCGTCGTGCACGAAGGCGACTTGCAGACCCAGTTGCTCTCCTGTGCCATTTGGAGTTGTTGCTGAAAACAGGTCGGTTCCTTGGACCACGTCGTGGTTGAACCGCAACGCCACCCCCCAGCGCAAACTGCGCACTTCGTCAAAGGCCCAGCGCCATTCTCGCTTCAACAGGTGTGTTGCCGTTTCGACCAATTGGCCCGATTGCGGACCCACGCGGGCCGTGGTTTGGCGTTCTAAGGACAGAATGCGGTCCACTTGTCGCTCAAGGTCCAGGTAAGCGAGCCCAAAAAACGTGTTGGAGAAATTCGCAGGAATCGTATAGCCGCCGACGATGTGCTTGTCATCCATGACGTCGCTGATGCGCAACTCGGAGGCGTTCCCCAGTCCGGGCTGGGCGTTCACCGTCCCATTGTACGCCTGGTAAAAGTTGGAGCCAAAAGTGTTGTTCAAGCGGGTTTGGATTTTGTCCAAGGCGAAGTTCAGGCGGCTGTTTTTGGGGGTGAGCGGGGAATGTGGTTGCACCACAGATTCTGCCGTCTGGGTCGGTTGAGCATTCTGGGCTGCCTCACGTTCTGACTCGAAGACGTACTCCCGGAAGTTGATTTCAGCTTTGGCCCAGGGTTGTTCCCAAGAAGGCAATTCCGTGGGAAAAGGAAGGGACATAGAAGGCTTCTGCACAAGGTTTGACGAAGCGTGGAGCACAGACAAGTCAGGCATGGGGACTTCTGTCCACTGCATCCGACCTCCTCGGATGGCCATGACGTGGGTGAAGTCCTTGCCCATCACGGGCATCTCGCCGGAAACGGCCAAGGGCAAGGCGTCACGGAATTGGGTGAACGTCCGGTAACGCACCACGGTGTCGACGGCCACAATCGAACTGTCTCGCCACCCAAACCCCAACCCTCTCGTTCCCGAATCGTCGGTGGTCATGGTCAGGAATTCCAATCCCTCCAGAGGTTGAGGGTGACGCTCGTCCACGTCGGGCGTGGCGGTCCAACGGGTCAAGGTGATTGGATCGTCCGCAAGGTCTCCCACGTACAGGTCGAGCGCTTCAGGGTAGGGGTGGTCCAGCCGGTCGTTGCGCAGGGTGTCGTCTGGCCGGTTGGATGAGAACATGAACTTGGAGCTGCCTGGCCAAAATGCGGGTTGCAAATCGTCGAACCGATCCCGCCAAAGGGGGGTGTGGTTGTTCGCGACAATGTCGTAGCGGTAGAGGTCGCTCTGGCCGTGCTGGAGGGCCGACATGAGCAGGAACCTTCCGTCGGGGGTGCAAGCCATGTCAAGCACTTGGTCGATTTGGAACAACTCCTTGAGATCCATGACGCCTGTTCCCAGGTTCAAGACCCCAAGGTGGGGAGCACCTTTCAAGTCCACCGAAAAGAAGAGGAGTTGGCCTGCAGGTCCCCAAGCAAGCCGTGGGTGCAATTCGTTGTCCAACCTATCCAGGCGATGCCCCAACGTGGCGTGCCAGGTCCGCTCTCCGCTCTCTAGGTCCACAGTGCCCACCCGCAACTGGCCGCGTTCGTCTGTGGTGAAGGCGGCCATGTTGCCATCCGGACTTGGCAGGAACTGAGTATAAGAAATCCGAGCCACGGGGCACATCGGCATGCTGGGCCCGAGGGAGCGTCTGGCCTTGCGCATGTCTTTTCGGTCCTGAAAAGGCGGGAACATTGCGGCGTATCCTTCCGGCGCTTGGCGGAGGTGGTGGGCTTGCACCTCCAATGCCAAATCCTGCAGGAAGGATCCGGTGGCGAGACGGAACCCGCTTTCGACGCTTTGGGTCACCCGGGTCATGTAGAGCACGTTGGCCACCGTCGGCAGGCCGTAAATGTCCGCCACGTAGGACCACATCGCTTGGCCCAGCAACGCTGCTTCCTCGCCGCTTGCCAACTCAAATTGACGAAACGCGTCGCGGCGGCAGAGGTCGAGGACGGCTTCTTGGCTTTCGGGCTCCAACCCTCGTGCCGCGTATCGGGCGAGGCCGTCGGACATCCAGGAGGGCGCTTGAACCACGTTGCCAGAACGGATGGCTTGGCTCCAGTCGGTTTCGTACATGGTTTGGTTGAACAGCACTTGCGCCAAACCTTCACGGACTTGCCATGCCACAGACCGTCGGTCGCCCGTAGCGTACACAAACATTTTGCTGCCCACCAAGCGAGCTGAGCCCCCGAGGTTGGACGCTTCGTCTTGGCCGAGCATCACGCCGACGTTGCTTTGCCTGAACTCTTCTTGGGAGTTGAACACAAGCACCTGGAGTGGGCCTTCCAAGGCTCGTCCAAACATCGGCGCCAGGTCGTCTGCCTCGCCTTGGAGCATGCGGGTGACTTGCCCTGCAATTTGGTCTCCTTCTCGGTAATGGTGCACCTCGAAGTTGCCTTGCTCGAACACTTGCCACTCAAACGTGCGATGTTGCACCCGGTTCTTGCCGAAGGCCACATTCATGCCGTCGGTGAACTGGGCGCAGGCTTCAGGATGGATGGATCCGAGGACCAACCACCAAACCAGGACTACGAGGACTCCACGTGCGAACATTCTACCCGAAATTACGCCCCATGGTGCATACTCTCACGTGCAACGCCTTTGGTGAACAGACTTATGTCGTGGAATGCGGAGACTGCGGATTGACCGTGGTCGACCCAGGGATGGCCAGTTCTGAGGAGCGGGCGACGTTCCAGCATCTGTGCGACCGACTCAATGCGAAGCCTGTGCAGGTGCTCTTGACGCACGCCCATTTGGACCATGTCATGGGATGCGGGTGGATGAAGGACACCTACGGGCTTACTCCGAGGCTTCATCCCGCGGACCGCGAGACGTACGAGCAAGCACCGCGTGTGGCGGAGGTCTACGGGGTGAGGATGGACGCTGTTCCGGCGGCAACCTTTGACCTTCGGCATGGAGACACATTGACGTGCGGCCAACTTGAGCTGGAGGTTCGCTTTGTGCCAGGTCATGCACCTGGTCATGTGGCCTTTGTGTGTCACAGTCAGGGTTGGGCGTTGGGCGGCGATGTCCTGTTCAGGGGAAGTGTGGGCCGGACCGACCTGCCAGGATGCGACGCTTCGGCTCTGGCCCAGAGCATCAAAGCCCAAATCTTCACCCTGCCCGATTCCATGGTGGTTTGGCCAGGGCACGGCGGGCCGACCACGGTCGGCGACGAAAAGCGCGGAAATCCTTTTGTGAATGGAGCAGGCTCAGGCCTTCTCCAGTGTGAAGCTGAAGGTTGAGCCTTCGCCCTCGGTGCTTCGCACACTGATGGTTTGGCCATGGGACTCCAGGATGTGCTTGACGATGGCCAACCCCAGACCTGAACCGCCCGCATGCCGGCTGCGAGATTTGTCCACGCGGTAGAACCGCTCGAACACCCGGGCGAGGTGCGATTCGTTGATGCCGATTCCATTGTCTGCCACCTCCACCAAAATGGCGTCGTCAGCATCGTAGCACCGGATCTCCGTGTGCCCTTCCTCTGAACCGTAATTGATGGAATTGACGATGAGGTTGGTGAGGACTTGGACAATCTTGGAGGAATCGCCTTTCACCATGATTTGGGAGGCGTCGACCCCCTTTTTCAGCCTCAAGTCAATTTCGCTGCGTCGGGCTTTGGGCTCGAGGCTCTCCATCGTTTCGCGGATGATCTCCAGCAAATCGAACGGCACCAATTCGATATCCAGCGTGCCCGATTCCATCTTCGTGATGACGTCCAAATCCTCCAGCAGCCCAGCCATTCGGTCCACATTTTTCGCGGCCTTCAACAGGAACTTGCGGTTGATTTCAGGATCGTTCAACCCACCTTCAAGCAAGGTCAGGATGAATCCTTGGATGTTGAAAATGGGGGTCTTCAATTCGTGGGCAAGGTTGCCAATGAACTCCTTGCGGAAGGTGTCTGCCTCTCTGAGCGTTGTGATTTCTTCGATTTGGCTGTCCGCCCAGGTCATCACATCGTGATTGACTTGCTCGATGATGTCTTGACCCATGTCCAAGTGCACATGGCTGGTGGAGCCTTTCAGACGTCTGATGGTTTTGTAGATGATCCGCACTCGATCTTGGATGTACAGACCAAGCTGACGGTACACCAGAAGAAAGCAAATGACGCCCACCAGTGCCCCTGAGCCAAGAGACATCAGCGACTGAATTTCCCCAGATGCTGCTTGAGTGGCCAAGGCGGTCGCAACGAGCGACGCGATGCCTGCAGTGATGGCAGTTTGGGCGGCCACCGCCCTGGGGGTTCTGCCGGCCATTAACCTACAAATTTGTAGCCGACCCCCTTGACCGTCCTGAAGTACTGTTCTCCGAGTTTCTCACGAAGTTTTCGAATGTGCACATCGATGGTGCGGTCTCCCACCACCACGTCCGTTCCCCACACGCTGGCAAGAATGTTCTCCCGGCTGAAAACTCGACCTGGTTGAGAAGCGAGAAGACTGAGCAGCTCAAACTCTTTTTTTGGCAGGCTGAGCTCCTTACCATGATGAAGAACCACGTAACGGTCTGGGTCAATCATCAGTCCGGTGCCGTCGTAATCACCACCGACGTAGCCGGTGGCTTTTTTTCTCCTCAGCAGCGCTTGGACCCGGGACAGCAACACCCTCGGCTTGATGGGCTTCAGGATGTAATCGTCTGCGCCAGCTTCGAAGCCTGCGATTTGCGAATAATCCTCTCCCCTCGCAGTTAAGAAAGCCACAATGGACTGGCGCAGAGATTTGTGTTCTCTAATTTCTGTGCATGCCTCGACACCATCCATTTCAGGCATCATGACATCGAGCAAAATCAAATCGGGCAGCACCTTTTTGGCCAAAGCCACACCTTCCCTTCCGTTGGTGGCGGTGTGCACGATGTAGCCCTCTTTCACAAGGTTGTACTTGATGAAATCAAGGATGTCCGGTTCGTCGTCGACGAGGAGAATGCTCTGCTTGCCCATGGCTCGAAGGTCATCTCGGGTATGTTCCTCTTGGGTTAACGGCATGTGAACTGTGGTTAAAGACGAAGATGCAACACCTGCTGCGTATTTCCGCCTATTTCAGTGCGTCGAGGTAGTTTTGCCACGCTTGGCGCACCTCGGAGTGCTTGGGGTCGTGCCAAAATGCTTGCCCTTCTTCCGCGTCCCGCAAGATGTGCATGGCGTCGTTGAATCTGCCGAAGAGCCGGGAGCCAACATTTCCCCAGACCCACATGCCAGCCGCTGCCACCACAGCCCATCCCTCTGGGGCCAAGGCGCCTGCGAGGGCCGATTCGATCAACCAGACCAGGGGTAAGAACACCATCGCAAAGCCCATTCGCATGGTGGAAACAAATTCGAGCTTGCGCACATTTTTCTTGACGCGTTGGCGAATCAATGCGGCGATTGGCCAAGTGGGCAAGTGGGCCAAACGAGCCAAAGGATTCAACAACCGCACCCACCATCGTCGGGCTCGGACGTCTTCCGGACCTTGCCCCCATGCCTCGGGTCGCCCAGGAGCCGGTTGGGCTTGCTGGGCAGACTGCCACGCACGATGCGCCTCGGTCACGCGCGCTGCCCAAGCAGGATCGTCGCTCCATCGCTTGCGCCAAGCCTCAAGTGTGGCAGGGATTTCTTCCCAAGCTTGGGCGTCGAGTTCTGTGGTTCTCCTGGCCCGCACCCCGTCGTGGAAAATCTGCTGGGCTTCCGTCGGTTGAATGTCGACCATGACCTTTTTTAAGGCCGTTGAAACCCGATCGTGGAAAGCCACTTTGTCCATGGTGCCGTCTTCCTTCAGACAATCGGCATAGGGGATGGGGGTTCCGGCACGCACGCGCAATTGGCGGCGCCAATCGGCGTAATGCTCGTAGTCCAGTCCGATAGGGATCAACTGAATGTCCCGCAGATCTTCGTGCTTGCGCCCCCCCCTGGCAAGCATTTCTGCAAGCCCACCTTTCAAGGGGCGAAGGGATGGGAAGGGGTTGTGGTTGCCTTCCGGAAAAAGGGCCATGGCTGCGCCCGCCTCCATCCGGTCCACGCACGCGTCAAATATGATGTCGTTGCGGTGCCGCAAGTCCGCAAGCCTGTCCCGTTGACGGTACACCGGCATTTGGTTCCAGCCAAACAAAAAATGCCTAAACACTGGGTTCCAAAACACATCGGCCCGCGTCAAATAGTGCATTTGTTGAGGGATGAATGCACAAATCGGCATGGGGTCCATCATGCCGTTTTGGTGATTGCTGATGAAGATGGCCGAGGTGCCCGGCTTGGGCAGTGAGTCGAACCCATCGAGGCCACGGATGCGGAAGTAACGTGTGATTCCGCTCCACACCAACACACGTGTCAGCCTGTAGTAAAGGTGTGACACTTGCACAGGAGGTGTCAAAATGGGTCTTGTTTTCGCCATGGTCTCAGGTCAACGCAGGCGTGCACCTGCCGATTCTAGGGCGTTCAAAATCCGTGACATGGCGGAATCGATTTGCTTGTCGTTCAACGTGGCGTCAGGGTTCTGCAAGGTGAACGCCATCGCGTAACCCACTCCCCCCTCCTCCAGACCCTTCCCTTCGTAGACGTCGAACAACTCAACGCCCTTGAGCAATTTTCGCTCTGCTTTTTCAGCAGCCACCTTGAGTGTTTCGTAAGCCACACCTTTGGACACGACCAAGGCCAAGTCACGACGCACCGCGGGAAACCGCGCCAAGTCATGCGCCTTCACGCGGCGTTTTCTCACCGCTTTCCAAAGCTTCGCGACGTCAAAATCGGCCCAAAAAACGGGAGCGTCCACATCGCACCCCTGGGCCACGGAGGGTTGCACCAGACCCCAACGTCCGACTTCTTGACCGTTGGCGTGCCGCAGCACGACCCCCTCCGCCAGCAGTCCTTTGGTGTCCACTTCGGCTTCGGAAAAGAGGCTCAATCCCACTGTCGCCAACAACGACTCCACGGCGTATTTCAGCGTGAACATGTCGGCTTCCCCGTCCTGGCCTTTGGGCGCGTTCCAGGATTCGGGTTTGTCCCTTCCTGTCACCCACAGGCTGAGGTGTTCTTTCTCGTCGTAGGCCTTTCGCAAGGTGCCGTCTTCGGCGGTCACGTCCCGTTGCGTGTAGGTTCTGCCAAATTCAAACATCCGCAGGTCGGGTTGCTTGTGTTTGCTGTTGCGTGCGATGGCTTCAAGGCCCTGGAAGACCAAGCTTTGGCGCATCGCCCCCAAATCTGAGCTCAAGGGGTTGAGCATGTGCACCGAGGCTTCAGGGTTCAGGTCGCGGTCCTTGACGAGCTCGGCGTACTTGGCCTTGGTCAGGGAGTTGGACATGATCTCTGTGAACCCTTGGCTGACCAGCAGTTCACGCCACCCGAACAACACGTCTTCGCGATTGGGTTTGGCCGGGATCTCCAATGTCCCGGTCATGCGTGTGGGCAATGGCACGTGGTCGAAGCCATGGATGCGCAGGATTTCCTCTGCCACGTCGGCTGGCCGTGTCACGTCGCTGCGGTACGCAGGAACAGTCAGCGTCCAAGTGGAGCCTTGCCCGTCTTTCACCTCGATGTCCAGCGAAGCCAAGATTGACTTCAACCTGTCTTTGGAGATGTCGGTGCCCAGGAACCTTGCGAGCCAACCCAAGTCCAAGTCCACATGTGCTTCTTGGACGGTGGCCGTGTCCGCATGTTCTGTGGCGGCGAACACCTTGGCACCTGCCCATTCCGTCAACAATTGGGCGCAACGTTTCGCAGCCAAACAGACCGTATCGGGGTCAACCCCTCGCTCAAACCGGAAACTGGCATCGGTGCTCAGGGTGTGGCGCTTGGCGCTTTTTCGCACGGTCACAGGATTGAACCAGGCCGCTTCAAGGATCACTTTTGACGTGCCTTCGGACACCCCGCTTTCCAGGCCGCCATATACGCCGGCGAGGCACATTGCCTTGGAAGCGTCGGCAATCACAAGGTCCTTGGCGTCCAACTTGCGTGCTTCTCCGTCGAGGGTGGTGAATGACTCTCCTTGGGCGGCCTTTCGGACGACAATTCGACCTCCGGCAATCTTATCCATATCAAAGGCATGAAGGGGATTGCCAAACTCATGCAAAACCAAGTTGGTCGCGTCCACCACGTTGTTCAAGGGCTGGATGCCGATGGCGCGCAAACGCTTCTGCGCCCAATCTGGGCTGGGACCCACCTTCACGTTGTGCAGCTCCACAGCCAAGTAGTGGGGGCAGTCCTCGGCGGCGTCCACCGACACCGACACCGACGTCTCCTCCTTCAATGCGGCATTCAAGTCAATGCAATCGGGCAGAACAAGCTCTTTTGCAGACATGGGCCCGATGCCTTCCACGGTGCCGTGCAGCAACCCGGCCCGGAGGTCCCGGGCCACCCCCCAATGGCCCATGGCGTCGTTCCGGTTGGGTGTCAGGCCGATTTCAATGACATCATCCCCTTCGAGACCCACAACTTGCGCCATGTCTGCACCTACAGGAGCGTCTGGGGCCAACACCATGATGCCGTCGTGGCCGCTGCCAAGTCCCAATTCATCTTCTGCGCAAATCATGCCAAGCGAAACTTCGCCGCGGATCTTGCCCTTCTTGATTTTGAAGGGTTCCCCGCCCGTGGGGTGCAGGGTGGTGCCGACGGTTGCCACCGGCACCTTTTGGCCTTCCGTGACGTTGGAAGCACCGCAGACAATGCTCAAAGGACCATCCTCGAGTCCGACATCCACCGTACAAATGCGCAAGCGGTCGGCGTTGGGGTGCTGCACCACTTCGGTGACGTGGCCGACGACCACACCGCGGAGCCCCCCAAGCACGTCTTCAACGTGGTCCACGCCTTCCACTTCCAACCCGGTGGCGGTCAAGACTTGGGCTGCTTGTTGGACGTCCACTTCATGTGGGAACAACTCTCGGAGCCAGCGGGCAGAAATTTTCATGGGATGCGGTTGATTCCGGCCTTATGGCCTTTTGCAAATCTACTTTGTCGGGCCCTTTTTTCAGTGGGATAAAAAAGCCTACATTTGCACCCCTCCATCGGGATGTAGCTCAGTTGGTAGAGTACGCGTCTGGGGGACGTGTGGTCGCTGGTTCAAGT
>MDSV01184103.1_pt1 | contig 11809 bp, 13 predicted proteins | sample 810851 | NCBI WGS metagenome assembly MDSV01 (sample SAMN05326640, study PRJNA326480) | marine metagenome | isolation source: seawater | place: Atlantic Ocean: North East | collected 2012 | reverse complement strand
TTGTCAACTAGACCTGAAAAGAGAGTAGGGAGTGAAGAGATATGGGATAAATCTGAAGAGGCACTAACATCTGCACTTAACTCTAATAAAATAAATTTTGAACTTAATTTGGGAGACGGTGCATTTTATGGCCCAAAGATTGATTTTTCCTTAATGGATTCACTGGAGAGAGAGTGGCAACTAGGGACGATACAGCTTGATTTTTCCATGCCTGCTAGATTGGGCGCAAACTATATTGGACCAAAAGGAGAAAAAGTTGTACCAGTAATGATTCATAGAGCTATTCTTGGCTCATTAGAGAGGTTTGTGGGCATTCTCATAGAAGAGTATGCTGGAGACCTACCATTATGGCTATCGCCAACACAAGTCGTGGTGTTAAATATCTCTGAAAAGCAGTCTAAACATTGTAAAGAATTGACCGCTAAATTAAAGTCATTAAATATAAGGGCTTCATCAGACTTAAGGAATGAAAAAATCAGTTATAAAGTACGTCAACACAGTATGATGAGGACTCCATATTTACTCGTAATAGGGGATAAAGAGATAGAAAACAATCAAATATCGGTTAGAACTAGAACAGGCGAAGATATAGGCGTAATGGATGTTGATAATTTTGTGAAAATGGTAGAAACTCTTGTAGATGAGAAGAGTAAAAATTTAACAATTAATTAGGAGTGATGTTATAGCAATCAATAAAAGAATGAGAATGAACTCACGGATAAATGTCCAAGAAGTTAGGCTCATTGCATCAAATGGCGATCAAGTAGGCGTGGTAGATACAGTTAAAGCCTTGGAGATGGCAAAAGAAGAAGAATTAGATCTAGTCGAGATAGTCCCCAATCAAAAACCCCCAGTGTGCAGAATAATGGACTATGGAAAATATAAGTTTGATAGTCAAAAAAAAGCACATGCAGCAAAAAAGAAGCAAAAGCAGACACAAGTTAAAGAAATTAAGTTTCGTCCAAACACAGAAGAAGCAGATTATCAGGTCAAGTTGAAAAGCTTAATTAAATTTCTAAATGGCGGAGATAAAGCTAAAATTACCATGCGCTTTAGAGGTCGGGAAATTGCACATCAGGTCATCGGGCGTGATTTTCTTGACAGGGTACAAAAAGATTTAGATGAATATGGAATAGTAGAGCAAATACCTTCATTTGAGGGAAGACAAATGGTAATGGTTATAGCGCCGAAGAAATAAATACTGTATACTTATATCGTTTTTAAGCTTAAATAAGAGGAAGCTAATGCCAAAAATGAAAAGTAATAGTGGAGCAGCAAAGAGGTTTTCTAAGACCCCTTCTGGAGAAATGAAAAGAGCTCAGTCTCATCGCAGGCATATTCTTACTAAAAAAAGCACTAAAAGAAAAAGACATCTAAGGGATGATATGATGGTCAGTAAAGCTGATAAAGCCCTTGTTAAAAGGATGTTACCATACTAATTTAGGAGATAAAAATGGCGCGCGTAAAACGTGGTGTAGTTGCACATGCAAGACATAAAAAAATATTAAAACTTGCTAAAGGTTATAAAGGAGCTAGAAGTAAAGTATACAGAGTTGCTAAACAAGCTGTTATAAAAGCAGGACAGTATGCTTATATAGGTCGTAAACAACGAAAAAGACAGTTTAGATCACTCTGGATAACTAAAATAAATGCCGCTGCAAGATTAAATAATATGTCATATAGCCAGTTTATGAATCAGCTAAAAAAAGCTGATATCACAATTAACCGTAAAATGTTGGCAGATTTAGCAATGAACAATGCTGAAAGTTTCACAGCAATTGTAAATTCTATAACTAGCCAAAAATAACACCTCTTTAATCTGTGTCAAAAAAATATACTTCACTAATTTCAGAACTTAGGGATAAGTTGAAAAGATGTGATTCTCCACATGATCTTGTCAATATCAAATCATATTATTTGGGTAAAAATGGTATTGTCACTAATGAATTCACAAAATTGAAATCTGTTGAAATTTCCGAAAAGAAAGAGCTTGGCAAGACTTTAAATATATTAAAAAATGAAATACAAAAGTTAATCAATAAAAAATCGAGCTCATTAAATAATAAAAACGATGAAAACATTAAGTTAATTGATGTTACTTTGCCAGGAAAAGATATTTCTTTTGGCTCTAGACATCCTATAACAATCACGATTAATAACATCATCGATATATTAAGTAACTATGGATTCACGTCTGTAGATGGATTGGAGATTGAAGATGAGTTCCATAATTTTGAAGCTCTTAATATTTCAGATAATCATCCTGCGCGTGACATGCATGATACATTTTATGTTTCTGAAGATAAATTATTAAGAACTCACACCTCGTCTGTTCAAATTAGATCTATGCTATCTTCCGAACCTCCTTTAAAAATTATGACCCCAGGAAAAGTTTATCGATGTGATTCAGACCCAACTCATTCTCCAATGTTTCATCAAATTGAGGGCTTGCATATTGATGAAAATATTAACTTTGGTCATCTCAAAGGCACACTGATAAATTTCATAAAAGAATTCTTTGGCAAAGAGATGGAAATACGCTTTAGACCCTCTTATTTTCCTTTTACAGAACCATCTGCTGAGCTAGATATAAAATTTAATGGTAAATGGCTAGAGGTTTTAGGCTGTGGTATGGTCCATCCTAATGTTTTAGCTAATGTTGATATTGATAATAAAAAATATACTGGATTTGCTTTTGGGCTAGGCATTGAAAGGCTAGCAATGCTTAAATACTCCATTACTGACTTACGGATGTTTTATGAAAATGATATATCTTTTTTATCACAGTTTAAGGATTTAAAGTAACTATGAAAATAAGTTTAAACTGGTTAAAGGAATTTGTGCCAAATATAAGAAAGAATAATATTCTAGTTAATGAACTAACAGCTCTTGGTTTAGAGGTTTCAGCTGCTAAAAAAGTTAAGAAGGATACTATAATCGATATAGACATGACTCCTAATAGAGCTGATTGTCTTTCCATCCTAGGTATTGCTCGTGATATAAGCCCTCTTTATGATAAGTCAATAAAATATCCATCATATGTGAAGCTAACTCAATCAAAAAATAAAATATTTTCTAATATTAATAAAGATATATGCCCATCATACAGTGCTCTCGTTATTGAAGGCATTGATAATAGAATTAGAACTCCTGCTTACATTAAATCTAGGCTAGAGGCATGTGGTATCAGTAAAATAAATTTTATTGTAGATATTTTAAATTATGTGATGCTTGAAATAGGGCAGCCAATGCATGTATTTGATAAAGATAAATTTAATGGATTTATCAATGTAAGGTATGCAAAAAAAAATGAGAGCATTGTTGCATTAGATGGTGAAGAATATTTATTGTCTCCTAAAACACCTGTTATATCGGATGATAAAAATATACAGGCCATAGCTGGAGTTATTGGCGCAGAAAAGTCTGCGGTTAATTCACAGACAAGAAATATAATTATTGAATCTGCATTTTTTACTCCATCAATTATCAGAAAAGCTGCAAAATCTTATCGCCTTCAAACTGATGCATCTTATAGATTTGAGAGAGGCGTTGATCCCGAGATAAATAAATATGCCCTTGGGAGAGTGCTTTCAATCATAAAAGACCATATGAAAGTAAATAAACATCATTTTCATAACTCAAACGTTAAAAAAATAGCTAGCCATATTGGAAAAAATATCAGCATTCCAGCACTTATGTTTAAGAAAGTGCTTGGAACAGACATTTCACTTAAGTTTATTATGAAATCTTTAAAACATCTTGGATTTAAGCCAACAATGCATGAAGGGCTTATAAAAATCTGTGTACCTAGCTATAGATTTGATATTAATTTGCCTCAAGACTTGGTAGAAGAAGTTGCAAGAGTCTATGGTTATGATAATTTTGAGCCTATTCTAGTTGTAAATTCTCTTTCTCATGAACCGCGTCAGTTTACTACAATTAATTCTTATTCTAATATGTTAGCTTCTCGTGGATATAATGAAACTATATCATTTAGTTTTCTTCCTAGAGGCTCACAAAAAAAGTATGTAAGTAACAATAGAATTATTGAAATCTTAAATCCTATATCAGAAGATAAGGCTGAAATGAGATCAACAATGATTCATAGTTTGCTACAAACTTATAAATATAATAATAGCAGACAGCATAAGAGCATGAAGTTATTTGAATATGGGAAGATCTATAAAAAAAATTCTAAATCTAAAATTGCCGAAGAGAATATTCTTGCAGGACTGATATCTGGCGTTGACTCTGAAAGTAATATTAAAAGCGAACAAAGGAACGTAACCTTTTTTGATCTCAAGGGGGATCTAGAGTCATTATTTTCAAATTTACTATTTAAGCCTTCGATAGCTGCTGTCCATTTAAGTAAATCTTGTCAGGCTAATATTTATCAAGGTAAAAATATTATTGGATCATGTGGTGAGCCTAATAATGAGGTATATGCTTCTTTTGGTTTAAAGAATAAAGTCTTTTACTTTGAAATAATGACAGACAGATTAAGCAAAAGAGAGTCTGTGAAATATTCGAATATTAGCATATTTCCAAAAATCAAGAGAGATTTGACTGTTTTAATTGATGATAAAATTTTAGGACAAGATATAATAGATGCTATAGAAGAAAAATCTTTTAACTATATGATAAATAGCAAAATAAGTGATATATTTTATAATGAATCAGTATTTGGTTCTAATAGGAAAAGCATGTCATTTGAATTTATATTTCAGGATAAAAAGAAGACCTTGACGGACAGTGTTGTGAATATCGAAATGGATAAGATTTTAACTTTTATAAAACAATCTTTCAAAGCAACTATTAGAAAATAAGGAAAAAGATGACGATAACAAAAAATTCACTTGTAGAAATAATTCATAATGAAGTTGGTTTTAATAAAAGAGAAGCCAAGGAATTTATAGAGGAATTTTTTGAAACTATAAAGAAAACCCTTGAAGAGGGTAATGATATTAAATTCTCTGGCTTTGGTAATTTTATACTTCGAGATAAAGTAGCAAGACCTGGGAGAAATCCAAAAACTGGTGAAGATGTCATAATCAGTGAAAGACGAGTAGTTACCTTTAAATCCGGTCTAAAACTAAAGAATAAATTAGAGGCATATGATGGAAAATCAGAATCTTAGTGAAGGTATTAATATTCCCAATAAGAGATATTTTACAATTGGTGAAGCATCTAAAATCTGTGATATAAAAGCGCATGTTTTGAGATACTGGGAACAGGAATTTAAAGAATTAGATCCAATCAAAAGAAAAGGAAATAGAAGATATTATCAACAAAAAGACCTAATATTAGTTCTGCAAATAAAAGATCTTTTGCAAAACCAGGGTTATACGATCGATGGTGCTGTCAATATGATAAGTAATACGACTGAAAAAAGAGAGACAAGCCCTGCTAGTCATCTGATAACGCAGCTTAAGGTAGATCTTGAAAATGTCTTGTCAATCTTAAAAAAATAAAATGATACGAGCTTTCCGGGAAAAATATAATTATCCAAAATATCATATTAATAAAGTTAACAATATGCGCTTCTATAGTGTGTCTGAAGAAATAAATGTCCCTAGTGTAACCAGCATCCTCAGAAAAACTAGGCCGACGTATTCAGGTGAAGACTGGGCTGTCCAAAGAAAAACAGCCTCGATAGATATAGGTAATTTAATGCATAAATACCTAGATCATTACGTGTCCAAAGATGAGGTGTTTTATGATGATTCATCAAACTTTGGCATAGCTAAGAAACTAGCTCACATAATAATAGATAATTTTATAGACGAACTTGATGAAGTATGGGGGTCTGAAGTGACTGTCCTATATAAAGATTTATATGCAGGAACAATAGATTTAATTGGAACTAATAACAAAAAATTATCAGTTATTGATTATAAGTCATCTTATAGAAAAAAAACTAAAATAGAAATGGATGAATATTTTTTGCAATTAGCAGCATATTCAATTGCACATGATTGGCAACATAAAACTGATATTGACTCCATCACTATTTTTCTTGCAATAAGAAATGGAGAGTTTGAGAAAACCACTATTTCTTCTGATGAATTTTTATACTATAAAAAAAAATGGTTTGAGAGATTAAATAGCTATAGAGATTTAATGGAAAAATAAATGATAAATATAGAAGAAATAGTCGATAAAAATAAAGATCATAGTAAAAGGCTGATTGAGATCCGGAGGTTAGTTTGACTATGATCACCTGGAAAGTCGTCTAAGTTCTATTGTATCCGAGTTATCACTTGAAGAAAATTGGAGTGATAAATCAAAATTACTATCACTTCAAAAGGAACAAAAACAAAAAAAGAATACACTTGATACACTTAATATTATTAAGGATGATATTGAGCTAATAGACTATACCATATCATCGCTAATAAAAGATAATGACGTCAGTGATAATCACGAGATGATTCAAGAAATGAGTGAATTGCTGTTTGATATAGAAAAAAAACTCAGCTCTTTAGAAACCACCCAGATGTTTAAGTCTAAAGAAGACTTCAATGATGCATATATAGATATTCAATCAGGTTCAGGCGGTACTGAAGCGCAAGATTGGGTAGCTATGTTACTCAGGATGTATCTAAGGTGGCTAGAGTCCAAAAATTTTAAACATGAGGTTGTTGAGTTATCAGAAGGGGAAGTTGCTGGCTACAAAAGCGCTACAATTAAAGTTAATGGTGAATATGCTTATGGATGGCTTAGGACTGAAACAGGCGTCCATAGATTGGTCAGAAAATCTCCTTTTGATTCTGGCAATAGAAGACATACATCTTTTGCTTCAGTTTTTGCATATCCTCAAATTAATGAGAATATAAATATTCAAATAAATCCAAGTGATCTCAGGGTAGATGTCTATAGAGCCAGTGGAGCTGGTGGTCAACATGTAAATACCACAGAATCTGCGGTTAGAATAACGCATCTTCCTACTAAAATAGTTACTCAATGCCAAAATGGCCGTTCTCAGCATAAGAACAAAGAAAGTGCAATGAAGCAACTACGTGCTAAACTATATTTATTTGAAATTGATAAAAAAAATGAAATTAAGAATAAAGTTGAATCACAAAAATCTGATATATCATGGGGTAACCAAATCAGATCATATATTTTGGATGACTCAAGAATAAAAGATTTGAGAACAAATCATGAAACAGGTAACACGCAAGCAGTCTTAGATGGTGACCTAGATGCATTTGTTGAAAAGAGCTTAAAAGAAGGATTTTAAATGACTGAAGAAAATAAATTAATTACAGAAAGAAAAAAGAAGCTTGAGGAGATTAAGAAAAAATATAACCCTTATCCAAATACTTTTAAAAAACTTAATAATGCCTCAGCTCTTATATCAAGCTATTCTAATACTGAAAAAGAGAATCTTGTTAATGACGTTATTAATGTCTCTATATCAGGAAGACTTTTGACAATTAGAAATATGGGAAACTCCTCGTTTGCTAATCTGCATGATGAAAGTGGAAATATACAAATATATTTACAAAAAAAACAGGTTGGAGAAGATGCCTACTTACTATTCAATAATCTTGATCTAGGTGATATAGTGGGTATAAAAGGAAATCTCTTTAAAACAAATACGGGCGAACTAACAATTAATACTGAAACTATAGAACTCCTGTCGAAATCATTAAGACCATTGCCTGAAAAGTTTCATGGCATTGCGGACATAGAAATTAAATATAGACAACGATATTTAGATTTAATGATAAATCCTGAGACCAAAGAGCTATTTAAAAAAAGATCCAAAATTATTTCAGCGATTCGCAACCATTTCATTCTTGATGGTTATTTAGAAGTTGAAACACCAATGATGCATATGATACCTGGAGGCGCAGCAGCCAAACCTTTTGTGACACATCATAATTCTCTAGATCTAGATTTATATTTAAGAATTGCTCCAGAACTCTTTTTAAAAAGATGTATCATAGGAGGTTATGAAAAAGTTTTTGAAATCAATAGAAGTTTTAGAAATGAAGGTCTTTCAGTAAAACATAATCCGGAATTTACAATGATTGAGTTCTACTGTGCTTATGAAAATTATTTATACTTAATGAAGCTTATCGAGGATCTTTTTGAAAATATAATAAAAGCCTTGGGAGTTGTTCCTAAATTTGATTATCAAGAGTACGAAATTGATTTTAAGACTCCATTTTCTAAAATAAAATTTTACGATGCGATTGAAAAATACGCTATAGGAATAGATTCCGCGAAGATTAGCGATAAGGATTATCTTGAACAATACTGTTTATCTCAAAGTATAAAAATATCAGACACATCGTCTGTGGTGAAGATTCATCTAGATATATTTGAAAAGTTGGTCGAAAAGCAGCTTATAAACCCAACATTTATAACTCATTATCCTACTGAGGTATCTCCATTATCAAGAAGTTTTGATGATAGCCCTGAATTAGTTGAAAGGTTTGAACTATTTGTTGCTGGTCGAGAAATAGCAAATGGTTTTTCAGAATTAAACGATCCCCTTGAACAATCAAAAAGATTCAAGGCACAAGTAGCCTCTGATGATGATGAAAAAATGAGCTATGATGATGATTTTGTCATGGCTCTTGAGTATGGGATGCCACCAACAGCAGGCGCAGGGATTGGCATTGATAGATTAATAATGTTATTTACAAATTCTCCATCTATAAGAGATGTCCTTTTGTTTCCACATATGAAACCTAAGAAATAATAGACTTAAGTTTTTCCATAGCCTTATCTAGACTCAAAAACGAGCAGGGTTTATGTTCACCATGATCATATATATTTATATATTTATCTATAACTATATATATCTCTGATTCATCTAAATATATTTTGATTTCATTACCAACAGATTGAAATTCGCAGTCATAGTTTTGGAGAAATATTTCTATATCAGTAATTGTATGATGTTTATCTTTTATCATCACATAGGTCTATAGCATAACCAATATAGCTCTTTGGAGTTAATGATAGTAACTTATCTTTTTCAGATTTAGGAATTTTTAAAGATATGATTAAATCTTGTAAAATCTTTTGCGTTACAGCTTGTCCTCTTGTAACTTTCTTTAATAATTCATAAGAATCAGAAATATTATATTTTCTGGCTACCATTTGAATAGGTTCCGCTAACAGCTCCCATGAATTTTCTATATCCTCATTAAGTTTTTTCTTATTAATCGTTATTTTTTTTAGACCTATGATTAGGTTTTCATAGGCAAGAAAAGAATATCCAAAGCCAACACCCAAATTCCTCAAAACAGTAGAGTCAGAAAGATCTCTTTGGAGTCTTGATATTATTAATTTTTCAGATAAAAATCTCAACATGCTATTAGCTAATCCAAGATTACCCTCTGCATTTTCAAAATTTATAGGGTTAATTTTATGAGGCATAGTTGAGGATCCAATTTCACCTGGAATATTTTTTTGTATAAAATAATTCTTAGAAATATATGTCCACATATCTTGTGAATGACCTATTAATATAGAATTTATATGAGAAATAGTATTATTGATTTCAGATATATAGTCATGTGGTTCTATTTGAGTTGTATACTTATTTTCTATAATCCCAAGACTATTAACAAATTTTTTATTAGTCTCAGGCCATTTAATATTTGGGAAAGTAACTCTATGAGATGAGTAATTACCAGTGGCTCCATTAAATTTTCCTTCTACATTAATATTTTTTAGCTTATTTGCTAACTTATCAATACGATGGTAAAAATTTAAAAACTCTTTCCCCATAGTGGTTGGAGTAGCAGGTTGTCCATGTGTATGGGAAAGCATGATATTTTTTGAAAACTTTTTAACATTGCTATTGAATATCTTTTTTAAAGCATTGATTTTATTTAGAATCATAGATCTCCCATCTTTAATCATTAAAGCATAGGAGAGATTATTTATATCTTCTGATGTACAACAAATATGTATATATTCTTTATACTTTTTCAATTGACTAGATTTTCCAAATTTAGACTTCAAGAAGTATTCTACTGCTTTAACATCATGCTTTGTTGTCTTTTCAAAATCTTTAACGACTTTCGCATCTGTTATATTAAAATTAGCAAAGATACTATTTAAAAACTTTTCATCCTTAGCCTTTAGCTTTGGGAGACTGGGTATTTTATTTAATTTTGATAAATATATGAACCATTTAATTTCAATATATACTCTATATTTTATTAAACTATACTCAGAGAAGATACTTCCTATATCTTTGCATATTACTGAATATCTTCCATCTAATGGAGAGATTGAGAGTAAATCATCTTTTTTCATACCAACATTTATCTCAAAGATGTTATTATAGCATAATAATAATTTAAATTAAAAATCATATGAAAAAAATACTATATAGAACTGAACAAGATTCTTTGGGTAAGGTGAAAGTTCCAAAAAATGCATTATATGGAGCTCAAACTCAAAGAGCAATTGATAATTTTAAAATTAGCGGTGATATTTTCCCGCCAGAATTTATTGAATCTCTGGCTGCCCTAAAAGCTGCATGTGCAATAGCAAATTCTAAATCTAAATTATTATCTATAAAAAAAGCAAAGACAATCTATTCAAGCGCGATGGATATTCATAAAAATATAGAAAAATATTATTCCCAATTCCCGATTGATATTTATCAGACTGGTTCTGGGACTAGCACCAATATGAATATGAATGAAGTGTTATCAAATATTGTAACTAATAAGTTAAAGTCCCCGGTTCATCCTAATGATGATATTAATAAATCACAAAGTTCAAATGATATTATACCAAGCACTATTAACATATGTGGTGTATTACTCGCATTAGAATTAAATGATGCACTTGATTATTTAACAATGAGGCTGATTGATAAAGAATTTGAGACAAAAGATATTGTGAAATCAGGGAGAACCCATCTTATGGATGCAGTGCCGCTTTCCCTAGGTTATGAAATAGAAGTTTGGAGAGAACAGATTATTCATTGCAATCAACCATTGTTACAGAGCGCGGAGGAACTGCAGTATTTGCCTATTGGCGGGACAGCTATTGGCACAGGGTTGAATGCACCTAAATCATTTGGCAAAGTAGTTTGTTCAGAGTTGAATAAAATTTATTCTAAAACAGGCGCAAAATTTATATCTAATCCTAATAAATCTGAAATGATAAGCTCTCAAAGTCACATATTAACAATGAGTGCAGCTTTACAGAGAACAGCAAGTTGCCTAACAAAAATTTCTAACGATTTGCGCTGGATGAATAGTGGGCCAATTTCTGGTCTCTCAGAGATTACTCTTATGCCATTGCAGCCCGGTAGTAGTATAATGCCTGGTAAAATAAATCCTGTAATACCTGAAGCAGTCTTAATGGCAATGGCTCAGGTAAGTGGCAACCACAATGCTATTAACATTGCCTGTATTTCTGGGAGTTTCCAGCTGAATACTATGCTCCCACTTATCGCATTAAATCTCATTGGATCTTTCAATCTTTTGATTAATTCTGTATATTCTATAGCCGATACGATTGATACATTTGTTGTTAATGAAGACGTTATCAAATCAAATCTAGAAAAGAATCCCATAATAGCCACTAAATTAAATGAGACAATAGGGTATGATTTGGCATCTAAAATTGTTAAAGAAGCATATAAGAGTAACAGGTCCATCATAGATATAACTGAAGAAATGACTAATTTGTCAAAAGCTCAAATTATAAAATTGTTAGATCCTAAAAAATTAATATAAATAATGACTCATAAAAATATAAGTGATTTGATTTTTATAAAATGGTTTATAGGTGTTATATTTGTCTTAATATTTATCTTTAT
>MDSV01170712.1_pt1 | contig 11809 bp, 10 predicted proteins | sample 810851 | NCBI WGS metagenome assembly MDSV01 (sample SAMN05326640, study PRJNA326480) | marine metagenome | isolation source: seawater | place: Atlantic Ocean: North East | collected 2012 | reverse complement strand
GCCTCAATGCATGTTGGTATAAGAGGGCCACTTTATAGTAGAGATGATATTAAAAATGATGAAAGTTTTGGTTTTAAGATAATTCATTGTGATGAATTTCAAACACTAGGAACAGATAAAATTGCAGAAAGAATAAAAAAAAGAGTTGGAAATAATCCCTTATATTTATCTATCGATATAGATGTGCTAGATCCTGCTTTTGCACCTGGCACGGGTACTCCAGAAATTGCTGGTATGACAACTAGGGAAATGGTTAATGTAATTAGAGGCTTATCTGGTTTAAATCTTATTTCTGCAGATGTAGTTGAAGTATCTCCAGCTTATGATCATGCAGAGGTTACTTCTTTGGCTGCTGCAACAATTGTTTATGAACTGACAAATTTATTTGCAAAATCATAAAGAAAGGATAATTTCTCGTCATGCTAGATAAAAAGAAATTCTATATCAATGGACAATGGGTATCTCCAAAAAAACAAAACGATTTCAAAGTAATAGATCCTTCAACAGAAGATGATTGTGCAGTTATTTCTTTAGGAAGTGCAGAGGATGTTAACGAGGCAGTAAGTGCAGCAAAAAAAGCTTTCGAAACTTGGGCATTTTCAAAAAAAGAAGAAAGATTAAAATATTTAGAGAGTTTATATACACTTTATAAAAAAAGATGGGCTGATATGGCTAAGGCAATCTCATTAGAAATGGGAGCTCCAATAGATTTTTCTACACAACTTCAAGCGGGAACTGGTGCAAGCCACATTAAATCTTATATTAAAGTTTTAAAAGAATATTCTTTTGAAAAAATTCTTGGAGATCACGCTCCTAATAATAAAATTTTACATGAACCTAAAGGAGTTTGTGCCTTAATTACACCCTGGAATTGGCCGATGAATCAAGTTTGTCTCAAAGTTATTCCTGCGATTGCAACTGGTTGTACAATGGTTTTAAAGCCCTCAGAGATTGCTCCATTGTCATCAATGATTTTAGCTGAGATGATTGATGAAATAAAACTTCCAAAAGGGGTGTTTAATTTAGTTAATGGAGACGGTGCAGTTACTGGAAGTGCTTTGACAAGTCACCCAGATGTAAACATGATATCCTTCACAGGATCAACTAGAGCTGGAGCATTGATTTCTCAGAATGCAGCCAATGATTTTAAAAGAGTAAGTTTAGAGCTCGGAGGTAAAGGTGCAAATATAATTTTTAAAGATGCAGATGCTGAAGCTGTAGAAAGAGGTGCACTTAGATGTTTTAGAAATACTGGACAATCTTGTAATGCTCCAACAAGAATGTTGGTAGAAAAATCTATGTATAATGAAGTTGTTGAAAGAGTTAAAAATTGCGCAAACTCTTTAAAAGTAGATATTGCTACAAAAGAGGGTGATCATATTGGCCCAGTAGTATCAAAAACTCAGTTTGATAAAATTCAATCTTTAATTCAGATTGGGATTGATGAAGGTGCAAAATTAGTTGCTGGAGGACCAGGTAAACCAGATGGATTAAGTAAAGGATATTTTGTAAAACCTACAGCTTTTGCTGATGTAAATAATAAAATGCAGATTGCTAGAACTGAAATATTTGGACCAGTTTTATCTATTATACCGTTTGAATCAGAGGAGGAAGCTATTGAAATTGCTAATGATACACCTTATGGACTCTTGAACTTTATTCAAACTCAAGATCAAAAGAAAGCAAATAGAGTTGCAAGAAAGTTAAGATCAGGAATGGTTGATATTAATGGAGCAGGATTGGCACCTGACGCTCCTTTTGGTGGTTATAAACATTCTGGAATTGGCCGTGAAGCTGGAAAGCTAGGACTTGAAGAATACTTAGAGGTTAAAGCAGTTAGTGGATGGAACGATTAATTGATAATAGAATTATTTTTGATACCATCTAATAAATTTAAACACTTTTTAAGCTCATCCAAAACAATATATTCATCAATTTTGTGAGCTTGTTCAATCGACCCTGGGCCACAAACAACAGTACTAATTCCAATTTCTTGAAATAAACCTGCTTCAGTTCCAAATGAAACTACTTGTCTAGAATTATCTCCTGTTAAACTTGATATTAATTCACATGCATCTGACTTATCCTCTCTGTCAAAACCAACTATTTCACCTATAATATCTTTCTCAATTGAAGCATTGTGAAAAACACTTCTCATTTCTGGTAATAAAACTTCATTTGCATATTTATCTATTTCTTGATTTAAAAATATACCATCTTCCTTTACAACTGGTCTTGTTTCCCAGTTCACGTGACATTTATCTGCAATTACATTGTGAGCGATACCACCAAAAATTCCCCCAATGGAAAGGGTGGAATAAGGTGGATCAAAAATAGAGTTTTCTGGAGTTCTATCTTTTAACTTTTTTCGTAATTCAATTAATTTATTTACATATCTTGAGGCGTATTCAACAGCACTTACACCCTTGTGTGGTGCAGAGCTATGACCGGCCAGACCTTTAAAATAAGTTGTGTACTCATAACATCCTTTATGAGCATCAATAATCTTCATATTAGTTGGTTCACCTACAATGCAAATACCATCTTTAATATTTCTCTTTTTTAATTCATCTATTAAAATAGGAGCACCCTGACAGGCTGTTTCTTCGTCAAAAGTAAAAGAAAAATGAATATCTCTGTCTAAATTTGATTTAGAATAAATTGGGGCAAAAGCCAAAGTACAGGCAATAAATCCTTTCATATCACATGATCCCCTTCCATATAGTTTATCATCTTTTACAGTTGCTATAAATGGGTCGGTAGTCCAGCCTTTAGAAACAGGAACAACATCTGTATGACCAGATAAAATAATTGGTTTTTTATTATTTGATTTTTTTGCTTTAAGAGTAGCAAATAAATTAACTCTTTTCTTTTCATTATCATAAGTTCTAAAAGAAGAAGCACCTAGTTTTTTTAAAATATTGTCACAATAGTCTATTAATGAACTATTATCTTCACCTGAAATGGTTTTAAAAGCTATTAAGTCTGTTAAAATTTTAACAGAATTATCAAATAAAAGTTTTGAATTATTTTCTGTACTCATTTTTAGCTTTTATTATATATTAATTATATGAAAGAACAAATTACCTTTGATGATTTTGATAAAGTAGATATTAGAGTAGGTACAGTAGTTTCAGTCAAGAAAAATGAAAAAGCTCGAAAACCTTCACTGGTTGTTGAAGTTGACTTTGGTAAAGAAATAGGAATCAAAACATCATCTGCACAAATTACCCATTATTATAATGAAGAAAATCTCAAAGGAAAACAAGTAATAGGTGTCTGTAATTTTGCCGAAAAAAATATTGCTGGTGTTATTTCACAAGTTTTAATTTTAGGATCTATAGATGAAAAAGGAAAAGTGATTTTAGTTCATCCATCTCAAAAATCTGAAAATGGCCTTCCTGTAGCCTAGCTAAAGAAGCTTTAAATCCATATAACTACATAGACTATTTTGGATGGATTTCTCAATAAAACTAGCGTCAAATAAGAGTTTTATTAAATGTTTTAATTATGCTATGTCCGTCTGGACTTAGGTCTGTATAATTAAATTTTATTTAGCATGAAACCAGGAAACAAAAACTCTTTTAAATCAAAAAGCAAAATTAAAATTAACAATCAAGAACATACTTTCTATTCTATCCCAGAGGCTGAAAAAAATGGTTTAAATGGAGTTTCTAGACTTCCAAAATCATTAAAAGTGTTATTAGAAAATTTACTAAGATTTGAAGACGATCTAACTGTAACTAAAAGTCAAATTTTGGCAATCAAAGATTGGCTTAAAACAAAAAAATCAAATACAGAAATCGCTTATAGACCAGCAAGAGTATTGCTTCAAGATTATACAGGAATACCTGCAGTAGCAGATTTAGCTGCAATGAGGGAAGCTGTTAAAGAAAAAGATAAAGATCCAAATACTATAAATCCCTTATCAACAGTTGATTTGGTAATTGATCACTCAGTTCAAGTAGACCAATCAGCAAAAGGAGACTCTTTTGATAAAAATGTTGAAATAGAATTTAAGAGAAATGGTGAGCGCTATTCTTTTTTAAAATGGGGTCAAAATGCTTTCAATAATTTTCGAATTGTTCCTCCAGGAACAGGAATTTGTCATCAAGTAAATCTAGAATATTTGTCTAAAGTTGTTTGGTCAGAAAAAGTAATGAATGAAAGTTATATTTTTCCAGACACATTAGTTGGTACAGATAGTCATACGACAATGGTAAATGGATTATCAGTTTTAGGTTGGGGAGTTGGAGGCATAGAGGCAGAGGCTGGTATGTTAGGCCAACCTATCTCAATGTTAATTCCTGAAGTAATTGGATTTGAAGTTAAAAATAAAATGCCAGAAGGAACAACTGCTACAGATTTAGTTTTAACGGTTGTTAAAATGTTAAGAGATAAAGGAGTTGTTGGAAAATTTGTTGAGTTTTATGGTGAAGGTTTAAAAAATCTTACCCTAGCTGATAGGGCAACTATAGCAAATATGGCACCTGAATATGGAGCAACTTGTGGTTTCTTTCCAATAGATCAAGAAACCCTAAAGTATTTAGAATTTTCAGGTAGGGATAAACAGACAGTAAAAATAGTTGAGGAGTATGCTAAAGCCCAAGGCTTATGGTCAAGTTCAGATATTGAGTTTACAGATAAATTGACATTAGATATGTCGTCTATTGTTCCTACTATTTCAGGTCCCAAGAGACCACAAGATAAAGTTTTGCTATCAGAGGCCTCTCAAAGTTTTAAAAATAATTTTAAAGAAGTTACCAACAAAAAGGAATTTGTGTCATCAAAAGTTGAAAATACAGATTATGAAATTAAAGATGGAAGTATACTAATCGCAGCTATCACATCTTGTACAAATACATCAAATCCAAATGTTTTGATTGGAGCTGGTTTATTGGCAAAAAAAGCAGTTGAGTTTGGATTACAAGTTAAGCCATGGGTTAAAACATCATTAGCACCTGGGTCTCAAGTCGTGACAGATTATCTGGAGAAGGCTGGATTAAATACTTATTTAGATAAACTAGGTTTTAATTTAGTAGGCTATGGTTGCACAACATGTATTGGTAATTCTGGTCCATTACCAGATAATATTATTCAGGCAATACAAAAAAAAAATCTCTATGGAGTATCGGTTTTATCAGGAAATAGAAACTTTGAAGGAAGAATTTCTCCACATATTAAAGCAAACTACCTAGCCTCGCCGCCTTTAGTTGTGGCTTATGCATTAGCTGGTCACATGGAGTTTGATTTATTTAAAAATTCTTTTGGTAAAAATAAAGATGGAAAAGATGTTTATTTGAAAGATATTTGGCCAACAAATAAAGAAATAGAAGAAACATTAAAATCCTCTCTAAATCCAGATATGTTTATCAAAAGATACTCAAATGTTTCAGAAGGACCAAAACAATGGCAAGAAATTAAAACTGAAAAAAGTAGTATTTATAATTGGGATGAGAATTCCACCTATGTAAAAAAACCTCCATTTTTTGAAAATTTGTCAGACCAACCAGAGGGATTTAAGGCTATAAAGAATGCTAGACCTTTATTAATTTTAGGCGATATGGTTACCACAGACCATATATCTCCAGCAGGAAATATCCAAAAAGAAAGTCCAACAGGAGAATATTTCATGCATCACCAAATTTTGCCTAAAGACTATAACTCATATGGGTCAAGAAGAGGGAATCATGAAGTCATGATGAGAGGAACTTTTGCTAACATTAGAATAAGAAACGAAATGGCCCCTGGAACTGAGGGTGGTTTTACAAAATTATATCCTGAAGGAAAGGAAATGGCAGTTTATGATGCAGTGGTTGAGTATAAGAAAAGAGGCACAGATTTAGTGATTATAGGAGGAAAAGAATATGGAACCGGATCTTCTAGAGATTGGGCAGCGAAAGGTACTAAATTACTTGGAGTAAAAACAGTAATAGCAGAAAGTTTTGAGAGAATTCATAGATCTAATTTGATAGGAATGGGAATTTTGCCACTACAATTTAAAGATGGTATGAATAGAACTAATTTAGAATTGAAAGGTTCAGAGTTAATTAGTGTTCTAGATATCGAAAAGGGTATTAACCCTTCAGATATTGTAAAAGTAGAAATTAAATACTTATCTGGCGATATCAAAAAGATCGAAACTCTATGCCGAATAGATACTAAAAATGAACTCGAATATTATAAAAATGGCGGAATACTACAATATGTTCTGCGAAACATGATTTAATTATGGATGAGGAAACAGCTATTATTAATAATAATACTCGAAATGAAAAAATAAAAAATTTTTTTATAAATAATAAAAAAACATTAGTAATAATCATTTCATTGGGTGTAATTATATTAATTAGTTATCTTGGTTACACGGAATTTAAAAAAAATAAAAAACTTAAGATTTCAGACCAGTATAATTTAGCTATAACTGGTTATTCAGAAAAAAATATAGAAATAACTCAAAAAATTTTGATCGAATTGGTAAAAAAAAAAGACTCAACATATTCACCATTATCTTTATTTTTTATTATTGATAACCAATTAATTAGTGAAAAGTCAAAAATTAACAACTTATTTGATACAGTTATTGAAGGCACAGCTTTGGATAAAGAGATTAAAAATTTAATAATATATAAAAAAGCACTTTACAATGCTGATAGTAGTCAGGAAAATGAACTGCTAGATATATTAAAGCCAATAATTAATTCTAATAGCATTTGGAAATCTCATGCCCTTTATTTAATGGCAGAATATTTTTATTCAAAAAATGAAAAACAAAAGTCAATAGAGTTCTTTAATCAAATACTTTTATTAGAAAATGCTAATCAAGATTTAAAAATAGAGTCACAGAAAAGACTTAATAGAGATTTAAGTGAATAAAATAATTATATTTTTTATTTCTATCATTTTTATTTTTGGATGTTCGTTTGATAAAAACTCTAAATTTTGGACTTCATCACAAAATATTTTAGAAGAAAATAACAATGTTTATAAAGAAATTTTTGTTGAGAAAGAGGCAATAAGCCAGGAACTTAATACAAATATTAAAATAAATCTTGGAAAAAATATAAATAATAATTTTCAAATTAGAAATTATTTTAATAATGATGGTAGATTAAATTATAATGGTGCTCTTAAAAAGTCTTCAAGATATAAGTTTTCTAAAATTAAAAACTTTTATCAATTTGAACCAACAATTTCATTTAATAATAGAAATTTAATATTTTTTGATAACAAAGGTTCTATTTTATATTTTAATGAAAAATCTAAATTGATTTGGAAAAAAAATTACTATTCTAAAACAGAAAAAAAACTAAAACCTATATTACAATTTGCAAATGATGGTAAAGTTTTAGTTGTTTCAGATAATATTGCAAAATATTACGCAATTAATTTAGATAGTGGTAAATTACTTTGGTCTAAAAATAATTTAGCACCTTTTAACTCTCAAATTAAAATTTATAAGGATAAATTTTTTATAATTGACTTTTCGAATACTCTAAGATGTTTTTCAATTAAAAATGGAAATGAAATATGGAATATAAAAACAGAAAATACTTTAATTAGATCAAAAAAAAAACTTTCTATGGTTTTAGTTAATGATCATATATATTTCAAAAATTCTATAGGAGATATAAGTGCTGTAAACATTAATGAGGGTGAGCTATTATGGCAATTACCAACTCAAAGTAGCCTACTTTACGAAGCAGCTTTTTCATTAAAAACTTCCGATCTTATAACTGATGGTAACACCTTATTTTTTTCAAATAATAAGAATCAATTTTTCTCCATTGATCTTGAAACAGGAAGTTTTAATTGGGAAAATAACATTAATTCAAATCTTAGACCTAGCTTGGTTGGAAATTATATATTTACTATTTCATTAGAAGGATATTTGTTTGTCATTGAAAAAAATAGTGGAAATATAGTTAGAGTCACTGATGTATTTAGAAATTTTAAGAAAAAAAAAAGAAATAAAATAAAACCTATTGGTTTTATCTTAGGTATTAAAAATATTTATTTAACAACTAGCAACGGTCGATTACTTGTTATTGATATTAAAACAGGAATAACGAAATCAATAAAAAAAATAGATAATGAAAAAATATCTAAACCATTTATTATTGGTAAAAATTTATTTGTTGTTAAAGAGGATGCTATTATCAAACTAGACTAATGTTTCTTAAATTATTGGATAAATTAGGTCGAAAAAAAGTAGTTTTAGATCGTGGACCATCACATCCAAAATATCATGAAGCAAAACCTTGGATGAATAGATATTATCTTCTCATGCGGTATCGTCCAAAGTGGTTTCCGTTTAATATATTGATTCATGAAATGTTAGCAGATGATCACGGTGATGGAGTTCATAACCACACATTTCCTTATATAACCGTTATATTAAGAGGGGGATATTGGGAAACTTTGAAAACAGGAAAATTTTGGAGACCCCCAGGTTATATTGGATTTAGATCAGCAAACAATTTGCACAGAGTTGATCTTAAGCCAGGCACTAAGCCTTTAACATTATTTATATCAGGTCCATTTGGATTAAGAAAAGGTCCAAGATCAGAGTATGGATTAGATTTTAAGACAAAAAAATGAATTTAAAAAAATTATTTTTAAATCATTGTGAAGATCAACAATTTGAAATTAATCAAAATCAATTGGATATTATTAATTACCTTAAAATTTATTATACAGAAAACTTTACACAATCTTTTTTAACTAGGTTTTTTAAAAAAAAACTAAGTAAACCAGGTTTTTATCTCGTAGGTGATGTGGGTGTTGGCAAAACAATGATCTTAAATTTTTTATTTAATGAATTGAAACAGAAAAAATTAAAAGTTCATTTTAATGAGTTTATGATTAAGTTTCATGATTTTATTTTTCAAAATAAAGATAAAGAAAATTCAATTGAATTTTTTGTAAAAGATTTGAAAAAAAATACACAAATTATTTATTTCGATGAATTTCAAGTAACAAATATAGTTGATGCAATGATTTTAGGAAAACTATTTAAAATAATATTTGAAGAAAAAATTAAAGTTATTTTTTCTTCAAATATCAATATTAGAGATCTTTATAAAGATGGATTACAAAGAGATCAGTTCATTCCATTTATAAAAATTTTAGAAAATAATTGTCATGAAAAAGAATTATTAATTAAAGATGATTATAGATTAAATAATAATAATAAGTTAAAGAGATTTCTGTCTCCAATTGATAAATCTTCTAATTTTATATTTAATAAATTTTTTAGAAAAATTACTAAAAATAAAAGCAAAAATTCAAAAACTTTAGAAGTAAAAGGACGTCAAGTAGTTTTAAAAAATTATTATGATAAAGTTGTTAAATTTGATTTTGAAGAGTTATGTAATAGAAATTTAGGATCTGAAGATTATTTAAAAATTGCTGAAAATTGTGAATTTATTTTTATTAAAAATTTACCAGATTTTAATGAGAATAATGCAGATCAACAACAAAGATTTATAACTTTAATAGATATTTTATATGAAAAAAAAATTCCATTAATGATTACATCACGACTTGATTTGAATTTAATGACATCTTCAAAAAGTATAGCTGAACCTTTTAAAAGAACTATAAGTCGTTTATATGAGCTGACCTCTATAAGTTATGATTAAATTTTATCTTTTGTAGGGATCATAGGCCCATTGTAATATTGCTTGTCTCTGTCTTTTTCTACAACTAAGATCACCCTTTTCACAGTTCTTTTCTATCGCAAGAACGTGCCTCCTAAAATTTTTCCACCTTTTGATTTGAATTTCATCAATATGAGGAATTCTTCTACCATTAGTAAATCTGCAATACCATTGAAACCATCCCAAAGGATCTTCTTTAAAAATCCATCCTTTTTCTATCCAGTGTTGTCTTGAGAGTCCCGAAACCACCTTGAATCTATTTAAATTAACATCAAAATTTTTACTTAATTTTACATTTTTAAACCATGACTTTGGAAATTCTTTTACATTCAATCCAAAATAAGCTCCTCCAAAAACGCCTAATTCCATCATTCTCCTAGGAGTTAATTCAGGCTTAAAAATTTTATAAAAGTCAAATTTATCAACTTTTTTTTTTAAAATTTTTTTCATTTATTAGACACTATTGGTTTATGAGTTTTTGATACATTTCTTGATCAGTATCACCCTCACACCCAATCAATAATATATTAGAGTATTTATCTAATCTTAAATCTTCTTTTATATTTTGATCCTCACAACTAGTGATTAAACTGATTACTCCAGGAACTGAATTCTCACCAGCAATAATTTTTTCATTACTAAAAATTGCATTTCCAAGTAATTTCATAGTTTTTGCAATATCATCATCTGGTAAGCTTATACAGTACTTAACTGAATTTTTTAAAATTTCCCATGGAACTAATGATACTTCTCCACATGACATTCCACCCATTAAGCTCTCTCTTTTAATATCTACTTTTACAATTTTACCACTCCTTACACTTTCCATAACGCAAGCCGCACTATCAGGTTCAACAACAATTATTTCAGGTACATTATCTAAATATCTTGCAATACCCGCAACCATTGCACCTGCCATTCCACCAACACCGGCTTGTAATATGATATGAGTAATTTGATCATTTTTTATTTGATCAACTATTTCTTTCATCATTACTGTATAGCCAGCCATTGTGTATTTTGGAACTTTTATATAATCTTTCCATGCTACATCCTGAACAATTTGCCAATTATTATTTGTAGACTGTTTGATACACTCAATTAATGATTTTTCATAATTACCATTAACTTTTATTACATCAGCTCCTAAATCAGCCATTGCTTTTCCTCTTGCATCACTAACAAATTTACTAACAAAAATTTTACATTTTAAGCCAAGTCTTTTTGCTCCCCATGCAACTGATCTTCCATGATTACCAGCAGTTGCAGTTGCAACTATAATATCATTACTACCTTTACTTACTTTTTCTACTGCATAAGCTCCCCCTAATGCTTTAAAGGATTTTAAATCAAATCTCTTACTTTCATCTTTATAAAAAATTTTATTTAAATTTAATTCTTTTGAAAGTTTGTTTAATTCTAATAGTGGTGTCGATGAATATCCTTTCCAATTAGAGATACTTAAATAAGCTTCGTCTATTTCTTTTTCTGTTAAAGAATTTAATATTTTAGTTTTATCAAAAGAATAATTTTTATTTTCGATAAATTCAGTGTATTTCCACAAATGCCCGTTAGATAAAATTGTCATATTCTAACAGTCTAATGTATTATCTCTTTCCCATTTAGTAATAGCTTTTGTTTTGTCAAAACTCTCTTTTTGTTGAAATTCATTAATTTCAGAACTTCTAAGTTTAATATAGCTTCTAATCGTATCTTCACCAAAAGCATCATTCATATCTTTATTATTTTTCAGTTTTTCAAGTGAATGGTCTAATTCATCAGGAAGTTTTGGAAGGTTTGGATATTTCTTATAATCTTCATACATATTACAACTTAATGGTTTTCCTGGATCAATCTTATGTTTTAAACCGTCTAAACCAGCTGCTAATACACTCGCTTGTAATAAATATGGATTAGCTGAACCATCCATTAATCTCAATTCAAATCTGCCTGGGTCAGGTATTCTAATCATATGTGTTCTATTATTACCAGTGTAAGAAATACTACTTGGTGACCATGATGCCCCTGATTTTGTTGGAGGAGCGTTTATTCTTCTATAGCTATTTATTGTAGGATTAAAAAAAGCAGATAAAGATGATGCATTTTTAATTACTCCACCAAGAAAATTATAAGCCATTTTGCTTAAT
>MDSV01233562.1_pt1 | contig 11810 bp, 10 predicted proteins | sample 810851 | NCBI WGS metagenome assembly MDSV01 (sample SAMN05326640, study PRJNA326480) | marine metagenome | isolation source: seawater | place: Atlantic Ocean: North East | collected 2012 | reverse complement strand
AGAGCTGATGTAATCATTAGTGGTAATAGGAATAATAATTCTAGGTTGAAGAGAAGTAATTAATTCTTGCAAATTGGAATTGTTAAATGGGATTTGATCAGGCATAGGCAATAATAAAACGTGAGGTTTGCCTATTTGGTCGAATTGCGCTGGAGTTAATTTTTGTTTTAAATTTCCTATATGGCAAATAATTAATCCCTCTACTTTGATACTGTAAATTGTGTTGACAGGCTCATTTTGCGAATTATCTTGAGATTGCACCCCACTACCTATCCCTGTTAAGTAAAAATGCTTAATTTCGTACTCGCCGGGACCTGAAATAATTTTAGGGGTTCCTTTTACTCCCGAAACATTTGAATGTTTGGGGTCATCATTGCTTACAGTGACTATATCTGCTTTTGGGGAATCAAAAAATTCACCATCTGAGTTATCGAACGGGTCAGTAATTAGAATGATGTCTCTGCTATTGATTGAAATAGAAGAGTGTCCGAGCCAGTTAATTTCCATATTAAATCCATTTTTTTAAGTAATTCGAGTATACCAATCACTTCTATGAATCTACAAGCTAATTATTGCGTATTTAGTGTAGAAGCTAATAAAGATTAATAGTATTCTATTTAATTATGTTTGAATCACTTACAGAAAAATTAAATGCTACTTTTGAAAAACTTCGAAATAAAGGTAAGTTAACTGAAAAAGATGTTGATGATGCGTTAAGAGAAATAAGATTAGCTTTATTGGAAGCAGATGTGAATTTTAAAGTTGCTAGATCTTTTGTTTCTTCTATTAAAGAAAAAGTCATAGGTGATGAAGTATTATCTACTATTTCAGCGGGTCAACATGTTGTCAAAACTGCACATGAAGAATTAATACAAACACTAGGTGTAACATCTTCTAAATTACTGATTTCTGACAATAAGCCATCAGTTGTAATGATGGTAGGTTTGAATGGGTCAGGAAAAACTACAACATCCTCTAAATTAGCTGCGTATTTGAAAAAATCTGGTCATTTAACTACTTTGGTAGGTGCTGACATTCATCGTCCTGCAGCAATTGATCAATTGAAGACTTTATCCACGCAAATTGATGTACCAATGTTTGAATATGGAACATCAATTTCTGCTCCTGAAGTGGCGGAAAAAGGAGTGAATGATAGCAAAAATATAAATGCTACTTACACCATTGTAGATACTGCCGGTAGATTTCAAATTGATCAGACTCTAATGACTGAAATCAAAGAAATTTATCAACGAATTGATCCTGTTGAAGTTTTATTAGTAGTTGATGCTATGACTGGACAAGATGCAGTAAATGTAGCTACAGAATTTAACGAATATATTGGTATTACTGGATTGGTTCTTACAAAAATGGATGGTGATGCTAGAGGAGGTGCTGCGTTATCCATCACTTCTGTAACAGGAATTCCAGTGAAATATATTGGGATGGGTGAAGGTTCTGATGCATTAGAGATTTTTTATCCAGAGAGGTTAGCTGATCGAATTTTAGGAATGGGTGATGTTGTCACTCTTGTTGAGAAAGCTAGGTCTCAATTTGATGAAACACAAACAGCAGAATTAGAAAAAAAAATCAGAAATGAAACATTTGATTTACAAGATTTTTTATCACAAATGCAAGCAGTTCAGAATATGGGACCATTAGGACAGATGTTAGATATGATTCCTGGTTTTTCACAAATGAAAGGCAAAATGAATTCTGATCAATTAGATGGTTCACATTTGACTAAAGCTGAAGCCATTATTCTTTCTATGACTCCAATAGAAAGACAAAAACCAGAATTAATTGGAGGAAGTAGACGTAAAAGAATTGCATTGGGTAGTGGAACAAGTGCTCAAGATGTAAATCAACTATTGAATCAATTTAAACAAGTAAAAAAAATGATGAAAGCTATGGCATCTCCTGGAGGACAGAAAAAAATGATGAGAATGATGTCTCAAAAAGGAAACAAGATAGGCTTTTAACTAGAAAAAATGCCCCCTATGATATAATAAGGAAAATTTTTTCATATTTTTGAAATTATTAACAACTGAATATTGGAGGAATCGCGTGGATATTTTATTTTTAGCGATAGCCGTCCTGATCAGTTTAATTGTTGGTTTAAGTTTAGGTTTATTAATAAAACGTCTGGTTACTCTTCGTAATAATACTGTAGCTCAGACACAAGCTGAAAAGATTTTAGATGAAGCTAAGGAAAAACAAAGAGCTTTAATTCTTGAAGCAAAAGAAGAATCTCTTCAAAATAGAAGAGAAACTGAGAATGAGCTTAAGGAAAGAAGATCAGAAGTTAGACGTAACGAGAGAAGAATAGCTAGAAGAGATGAGAATTCAGAAAAAAGATCTGTTAACTTGGAGAAACGTGAAAAAAGAGTTAATGAACGTGAATCTGAGATTGATTCTCTTAAAGCGGACTTAGATAACTTAGCTGAAAAGCAAAACCAACAATTAGAAACTGTAGCTGAACTATCCATGGATGAGGCAAAAGACCTCATTATGAATAGAGCAGAGGACGATATCAAACATGATCTCGCAGTAAGATATAAAGACTTTGAAGATACTGCAAAAAGTGAAGCCAATGATAAGGCTCGTATGGTTTTGGGTCAGGCAATGCAAAGGTTAGCATCAGATGTTGTATCTGAATCTACCGTTAGTACTGTTGAGATTCCCAGTGATGATATGAAAGGTAGATTGATAGGGAGAGAAGGACGAAACATTCGGTCTATTGAAAAAGCTACCGGTGTTGATTTAATCATTGATGACACTCCTCAAGCTATTACAATTTCCTGTTTTGATCCTGTAAGAAGAGAGATTGCAAAATTAGCTCTCACTAAATTGGTTGCTGATGGTCGAATTCATCCTGCCAGAATAGAGGAAATGGTAAACAAGGCTACTGAAGAAATAGATGAAATCATTTGGAAAAGTGGTGAATCTGCTGTTTTAGAGGCTGATGTAAGAGGATTACATCCTGAACTAATTAAATTATTAGGAAGATTAAAGTACAGATATAGTTACGGAAGTAATGTTTTGATGCATTCGCTAGAAACATCACATTTAGCAGGAATGCTTGCCGCTGAAATTGGTGCAAATGTAAAAACAGCAAAGTTAGGTGGTCTATTGCATGATGTTGGAAAAGCCATGACTCATGAAATAGAAGGACCTCATGCTGAAATTGGTGCTGATTTTGCAAAGAAGTACAAAATTTCTCATCGTGTGATTACTTGTATTGCTGAGCATCATGATGATGAAATGAGCAGTACAGAATCTTTTGTGGTTGCAGCAGCTGACGCTTTAAGTGCAGCTAGACCAGGTTCTAGAAGAGATACTGTAGAAAATTATGCGAAACGAATGGGAGAATTAGAAGAAGTTGCAGGTAGCTTTGAAGGTGTGGAGCAATGTTTTGCTATTCAAGCAGGTAGAGAAGTAAGAATTATGGTTGAGCCAGAGTCTATGGATGATGTTAAATCAGCTGGATTAGCTAGAGATATAGTGAAAAACATTGAAGAAAAACTTGCATATCCTGGTCAAATCAAAGTAGTGGTTATTAGAGAAAAACGATCTGTAGAATACGCCAGATAATATAACTAGATCGAATTAATTATTATGATATTTGTAGTAGTTATATTAGCTTACTTATTTGCTTCTATACCTGTAGGGTACATTTTTTCAAAATGGTTTAATAAAACTGAAATTATGAAAATGGGATCGAAAAATCCTGGAGCTGCTAACGTTATTTCTAATGTTGGGCCATTGTGGGGAATTAGTGTAGGAATAATTGATCTTTTAATTAAGGGATATTTTTTTACATTACTTCTCCAAGCAATGGATTTGCCTGAGGTACATTTTAATTTTTCTCTAATTGCATTAATTATTGGCCATAACTGGTCCCTTTTCCTTGTTTTGAAAGGAGGGAGAGGAGTATTAACATCAATTGGAGTGTTTTGTGGCTTAGGTTTATATTTAGAGGTATTAATTCTTTTTTTGTTATTAGTTGTAGTTGGCAGACTTCTGATTTATAAAGACAGTGCATTTTGGACTTTAATTGCTATTATTACTTTGCCGGTTTTAATGATAGTTTTTGAGAGAGAATTAAATATATTTTATATAGTGGTAACTATTCTTTTTTTTGTGATATTAAAGAGGATTCTATCTAATTCACCTTTATCTGTTTTTTCAAGATTCCCCTATACTTTTATTAACAGAATTATTTGGGATCGTGATATTTTTAATAAAGAAAAATGGTTAGAACAGAAACTTTAGCACTATAATAATTTACTGAAAATGATGATATGGAGAGATTGATTTGTTAAAGACAATAAATTGTGGCGAAATTAGATCTACTAATGTGTCCCAAATAATTTCAGTTGCTGGATGGGTGCATCGTAGAAGGGATCATGGAAATTTAATTTTTATTGATTTAAGAGATAGGTCTGGCATCGTTCAAATTGTTTTTAATCCTGAAATATCTCATAGTGCTCATGAAATAGCTGAATCATTAAGGAATGAATGGGTAATTCAAGTAAAAGGAACGGTATTGTCACGTGATGATCAGGCAATTAATCCAGAATTGTCTACTGGTGAAATTGAAATTTTTGCTGATGAAATTACAGTACTTAATGAATCTTTTACACCACCATTTTATGTAAATGAAGAAAGTGATGTAGACGAAAATTTACGTTTGAAATTTAGATATGTTGATCTACGTAGGGAAGGAATGAAAAATGCATTAATCATTCGCCATAAAGTAGTTAAATATATTCGAGATTTTTTGGATTCAGAGGACTTTATAGAAATCGAAACTCCTATTCTAATTAAAAGTACTCCAGAAGGAGCAAGGGATCATGTTGTCCCTAGTCGATTGTATCCAGGAACGTTTTATGCACTCCCTCAATCACCTCAACAATTAAAACAGTTATTAATGGTTGGTGGGATAGAAAAATATTTTCAAATTGCTAGATGTTTTAGAGATGAAGATTCACGATCTGACAGGCAACCTGAATTTACTCAACTTGACTTAGAAATGAGTTTTGTTTCTCAAGAAGATGTGTTGAGGTTAACTGAGAAATTATTTACTCAGATGATTACTGAAATTTTACCCGAAAAAAATATTCCTTCTCCATTTCCCCGAATCACTCATAAAGAAGCTATGGATTCATATGGAATAGATAGGCCAGACTTGCGATTTGGTATGAAAATGCATGACTTGTCAGACACTTTTAAAACTTTAGATTTTAAAGTTTTTCAAAATGTAATTTCATCTGATGGCATTATCAAAGGATTTAGTGTTCCCCAAGCTTTTGAATTTACAAGAAAGGAAATTGACGATTTGACTGAATTTGTGAAATCAAGAGGTGCAAGTGGATTAATTTCTATAGGTATTGATCCAAATGCTAAATCGATTTCAGATTTTGAAATGGACCAAATAAAATCGAATATTTTAAGATTTTTGGATAAAGACCATATTGAATCAACTTTAAATATTACTGACTCTAGCCCTGGAGACCTAGTTTTTATTATTGCTGGGGATGTCGACTCAACTAATGCCTCATTAGCTGCATTAAGACATTTAATGGGTGAGAAAATGAATTTAATTGCTCCTAATGATCTGGCCTTAGCATTTGTCACAGATTTTCCACTTTTTGATTGGGATAAAGAAGAAAAAAAATGGAAAGCATCTCATCATGCTTTTTGTTTACCTAAAGATGGATATACGGAATTTCTGGATTCAGATCCAGGTAAAGTGATCGCTCAATCTTATGATTTGATTTGTAATGGTTTGGAAATGGCAAGCGGGTCCATTCGGGTACATCACAGAGATCTTCAAGAGAAAATATTTGAAGTGTTGGGATACTCTATAGAAGATGTTTCTGAAAGATTTTCACAATTACTTGATGCATTAGAATATGGAGCTCCTCCTCATGGAGGAATTGCCCCAGGAATAGATAGATTAGTCATGGTACTTTTAGGGAAAGATTCAATTAGAGATGTAATTGCTTTTCCAAAGACTCAAAGTCAAATGGACCCATTGTTCGGTGCCCCTTCGGCAATTGAAGATGATCAACTGAGAGAATTAAATATTGCTTTAATTAATGAGGATTAAGAAGCTGATTTAATTTGTATATTTTGAAGATCTACAAGTTCACCGTTATTCGACTCAACAATTTTAATAGGTTCTGTGCCTAGGATTGAATTTGCGTCAACTACACAGGAAAATTTACCTTTTAAGCTAGGAAGTTCATACATTGTATCTAGTAATGTTTTTTCAAGAATTGATCTTAGTCCTCTTGCGCCTGTATTTTGTTCGATTGCTTTTTCTGCAGCAGCTTCTAATGCAGCAGAGGTAAACTCTAAGGACACTTCATCCATTTCAAAAAGTGCTTGATATTGTTTGATAAAAGCATTTTTAGGTTCGGTTAGGACTTTTATTAAATCATCTTTCAGTAATTCATCTAGTGTAACTGGTACTGGCAGCCTTCCAACAAATTCTGGAATGAAACCATATTCGACTAGATCGTCAGCATTAATGTGATGTCTGATGTCATTTTTATTATCTGAGGAATTTGTTTGAAGTTCTGGTGTTTTGAATCCTAAGGTGAAATTATCTTGTCTCACTCTTCTTTCAATGATTTCAGTCATTCCTTCAAATGCCCCACCTACCATAAATAGGATATCGTCAGTTTTAATTTGCATAAATTCTTGATGAGGATGTTTTCGTCCACCTTGTGGGGGAACATTGGCTATACATCCCTCTATGATTTTTAATAACCCCTGTTGAACCCCTTCGCCTGAAACATCTCTAGTAATAGAGGGGTTAGGATTTTTTCTAGCAATTTTATCAATTTCATCAATGTAAATAATTCCATGTTCTGCACGTTTAATGTCATTGTCAGCAGACTGAATTAATCTAAGTAAAATGTTTTCTACATCTTCGCCTACATAGCCAGCTTCTGTTAACGAAGTAGCATCAGCTATTGCAAAAGGAACATCTAGTATTTTTGCAAGTGTTTGCGCTAAATGTGTCTTTCCTGATCCGGATGGACCAAACATTAAAATATTAGCTTTTTGTAGTTCAATATCCCCATTATTTTGATTGTTTGACCATACTCTTTTGTAGTGATTATAGACAGCAACACTCAAGGTTTTTTTTGCTGCCGGTTGTCCTATTACGTATTCTTCTAGTCGTTCAAAAATGTATTTTGGGGTAATCCCTCGATCTAGAGGATTTAATATGGTGTTTGGTTTTTCGGGATTTTCCTCTGAAATTATCTGTTCACATAAGGTGACACATTCATCACATATAAATACCTGGTCAGGGCCTGCTATTAATCTTTTTACTTGAGCCTGTGGCTTGTTACAAAAAGAGCAAAAATAATCTGCATTTTGATTTGACATCTATAAATCCTATTTTGAGTCGGCATTGTGAGAAGACATCACAACGTCTATTAATCCATATTCTTGAGCTTGATCTGCACTCATGTAGAAATCTCTATCTGAGTCTCTCGCTATCTTTTCATATGGTTGTTGTGTGTGTTCAGACATGATTGTTCTGATTTTGTCTTGCATTCTAATGATTTCTCGAGCAGCAATTTCTATGTCTGATGCCTGTCCTTGAGCTCCTCCTAGAGCTTGATGCATGTGAATGGTTGAGTTAGGTAATGCAAATCGTTTTCCTGCTGCACCTCCGCAAAGTAAAACTGTTCCCATGCTTGCAGCCATTCCTACACAGATAGTAGAAACATTGGGTCTAATTAATTGCATTGTGTCGTAAATAGCTAACCCAGCAGTAATAACTCCTCCCGGGGAGTTGATATACAAATTAATATCCCTCTCAGGGTCTTCTCTATCCAAAAATAATAATTGAGCAATTATAGCGTTAGCAACTTGATCATTTATTCCTGTACCTAAGAAGATAATTCTTTCTTTTAATAAAAGAGAGTAAATGTCATATGTTCTTTCACCCCTTGGATCTCTTTCAACTACGTAAGGGATGATGTTTTCAAAATTATTGTCTATCAAATTATTCTCCTTCTGTTTCATCCGTCTTTTCATCAGTCTTTTCATCAGTCAAATCAGATTCTTTTCCTGATGCAATTTCTTCTAATCTCTCAATTGTTTTATCTGTTAATAGTGTTCTAAAAAGATAGTTTCTCATTTCATCACTTTGAGTTGAATTTGGAATTTCACCATCTGAGTTCGCAAAAATTTCTTGCATTTTGAGTTCAATATCTTCATCAGAAATTTCTATGTTTTCTTCTTCAGCAATTTTTGATATTAAAAACGATCTTTTTATACGACCTTCTGCTTCTTCTTGAGCTTCATTTTGTAATTCTTCTTCAGTTTTACCTATTGATTGAAGATAATCTTGTAATGCCATATTTGCCTGAGTAATCATTTGAGTGTGTTGTTGGATAATATTTTCAGATTCGTTTTGAATTAACAAAGGTGGGATTGAAATATTAGCTTCATTGATTACAGATTCAATTATCTTTTCTCTGAAATCAAAATTACTTTGTTGTTCTGATTCTGTTTGTATTCCTGTTTGAATTTCTTGTTTTAATTCATCTAGGTTTTCATACCCTTCACCAATACCTTTAGCAAATTCATCATTTAGTTCTGGAAGAACTCTATGTTTAACATCCTTGATCAGTACTTCACAGGAAATTGTTTGCCCAGCTAATTTAGGATCGTTAAAATCATCATTTATGTCTAAATCGAAAGAACTTTGTGTATCTATTTTTAATCCTATTAATTTGGTGGAAAATCCAGGGAAAGGTCTGCCGATTTCCTCATTAATTAAATATACAGCGTCAGATTCTTCTATAAGGATTTCTTCTGATAGTGTGCATTTGATTTCAGCTGTAATCATATTGCCTTCTTCAATTTCAGATTCAAAAGGTTCCCATGTAGCTATACTCAATCTCAATTGTTCTAATCTTTCATCTATAGATTCTTCAGAAACTTCAATTTCTTCTTTTTCTACTCGGATATCTTTATATGAATTTAATTGAATTTCTGGTCTTAATGGAATAGTTGCATCGAACTTAATTGGATTAATTCCTTGTAGATCGATACTTGGCAATCCTACAGCGTCCAATTCATTTTCCTGAATAGCTTTGAATGTCATTTCAGGTAGCATTGAATCGATAATTTCATTAAGCAAGTAATCTTTTCCGTAAAATTGTTCTATTACAGATCTTGGGGCTTTTCCCTTCCTGAAACCAGGAATGTTAGCTTTTTGGACTACTCGTTGATATGCTCGATTTATGAATGGGTCAATGTCATTATCATCGAGTTCAACGTGTAAAATTGTTTGTCTTTCTTGAATTTCATCTTGTGAAATTTTCAATGTCTCACCTAGCGATTATAAATTTAGAGCACTAATGATTATATCATTAACAAATGATTTATTATCATTTTTTTTAATTTCTTGACACTAATTGTTTTTTTACTTTACGATCAAAGTATAGGTTTTTAAATTCATGTAGGTTATTTTATGCCTGAGAAATTTGAAGAAGAAATTGAAGAAATTTTAGGGAAAAATGAAGAAGTTTCTTCGCAATTGTCTCCTAGTAATAAATTATCACAAAAAAGCTTTGTGGAAGATATGAGCTTTTGGTTTTTAGATGCGACTACTCGTAGGTTGGGTCCATTTACATTTGTGAGGCTAATTGTAGGCATTATTATTTCTGTGTTATTTACTCTTATAACTCGAGTATATTTGTTTAGTGTTTTTACTTTATTTTTTGCTACTATGATTTTTATTTTAGTTTCTGTTCCTAGAGTAAAAACAAATAGAATTGATAATCCTATTTCTATAAAATCAGTATTAAAAGTTTTTCGTTTTAAAAAATAGATTATGGACTTAACTTTATTTTTTGCATTTAGTGCAGGGTCAGTTGCAGCATTTAATCCATGTGGAATTGCAATGTTTCCTGCCTACATAGGATTTCAATTAGATCAGAAAATATCTCATGACTCTTTTTCCTCTTTGCTATATCGAGGAACTATGCTCGGTATCTTAATGACGTTAGGTTTTTTGTTAGTGTTTGCTGTTGTATCTTTTGTATTAATTTTAGGTGGAACTTTTGTGGCATCTTTTTTACCTTTGATTTCTGTAATGATTGGTTTCTTAATAATGATTTTTGGTGTTTATTTGTTGGTAAGTAATACAAAAATTTCTTCTGGATTATTTTCTTCATTACAATTTGGTAATGTTAGTAGCAATTTTCAAACTTTTTTGTTTGGAATAGCCTACGCATTGATTTCAATAAGTTGTGCTCTACCTGTATTTTTAGCTGCACTTGGGATCATAATTGGTGTAGGTGTTTCTTCTGAAAATTTTCTGGATATTTTTTTGGGAATGGTTTTTTATAGCTTGGGAATGGGTACCATTATTACCGGTGTTACTTTAGGTGTTCTTTTTTTTGATGAAGCCATACAGAAAATTGTAAACGGACTTACTCCAATAATTTCTTCATTAGGAAAATTTGCAATGATAATTTCTGGTATTTACATTATTTATTATTGGGTTTTGGGAACTGGAAAAGATTTGTTTTTTTTGAGATTAGAAAACTTTTCTTTTTAATTTTCTGCAACCACAGGATTAGAAAGAACGCCCACTCCACTAATATCAACTTCCACTACATCTCCTGGGAATATGTCACCTGGAGTTCCGGGTGTTCCAGTCATAATTACGTCACCAGGCAATAAAGTTACGACAGCACTTACATACTCAATTATTTTAGTAAGGGGATGTAACAGATCGGATGTGTTTTGGTTTTGTTTTTCTTCTCCATTTACCCTGCAAATAACTTGAATATTTGTTGGGTCAAGGTTAGTTGTCATCCATGGACCTATTGGTGCGAAAGTATCAGAGGATTTTGCTCGAGTCCATTGGAGATCATTTCTTTGCCAATCTCTGCCTGAAACGTCGTTTCCACAAGTGTATGCAAAAACGTAATCTAATGCATTACTCTGAGTCGCACTTTTGCATTCTTTTCCAATAACTACAGCTAATTCAGCTTCAGGTTGAATTTTGACTTTCTCTTCAAGGGCAATTTTGGGAATAATAATTTCATCGCCATGTCCAATTACAGAGTTTGGTGCTTTGATAAAAGGTTCAGGAGATTTGGGACCGGGCCTATCACCTAGGTGACTTTTGTAATTTAGGCCGATCGCTATAATTTTACTAGGTTCTACTGGAGATAGAAGCTTAACGTCATTTAATTTGTGAGTTTCTTTTAATACGCTATAAGCTTCTAATGGGGAATTAGATATTTCAGTGATTTGTTCACCTTCTACAATTCCGTAAGCAATTTTGTTTTTGTTGGAAAATCTTGCGTAATTAGTCATGATGTCCTCTGATTTGATGTTTGGAGCAGTTTACATTATTCGATCAAATAAATCTGCATTTAATTTTGATTTGAAACACTTACAACTGTATGAAGGCCCCCACGAATTTTATAATCTAACTCTATAGTTATTGATACAGGATCATATTTTTCAATCAAATCATTTAGTATTTTGTTGGCAGCATGTTCCTGTACGATACCTACGTTTGTATATGATAGTAGATAGTATTTGAGTGATTTTAATTCAATTAAGAGGTTTTTAGGCACATATTTTATAAATAATGTTCCAAAATCAGGTAATCCTGTTAGAGGACATACTGCTGTAAATTCATCACTGTCAATTATAACTTCGGCTCCTGATTGAGTATATTCATAGTCAAATCCTAGTAAAAGATCACTCCTGATACTTTTTTCAGATTTTATTTCAACTTCTACGTCTAAATTGTT
>MDSV01132249.1_pt1 | contig 11810 bp, 9 predicted proteins | sample 810851 | NCBI WGS metagenome assembly MDSV01 (sample SAMN05326640, study PRJNA326480) | marine metagenome | isolation source: seawater | place: Atlantic Ocean: North East | collected 2012 | reverse complement strand
CTCCATCGCCCCTGCGTTGATCCATACACTCAACCCAAAAACCACCCCCGCTAAAAAATGCCTCATCTCACTTCCCCTCTACTTTTTTTCGGGCGCTTTTTCCCAACGAATCAGACTCTTAACCCGCTCCGGAAAATTAAATCGCTGAATCGGGGAAACTGTACGCGCCTGCACCAACAACTGATCTAATTCCGCAACCACCTGCGGATACTCCGCAGCCAAATTATGCTCTTCACCCATATCTCTAGACAGATCATAAAGTTCCAACGGCGAATGCGGATCCACCGAAACATCATAACGTAGCCCCTTCCAAGAACCTTTCCGAATCGCAATCCGACCTCGCTTCTCATGAAACTCCCAGTAGAGATAGGCATGTGCCTCCTGCCCCGGCTCACCTAATAACGTCGGCAGAAAAGAGATTCCATCAAGCCCATCCGGCAGATTCACCCGCGCTATCTCCGCCACCGTAGGCATCACATCCCAAAAAGCCGAAATATGATCCGTCCGACTCCCCGCAGCCACCTGCCCTGGCCACCAAGCAATCATTGGAACCCGAATACCGCCCTCATATAAATCCCGCTTAAATCCACGCAACGGACCATTCGAATCAAAATAAACTGGATCATGCCCTGCCTCCTGATGCGGTCCATTATCCGACGTAAAAACAATCAACGTATCCTCCGAAAGACCCAACTCCTCCAACTTCACAACAATATCGCCCACATAATCATCCAGATTATTCACCATCGCCGCAAACGCGGCGTGCCCCTCCAGTTGCGATCCATACGCAAATTTGCGAAAATCAGGTCCCTCATCCGTACCCAAATACGAGCTCTCGGGAAGAAATTTACCCCGATATTTCTCCATATACTCCTCCGGAGCAAACATCTCCGCATGCGGCTGGATCAATGCATAAAAACAGTAAAACGGCCTATCTTTATTTGTCTGAATAAACGACATCACCTCATCATGAATCAACTTCGGTCCATACTCCTCCGTCTCCATGCCAAAATTACCCCACAATAATTCGCGACGATCATCATCCCACAAATAATAAGGATAATAATGGTGCGCATGTCGCTGACAATTATACCCATAAAATCGATCAAAACCCATCCGTAAAGGCTCGCTCACCGAACCCGGAGCACCCAGGCCCCACTTGCCAAACAACCCCGTCGTATAGCCCGCATCCTTGAGCATCTGCGCCATCGTAAATGTATCCGCCGGCATCGCCTGCTGTCCCTCCGGAACCACCTCCGAATTACCCCGAACTACCGAATGACCCGTATGTTTCCCTGTCATCAACGCACAGCGCGACGGCGCACACACCGTTGCACCCGAATAATGTTGCGTAAACAACATCCCCTCCCGCGCCAGCCGATCAATGTGAGGTGTCTCAAAATGCGTCTGCCCCAAACAGCTCAGATCTCCATAGCCCAGATCATCCGCTAAAATATAGATAATATTCGGCAACCGCTCCCCATGCGCCACACCACCCATCAAAAAAACCACACACAAAAACAAGCATCTCATCATCAAACTCCTTAAGGAAATCCGGTAAGCAGCTCTCCGTATACACGCACACGTATAGAAACGTTGCATGAACAGAAAGTTTTAAAAATATTAAAGAAAATTAACAGACTTCAACGAAAGTTCGAATCATTCGATGAAAAAAATCAACACTGCAGTAACCCGACTTGAGCGGACCTCCTTACCAGACAAGAGCGTATCTACGTCTAAAAATCGCGGATTAAAGAACCCCTTTTCCGATTACCACAACATCAATGAACGTTATAAGTTCCTTGCCGATTTTCTCCATCTTTTCCGAAAGTTCCCTTAACTCAAAGCTACCTACGCTCACTCTCCTCCAGCCGCTCCAGAGCCCGCAATGCGGCTTATCGTATCGGCAAACTCGCCGACGCTACCACAGCCTTTAATAAAGGCTCGATTAGCCAAGTTTTAGCTCGTACCGCTTTACCCACGGAATTATTCGAAAAATGGAAAATTCATCTACGCTTGGCAAGCGACAATCTTTAGGAATGCTGCCCCAAGGGATGCGCTCGATCATAAACCTCTTTCAACCGCTCAATAGAAACATGCGTATAAATTTGAGTCGTCGATAACGACGCATGACCCAACAGCTCCTGCACTGCCCGAAGTTCCGCCCCCTCATTGAGCATATGCGTTGCAAAGCTATGCCGTAAACTATGGGGTGTCAGCTCTGGGTTCAATCCACGCGCCACCAAATATTTTTTCATCATACGCTCTACCGAACGCACCGAAAGCGACCCCCCTTTTCGGTTCAAAAAAAGCGGACGAGGCTCCACCTGACCCCACGCATGCATGAGTTGAACCTCATCACGTACTTTCATCGCTTCTCGCAATGCTTTAATCGCAAAACTGCCCAACGGACACAACCGCTCTTTCTTGCCTTTTCCACGCACTCGCGCCGAGCCACCGATTAAATCCAACTGCGACTCCGTTAGCTGAACCAACTCATTCACCCGCATTCCCGTGCTATACAACAATTCTAGAATCGCCCGATCTCTCACGCCTGCATAGCTCTTCCATGCCTTCTGGACCGGTGTATCCCTCTCCCGTGAAATACTCATCTGAACCGGAGCTTCTAATAAAAGAATGGCTTCATCCGTACTTAATACCTTCGGTAAGGCTCTTCCTTTTCGAGGCGAACTCAATCCTTTGAACGGATTTTTATCAAGCCGATTGGAACGAACCAGAAAATGATAAAATGATCGCATCGCAGAAAGTTTTCGCGCAGTGGTCGAAGGTGCCATATCCATTTTCTGAAAATGGATCAAATAAGCACGAGCATCATACCGATCTACATCAGCCCATGCAAAAGGCGCTGGAGCATCGGTCCCCCACTTCTTCTCACAAAACTGACGGATATCGATTAGATAATTCTGAATCGTATGCGTCGAAGCATCTTTTTCGCCTTCAAGGTAGCGAACAAATTCAGCCATATCCGGATCATCCATCTAGGCATTGCTCTCCGTTTTTTTCGTTTTTGGTTTTCGAGGAGCGGGGAGCCCTAATTCCTCCTGCCTAGCTGCATAGCTAGGTATCTGCACCGCATAACGTGCTACCATCTTTTTCAATGCCACCAACTGCCGCTCGCTCAATGCTCCCTTGCTCTTAAACTGGCTCGCCAAAGAATCATAGAACGATCGATCATTATACTCTCGCTTTCCCCGCTTCGTAGGCTCTGCCCACTCCACAATCTGCTCCATCATCTCCAACACCGGAGCGGTCGTAGGATCTGCATTAGCCGCCGCTTGCTCCCCTAACTTTAATTCCGCTTTGATCTCTTCAAAATTCTCAATCTGGTCTCCATATTTTCCTACCAACGAATCCAGAAATGCCACCTGCCGATCACTCAACCTTTTGCCCATCGTCACCTGCTCACCCAATGACTTTACAAACTTGCTATCATCATACACCCGCTTGCCCGCTTGCGTCGGCTCTTCAAACTTGATCCCCTGCAACAAAGCCAACTTACGCGGCGTATCTTCACGCACCGCTTCCGGCTCCGCTAACTCCAACTCGGAAACAAACGCTTCCGGAATCTGATGATAGTAGCGACAACACATTTTAAAGAGCATCTCTCCCTGTCTCTTCGAAAGCAGCTCTCCTGCTTCCGCGGTCTCTTTCACATCGGTAAATGTCTTGTGATCATCATACGTTCGCTTCGCAGTTTTCACCGGCTCGGCCCATGACTGAACATGTGAAAGTGCCTCCAAACAACGCGCAACCCATGCCACATCTGCTGTCTCTTGTGCATGATCAATCCACTCCAATAATGAAGGGTAAAATGCCTCCATCATCTTCGTCCACTCTACCCGGCCTGCTTCAACTTCATCCAGCCGCGCTTCCATATCCGCCGTAAAATTCACCTCAAACAGATCCGTTTTATTTCCACTTTTCAGCTTCAGCTCGGTTCTTTGCACTAAACCAACCAGTTCGCGACCCAATGCCGTTGGCACCAAGGAACGCTTTACCTTTTCAACATACTCACGCTCATCCAACTTCGACATAATCGCTGCATATGTACTGGGACGACCCACGCCATTCTCCTCCAAAGCTTTAATCAACGCCGCCTCTGAATACCTCGCCACGGGCTTGGTCTCTTTCTGTTCCGTTAACCAATCCAGCACATCCAATGCTTCCTCTTTCTCCAATGGTGGAATTTGCCCCTCTTCCTCCGCCTCATCTCCCTGTTTCGGACGATCTGCCGCTGCTTCCATACCACTCACCTTCATATATCCTGGGAAAAGAATATCCGAAGATGTCGCCCGAAAGAGATACACATTTTCCCGCCCTACCGTCGCCTCAACTGTTCGACGCGCAATCCGTGCCGGTACCATCTGACTCGAAACAAACCTGTTCCAAATCAGCGTATATAACTTTTGTTCTGCCGGCTCTAACTTCATACCTTCCGTGCCCGGACGTGCCGCCACATTAGTCGGACGAATGGCTTCATGCGCCTCCTGCGCTGCGGCTCCTTTGCGGCTATATATATTTGGCTTTTCTGGGATATATTCTTTTCCATAGGTCGATTCAATAAATGTCCGACACTCGGTTTGCGCACTTTGAGCAATATTAAATGAATCCGTTCGCATATAGGTAATCAGCCCACTCTCATACAACTTTTGAGCTAGTCCCATCGTACGAGCCGGTGCAAAACTCAACGTCCCTGAAGCCGACTGCTGCAATGTACTTGTAATAAATGGAGGTCGCGCACTCCGCTTCACCTCTTTCGTCGCAATATCCGAAACCCGTAACTCATCATTTTCCAGCTCCGCCTGAATAGTCGCTAACTGCTCCGCACTCTTCACCGCTCCCGGTAATAATTTACGATCCTTTGTTCCGACCGGCTCATCATTGATACGTGCTAACTTCAATAAAAATCGATCCAATGGATCCTGCTGTTTTCGCACCTCAGCCCCCATAGTAAAATAGGTTTCCGGTGAAAAGTCCTCAATCTCCAACTCCCGCTCCACAACCAACCGTAACGCAACCGTCTGAACGCGCCCCACGCTATTTGCACCTCGAATCTGCCGTCGCACTACCGGTGAGCCTTGAAAACCAACCAACCGATCTAGAACACGCCTTGCTTGCTGTGCATTTACTCGATCCATATCAATTTTTTGCGGGGTATCAAACGCCGCCAAAATTGCCGACTTTGTAATCTCATTGTAGGTCACCCGATAGAAATTATCTTCCGAAACCGTCTTCTTCAATGTTTCAAACAGATGCCATGCAATCGCCTCACCTTCTCGGTCAGGATCGGGCGCTAGATAGACGCTATCACACGTCTTCGCAACGTCCTTTAGTTCCTTCAAAATTTTCTTACCTCGCGTCGTCTCGGTGTATTCTGCCTTAAATCCTTTTTCAGGATCTACTCCCAATTTTTTAGGCGGTAAATCCCGAACATGACCCACCGAAGCCTTCACCACATAAGACGAACCTAAAAACGAATTAATCTTCTTCGCCTTTGCAGGCGATTCTACAATAACCAAACTCTTGCTCATTGCTACTCTCCACTTTTTTAAAATTTTTATAACTTATCGAATGCTACATTATACTTCGATAAAAAAATACGCCTTATGATTCCCCGCTGAAACTGGTCGCAGTCTACTATAAAATGGTTACGCTCATAAATTCTGCACAATTTCTTAAGTTTGCATCAACTCATTGAAGCCCACGTAGCTTCAAGGAGTTCTTCGGGCAAAGAATGCCCAGTCGAAACGGTGCCAATCGATGAGGCTAAGACAAATTGAGGAGCTCCACCAAATGCTTTTTTATCAACACTCATCGCCTCTCGCAAAGCAATCCAATTCAATCCCATCGCACGAACCGGTAATCCTAATTTTACCAACAATGCTTCAATCCGATCTGCTTCTTTAGATGACATCCCGCAAACTGCCACCGACAACCGTGCTGCATAAACCATACCCACTGAAATAGCCTCCCCGTGAATATATATTCCTCCATATCCAGCTTTATTTTCAATCGCATGTCCTAAGGTATGTCCAAAATTTAGTATAGCTCGGAGGCTCCCCTCGCGTTCATCAGCCGCAACTACCTCTGCCTTAATTTCGCAACAACGCCTTACTAGATCAGATAATATCGCACGGTTCCCCTTTGGGTGCAACTCCTCCACTTTCGCCTCGATGTGATCAAAGAATGCTCGGTCACGAATAATTCCATACTTCACCACCTCAGCCATACCAGCCAGAAACTCTCTTTGTGGCAGCGTACTTAAAGTCTTCAGATCAATAAAAACTAATGATGGTTGATGAAAAGCTCCAACTAAATTTTTTCCTTCCGCTAAGTTGATCCCTGTTTTACCACCCACTGAACTATCAACCATTGCTAGCAATGAAGTTGGAATTTGTACAAAAGGAATTCCTCGTAAAAAAGAGGCCGCTGCATATCCAGCCAAATCGCCCACTACTCCGCCACCCAATGCCACTATAAATCCCTGCCGATCTAATCCCGCTGTCAATGCGGCACTATATAAATCAACCAATTGGTTACTCGATTTCGAGGACTCACCTGCTGGAATCATTACCAAGGAGGGTGAAAAATTAGCCGCCCGCAATGAAGCAACCACCTTATCTCCATATATCTCACCTGTATGCTCATCTGCAATTACTAAGCAAACTCCAGACAACCCTTCTGCTACAATAAGTGAACCTATTTCAGACTGCATATCAGAGCCAATATGTATCGGATAAGACCTATCTCCAAGCTCTACATTAACGTTGTATGACATGTCTCGAGTGTGTATCTCCTCCCACCACCTTGAGTCAACTAGAATCACTTCAAAAATTTGATATTTTTAACAAATTTATGAATATCACTCGGGCTTAGCGGCTAAACTTAATGCAAGGTAAGGACAAACAAATTACCATATTAAACACCCACTTAATCACTTAAACCAAAGAGGTTATTTGAATAGAAATAGATCTGCATTTAGGAGTCCTTCTTCTACACATGCCTCCATGAGATAAAGGGATCCACAAACAACTACCATTCGACCCACCTCCATCTGCGCCCATGCCGCAGCCTCACTCCAAGCCTCTTGCAACGAACACGCATCTGCATGCGCGCCTCCCATACGAGCCCTAAGTGCAGCTTCCTCAGCTGACAACCCGCGTGAACACGACAATGGAACTGCCCACACCCGATGCGCCCGCTTGTGCCATGTTCGCACATAGCCCTCAACATCTTTATCTTCCAGAAAACCCACAATAAAACTAATCTCTTGTTCCGGAAAACTCGCTCTTAAATTCTCCGCCAAAACCGCTCCGCCTTGCGGATTATGTGACCCATCTAACCAAATAGACGGCTGCGAAGACACCTCCATTAACCGGCCCGGCCAACGAACCTGTTCCAACCCCTTCACAAATGCAAGCTCGATCGAAAGTATGTCGGAAAGCACCTCAAGAGCCGTTACTGCCACTGCAACATTTTCGCGTTGAGCAGCACCCAACAAAGGTAATTCAAACGCTGGCAAACTGCGCTCCTGCGTTTCCACCTTCAGCCGCTGTGGAGTCGCCATCAAGCGAACCCCCACCGATTCATCGCTATAATGGATCGGCTCACCCACAGCATCCAATACCGCCCGCACATCCATCTCCTGCGGAGCACTGATTACCGGACGACCTGATTTGATAATGCCTGCCTTTTCTCCCGCAATCGCCTCCAGTGTATCGCCCAAAAAATCAGTATGATCAATTCCAATCTTCGTAATCACCGAACAGAGCGGATACACCACATTGGTGGCATCCCAGCGCCCTCCCATACCTGTTTCAATGATCGCCACATCTACCTGCTCATCGGCAAAAAACTGAAACGCAATAAGTGTTGAAATCTCAAAAAAGGTGGCATGCCGTAGACCCAACTCTTCACAAGCCGTATCAGCATGCGCCTCAAGAGCCAAAATATAACGATTCAATTTTTTCTCTGAAATCGAAACTCCATTGATCCTAAAACGCTCTTGAAATGAAAGTAAATGCGGTGATGTATAGAGCCCTGTTTTCAATCCCGAAGCACGCAAAACCGACTCGATCATCGCGCAGACCGAACCCTTTCCATTGGTTCCCGCCACATGCACAAGAGCAAAAGAGCGCTCTGGATAATCTAGCGTTTCAACCAACGCCTCCATCACTTCTAAACCTGGTTGTATCCCCTCAGCGGTTCGCCGGTAGAGATATTCCACAGCATTCATAGCCGCGTATCACAAAGATAGTCTAATACAGAAACCATCCGCTCTCGCATCTCATTACGAGGTACAACCATATCAATTAAACCATGATCCTGTAAAAACTCCGCACGCTGGAATCCTTCTGGTAAATCCTGTTGAATTGTCTCTTTTATTACCCGAGGACCAGCAAAACCTATTAAAGCCTTTGGCTCTGCCACAATCAAATCACCCAACGTAGCAAAACTCGCCATAACGCCAGCCATCGTCGGATGAGTAAGAATTGGTATGTAAGGTAATCCTGCCTCCGCATGGCGTGCCAGGGCTCCACTTGTTTTCGCCATCTGCATAAGACTCAGTAGCCCCTCATACATTCTCGCCCCTCCAGAAGTACACACCAATAAAACCGGTCTTTTTTCTGCAGTACAGCGCTCGATCAAATACGTAATACGCTCTCCAACAACACTACCCATACTAGCTCCAAGAAAAGAGAAATCCATAACCCCTAAGCCAATTTTACGACCAGATAAAGTACATCCTCCAACCGTAACTGCATCGGTGTACCCCGACTTCTTTTGATTCGCTTCCAGCTTGTCAACATAAGACTGACGACCAGTAAAGCCTAAGATGTCAATTGATGTAATTGAACCTGCCCACTCATCAAAAGAACCCTCATCAGATAGTAACTGAATGCGCTTATCCCGCGGTAAATAAAAATGATGCCCGCACTTCGGACATACTTCTAAATTGGCACTGATCTCCTCTTTGTAAATGATATCTCCACATGAAGGACATTTAACCCAAAGACCATCTGGCACATCCCGCTTCTTTACCTGAATCGTCGTGTAGTTCTGTTTTTTCCCAAATAGAGCCATCTTCTCATCCTTCCTAAACCACGATCTACCCTCACGAAACAAATCGCCTTCGCTCTTACTTCTTGTAGTGTATTCGCACGCGCATCCACCGTCGCATCCGTGGAATAACATCATCCACTACCAATACTGATTTTCCTTTTACCGAATCTCACTAAACAACTTCGCATGCAGATGAAACGTTACTCATCCGTTCCGCGACTGTCAAATGTGTTTGCGTAAGGGTCGCGGTCACCCATTTCAACCGCCGCCCCGCATAAGCAAAATGTAACCGTTTAATTATAACATGCGCGAGTAGCACTGATTGATTATATCCTCGCCTTTTTTTACACTCTATATACAAGAGAATTTTTGCCACCAAATAATACTCCACATCCGAAAATTCAGCCGCTATTAGCCGATAAAAAATCTCAGCCAAATCTGGAAAAAGCTAAAATCCCCGACGATATTTGGGCTCCTAAATCACCTCCATTATCATGCCGCCATACCATACAGCAAACTGAGAGCGATCATATGCTCTCATACAATCTTAAAAAAATAACAGATGTACATATGTTCCACCGCACACATAATCGGATTACCACATTGATCCCAATGCGGTAACTCAACCCATCTCACTAAACTCCTGCACTCCCAACATAAAAACCGAAAAGCTAAGGAGCGCTCCCTCCAATAGCACAAACAGCTTTGCAGATAGGAGCACTGAAAAAACCGGAAGCAATACCGTTAATCCACCACCAACGGATCCATCACAATTCGATTAGGCTGCAAAACCGGCAAGTTCGATGCCTGTATAAAATACACCAGCCCCTCGATCCCCAACCACCGATCAACCAAAGCTTCAAGTTGTTCCCCTCGCCCCCGGACCAGACACAGCACCTCATCCTCCGCCGATAGCAATCGATATAAACCTGGATTCGCTCGATCTAAACGACCCACAAACGTCTGCTCCAATCCCTGATCCTGTTGCGCATCCAACTCCAGCGGCAATACCGGTAAAATCAGTTTCACTTCCTCAAAAGCCAAAACCTCCGAAGCAATCATTCCCGGTTCTTCCTCCAATTCCCCTACATCTGGTAAAATCGATTCAGTATAATCAGTATGAATCCAAACTCGACTACCCTCCGGTGGAGCCACCTTCACCCACGCATGAAACCGATCCAACTCTTCCAACTTCGTTCCCCCTTCAACCACTGTCAGCACCGCATAGTTTCGATTTGGACCTGATCGAACATTCAATCGACTTGGGATCACCACTCCATTCGTTAAAAATGATTCGGAAACCCACGCATCCACATAATCTGGCGCCTCAACCGCCACCCAAACATTCGTACGCCCCAGCTCCCTGAAAACATCACCCCGCATCGCCCGATCCAAAACCTCCGCCTCCAGTGAAGGCGCCGAACGTATACTAACTCGATCTCCCGTCACCCGCACATCCGCCACAACATCCGAACTCACAACCATCCAAAAACCCACGATATACATCCATCTTCTCATCCTGCTGACTCCTTCTTACCACATCCAAATAGATCCCATGCATTCTGCATGCTCATCTGCGCCAACGCCTCTACCGAAACATCTAGCAACTCCGCTAGCTTCGCACCCGTATACCTTACGAATGCCGGTTCATTCTCTTTGCCCCGCTCCGGAATCGGTGCCAAATACGGTGAATCTGTCTCAACCAACAAACGATCCTCTGGAATATAGGCTACCACCTCACGCAATGCATCAGCATTCGCAAACGTTACAATTCCACTAAAGCTAATCATAAATCCCAAATCCAATAACCGCCTTGCACACGCCTGATCCAATGTAAAGCAGTGCAACACCCCCGGATATTCACGCCGCTGGTCCGCATAATCCGCCAACATCGCCAATGTATCTTCCTCCGCCGCTCTCGAATGCACAATCACTGGCTTCTCATAACGAACCGCTAACTCCAAATTCAGCCCAAACAACGCCTGTTGCGCTTTCTTGTTATCCTTTTGATGAAAATAGTCGAGCCCGGTTTCACCCACCGCCCGAACCAATGGATCCGCCACTTGCATCTCCAGCGCCGACCCATCATACGCCTCATCCGCTAAATCACGATCATACCCCGCACTCGCAAAAATCAGCCCCTCATATGCCGAAGCCAACTGCCGTGATAATTCATTCGCCTCCGGAGATCCCCCCACCGAAAGCAACCTATTTACCTTTGCCGCGACCGCTTTTTCAAGTAACAGCTCCAGCCGCTCCTGCGCTACAAATCGATCAAAATGAACATGACTATCAAACCACATAGATCCCATAAAACGAAACCTCACCCACCTGTGCGAGATTTAAAGTCCAAGAACTCACGTTTTTAATAAACACTTTTAACGAATAAACCCTTGAAGCCCTGCGTCAACCTCGGCATATTTCGCGCCTTATTAGCGCACATAGCGCTTTTTCAACGAGGTATAAAAATGGCTAGAGAATATAAACTCAATGAAGTACGTAACTTTGGTATAATGGCACACATCGATACCGGTAAAACAACCGTTTCAGAACGGATCCTATATTACACAGGACGCTCACACAAAATTGGCGAAGTGCACGACGGTGCTGCCACGATGGACTGGATGGAACAAGAACAAGAGCGCGGTATCACCATCCCCTCCGCCGCTACTACCTGCGTCTGGAAAGACCATATGCTCTCCTTGATCGACACCCCCGGTCACGTT
>MDSV01011463.1_pt1 | contig 11810 bp, 14 predicted proteins | sample 810851 | NCBI WGS metagenome assembly MDSV01 (sample SAMN05326640, study PRJNA326480) | marine metagenome | isolation source: seawater | place: Atlantic Ocean: North East | collected 2012 | reverse complement strand
AAGCCACTCTAAAAAATCTTCATTTGGATTTTCTTTTGCAGCTTTATAGAAAAACAAATCAACTAAATTGTTAAATTCTTTTAAATTCATCTATTTTGGTGGGCGAAGAGAGACTCGAACTCTCACAGTATTGCTACCATTGGATTTTGAATCCAACGCGTCTACCAGTTCCACCATTCGCCCATCTTTCCTTTATAGTTAATTTTTATATATGTATTATGTTTTGTAATTATTTAGGACGCAACTATAAAATAATTTCTTTAGATATATTTTTCAAATGGGCCACTTACTTCATAGGTAATTCCCTTTTGGCCAATTTGTTTTTTTCTTCCTCTTTGAGAACTAAAATACAAACGAGTTCCTGATGGATCAAATGCCGGTCCAGTTATCTCTGAACCCTCATGGCCAATAATACGGACCAAAGGAAATACCCTATTAGTTTTTTGCGATATTGCAACAATTTCCATATTACCTGAGTCCTCTGCAGCCAATATTAATCCATTTTTAGAAACTGTTACATTGTCAGGATCGCTTAAAGTGCTACCGCCTCTATAAATTTTTTTAAATTTTTCTTTTTTAGTGTTGTATGACCAAATTGTATTATCACCAGTTGTAGCAAAAAATACTTTGTGATTATGATACCAAGCACCTTCACCCCGATTAAATATACTATATTTAATTTTTTTATTTTTTTTTCTTTTCATTAACGCTTGTGATTTGGTATCTTTTTTTATATTTTTGGCTAAAGGATTAGGTACGTTGTTCCATATAACTTTTTTATCATCACTTATTTTAGCTACTTGAAGAACTCCCGCTGAAAAATCCGCTCTATCTTTAAAAATATTATCTGGTTTAAATCTATAAAAACCACCTTTTTTATGATCTTCAGTTAAATAAACATAAAAATTTTTTGGATCTACCACTGCCGCTTCATGGATAAATTTTCCTAGAGATTTAAATTTTTTTGGTTTCTTTTTGCCAAAAGGATCACATTCCCATACAAAACCATGTATTGTTTCTTCACAACTAAGCCAAGTATTCCAAGGCGTAAGTCCACCAGCGCAGTTCATGCTAGTTTTAGAACAAATTGAATATGAATTAATAATATTTGCATTTTTATCAAACTCTATTGCTCCAACACCACCTTTTTTATTTCCTACCTCAGAATTTGATACATAAATCCATCCATTTCTTTTAGTTGAAAAAACTGCTCCTCCGTCAGGGTTTTTGTGCCATTTATAATTTGAATTATGAGAAGATATTTCTCCCGTAGTTGCAATTATTCTTGATGTAAAACCATTAGGTAACATTAAATCGTTTTTATCTTTTTTTTGTAAAATATCAGGAATTGATAAGGACGATGAGCGAGCAACATTACTAGATGACCAAATAGAAAGGTTTCCTGTTGCTAAAAAAAGACCAACTGAGCTTGCAGTTTTTAAAAAGTTTCTTTTTGAATTATTTTTCATTGTTTAAATTAAAGTAAATATTTTGATAATTCGTCTAAAATTTTTTTCATAAACAAATTACCATGGTTAGTGGTATTTAAATGTAAATTATCTAACCAAATATTTTTATAATTAAAGTTTTTATCATTTAATAAAATTTTACTAAAATTAATATGCGTTATATTTTCTTCATTATTTGTTAGATTTTCAACCACACTCGATACGTTAAATGTATATGGAGGTTTTTCATCCAAATTTTTGAAAAAATGTCTTTTGTGAGGGAATGTTACCAAAATTAATTTTTCGATATGTTCCTTTTCCTTTATTTTTTGTATGTATTCTTTAACTGATTCTGAAAAGTATTCTATATCTATTTTTTTGGGTTTTATCAGATATTTTCTAATTTCATCTCCATAACATTTAGTTAATTTATTTTTTTCTATTTCTAAATTGGAAATATATTTTCTATAAAATCTTAAAGTAGACTTTTTAAGACTGTATTTAAATTTAAAGTTTATTACTTGTATTGTTTTTTTAACTTTTGAATTATTGCTTAAATATATATTAGATAAGCCATATATTTGAAAATAATTAAATAAATCTCTATACATTAAATGAGTTTCGGGTTCTATCGATGTTAAAATATTTTTTTTATAAATTTTATTATACTTATATCTACAATTTTCATCACCAATATCTGTTTGATCTATATAAGCTATAACTATATTAGGTAATATTTCATAATCTTTTTCAAGAATATCTATTTGTAAACTCATTAAACTAGGAGAATAAGAAGCAGTTCCACCATTTACAAAACCTATCTTTTTTTTACTTTTAAAATTTTGAATCATTTTTACTGAAAGAAAATCATCCTTTGTTTTTGGAAAAGAGCCAAAAGTAATCTGTTCCATCCACGAGTCTCCCTGAAACAAAACTATTAATTCTTTATCTTTAAGTTCAGTGATTGTTGTGAACATCAGATCTTCAACTTTTGGCTTTTTAAATAGTAGTTTTAATATAGCTTCATCTCTGATGTGATGTACTTTTTTTGAATATTTTTTATGAAAATTTAAATTTTCTTGAGATTTAAATATATGCTTAAACTCATTTTCAAAGTTAAAAAAGGTATAAATAATTAATGCAATGTAAATTAAAATTACACTCAATAAAGTTGAAAATATAACTAAATATACATTCCTCATAACAATATGTTCACAAAACTCTGGTACCTTTGTATTATTGCTGGTAAAGACGAAACATTTACAAGAATATATGATAAATAGTTAATTTAAAATCAAAAAATGATTAAAAAATTATATGATAAATGTGTTGAATTAGCAGGGCATAAATTTGCAAATATAATTTTAGCAGTTGTATCTTTTACTGAAAGTATTATTTTTCCAATTCCTACTGACGCGATGATTATTCCAATGGTAATTGCAAAAAGAAAACAATTTTTAAAAATTGCAACAATTGCAATAATATTTTCAGTTCTAGGAGCGATGGTTGGTTATTTAATTGGATATATTTTTTTCAATGAAATTGGAATAAAAATATTTGAACTCTTTGGCTTAGAAAATGCAAACATATTTATAGAAAAACTATCTTCAAAAAAAGGAATTTTTTCAGGAATTGTACTATTGTTTATAGCTGGATTTACTCCTTTACCATTTAAAATAATTACAATATCTAGTGGTTTTGTTCACTTCAATATTTTGTTTTTTATAATTACATGTTTTATTTCTCGAGGTTTAAGGTTTTACCTAGTTGCTTTTTTATCATATAAATACGGCATAGCTGTTGGGCCTTTTCTTGAGAAGAAAGGCGGACAGTGGACTGTAATAATAACTGGTCTAGTTGTTTCAGTGGCTGTGGTTATTTACTTAATATCTAAATAAAAATGCTAAAAAAAGAAAATAATATATTTTTAATTTTTATTCTTTTGCTAATTTCAATAGCCTTTATCTCTACACTTATAATTCAATATCAATTAGGTCATCAACCTTGTAAATTGTGTATTTATGAAAGAATTCCTTATATATTTTCTATTTTTTTAATTATTTCAGCGCTTTTTTTTAACAAATATAAAAAAGTTATTTTATTGACATTATCTATTCTATTTTTTTTCAGCTTTTTACTAGCTTTTTATCATTTTGGAATAGAGAAAGGTTTCTTCAATGAATTATTTATATGTAAAGTTGGAAGTTCTTTGGAAAGTTTATCAAAAGCACAAATTTTAGAGCAACTAAAACAAAACCCAATAAGTTGTAAAGATGTAAATTTTAAAATATTGGGACTTTCTCTTGCTACAATTAATAGCATTTTTTCTCTTTTTTTAAGTGCTATATTTGCAAAATTATTTATATCTTATGGAAAAAACTAATAAAAAAACTCTAGAAGAAATTATAAGAGTTGATCATGCTGGCGAGCGTGGAGCTATCAAAATTTACGAAGGTCAATTATTAGCTTTAAAAACTATAAAACAAGACGAAAATTTAAAAGTTATAATAGAAGATATGAAAGAACATGAAAAAGAACATTTAGAATATTTTGAAAAAGAAATAAAAAAAAGAAAAATAAAACCAACATATTTACTTCCGCTCTGGGACATAATGGGTGTTGCTCTTGGTTTTGGCACGGCGATGTTGGGTAAAAAAGCAACTATGTTATGCACCGCTTCTGTTGAAGAAGTAATAGAAGACCACTACCAAAATCAAATTGAAAAATTGGGTAACGATGAAAAAGATCTAAAAGCTAAAATTGAAAAGTTTAGAAATGATGAAATTGATCATAAAAATACTGCATACGAAACTGGCGCAACAAATAAAGGTTTTTATTATTTAATGGACAAAATAATTAAAACTAGTTCTAAAATAGCAATTACTATTTCTGAAAAAATTTAGATTTTAAGGTAATAGCTCAACATCCCAATATAAATAGTCCATCCAACTTTCATGTAAAAAATTTGGTGGAAAATTTCTACCATTTTGGTGCAAATCATCAATAGTAGGTATGTATGGTTTTTTATTTAAACTTAGTCCAGAAGCTGAGTAAAGCCTTCCACCTTTTTTAACATTACATGTTGAGCAAGCTGTAACCACATTCTCCCAATCTGTTATCCCTCCTTTTGATTTTGGCAATAAATGATCAAAAGTTAAATCTTTTTTATCACCGCAGTACTGACAAGTAAATTTATCTCTTAAAAAAACATTAAATCTAGTGAAGTTAGGATGATCAGATGGTTTAATAAAATTTTTTAAAGCTATTACACTTGGCAAGCTCATCTCGAATGAGGGACTTCTAATTTTTCTTTTATAATTTGAAACAATACTTACTTTTTCTAAAAAAACAGATTTAACAGCGTCTTGCCAGCACCAAAGAGATAATGGATAATAACTCAATGGTCTAAAGTCAGCATTCAATACCAAAGCTGGACATTTCTCCAAAGGAACTTTTTCTGTAGCTGCTATAATCATATAAATAAGTTATCGGATTAAAATATGTTTTGCAAGAAATAGTTTGTTGAAAAAATGTTTTAATTATAAAAGATTTTTTTTTAAAAATTCTAAACCAAGGCTTGAGCCTTCAACTGGAATTGTATGTTCACAATTCTTAAACAATTTAGTTTTAACATTAATATGATGTTTTTTTAAATATTCTTTTGCCTCAAGCATGTAGGTTGGTGAAACAATAGTATCATTTTCTCCATGCATTAAAAAAATTTTTGGTTTAGAATTAATATTATCTGATAAATGTTTTTGATTTATAATTTTACCAGAATAACCAACTAAAGAATTCAATTTTTTTTTCTTTTTTATTCCTACTTGAATAGATATCATGCAGCCTTGGCTGAAACCTACTAAACATAAATTTGCAGCTTCTAAATGAAAATTATCAAAAATCTGATCTAGAAACTTGCTTAGTTTTTCTTCAGCTATTAGAGATTTCTCAAGAATAATTTCTTCTCTTTCTGTGGTTAAATCAAACCATTGGTATCCTCTTGGATTAACCTCACAAATTTCTGGTGCATTTGGACATAAAAAAATAGTCTCAGGTAAAAATCTACGCCAATTAATTGCCAGTGAACTTATATCTTTTCCATCACCACCATAGCCGTGGCAAAGTACAATAGCATTCTTTGGTTTATTGTTTGATAAAGGTTTAACTAAGGTAGCATCTAAATTAAAATTAGTCATATTTTGATAACCATTTTAAAAATTTTTTATCTTGAAAATCTATTTCTCCAATAATTCGTGCAAATTCCTCTCCTTTTTTATTAATTAAAATTGTTGTAGGTACACCTCTTAATTTAAATTCTTTTACAAGATTTAAATTACTGTCAAAAAATATTTCTAATTTTTTAATGTTAAGATCAGAAAAAAACTTTTTTGTTTTTAAAAAATTTGGTTGCTCCATATTTATTGCAAAAACTTGTAAGTTTTTAAAGTTTTCATCTTGATACAGATTATCAAGAGAAGGCATTTCTCTTTTGCAAGGTTTGCACCAGGTTGCCCAAAAATTAAGAATTATGAGTTTTCCATTATAATTTTTTAAATTAATTTCTTTACCTGAAAAATCCTCAAATTTAATAGCAGAAATTGGCTTTGGAATTTCATTTATTGCTATATTATCAAGGGGAATTTCTTCATTTGTTTGCGATATTGATGAAAAAATAATAAAACAAAAGATGATAGTTAAAAACTTAGCAATTTTTTTATTTGAAAACATTAAAAAAGAACCTAACACATGAAAAATAAAAATAAAGCAGTTTGGGGTGCAAGATTTAATAATAGCACATCTAAAATTTTTGAAAAAATTGGTGCATCAATTGATATTGATAAAAGATTATACGAAGAGGATATACATGGTTCTATAGTTCATACTCAAATGTTAATCAAACAAAAAATAATTAACAAAAAAAAGGGAAAAAAAATAATTGGCGGACTAAAAAAAATAAAAAGTGAAATAAAAAAAAATAAATTTATTTTTAATAAAAAGTATGAAGATATTCATTTAAATATAGAAAAAAGACTTTTTTCAATTATAGGTGAAGATGCTGGATACTTACACATAGCTCGATCAAGAAATGATCAAGTAATAACTGATTTTAAAATATGGATTAAAAAATCGACAACTGTAATTATAGAAAATTTAAATAACTTAATTAGAGGTTTTTTACAAAAATCTGAAAAAAATGTTAACACAATAATGCCAGGATTTACTCACTTAAAAAATGCTCAACCAATTTCATTTGCTCATTATTTGTTAGCTTACGTTGAAATGTTTAAAAGAGATAAAAAAAGATTTACTAATAACTTAAATTATATTGATGAATGCCCGCTTGGGGCAGGAGCTCTTGCTGGCACATCATATAAAATAGATAGAAATTTTACTTCTAAAAAACTAGGTTTTAAAAAACCTACAAATAATTCTATAGATTCTATCTCTGACAGAGATTTTGCATTAGATTTTTTATCTTCTGCCTCAATTTGTGCAATGCATATTTCAAGATTTGCAGAAGAATTAATTATTTGGAATTCAGATATATTTAAACTTATTAAGCTCGATGACAAAATGTTAACTGGATCTTCAATCATGCCACAAAAAAAAAATCCAGATCCAGCTGAGTTAATAAGAGGTAGAGCAGGTAAAAATTTTGGGTCATTGCAAGCAATGTTGACAACGATGAAGGGTTTACCTTTGTCATATTATAAAGATATGCAGGAGGATAAAGAATTGGTTTTTAACAGTTATGATACTATTTTAGAATCAATTATTATAGCTAATGAACTCATTAAAAGTTTAAAACCTAACAAAGATAGAATGCTAAAATTATCTAATGAAGGTTATACAACAGCTACTGATTTTGCTGATTTTCTAGTACAAAATAATAATTTATCCTTTAGAGAGAGCTATAAAATTTCTGCCAAATTAGTTAATTATGCAGAGAAAAATAAAAAAAAATTGAATCAACTAAATTTTAATGAAGTGAAAAAGATAAGAAATGATGTTAGCCAAAAGGTAATGTCAGTGTTTGATGTTAAAAATTCAGTAAATTCTAAAACTTCATATGGTGGAACTTCTATAAAAAATATTAAAAAAATGATATCTAAATTAAAAAAGGAATTTAAATGATAAAAAAAATATTTTTAATATTTGCTTTGTGCTTGCTTTGTGCTTCTTGTGGAGTAAAAGATGATCCTGAATACAAAGCCCAAAAAAATTTTTATAAAACTATAAAATTAGTTTAAATTAAATGAACTATATTAAACTCAGGAAAAATACCCTTTGTGTAGAAAATATTTCTGCACTTGCTATTACTAAAAAATATAAAACTCCTTTTTATTGTTATTCACTTTCTCAATTAAAAAGTAATTTTTATAACTTTAGTGAATCGTTCAAAAACATTAAACCATTAATATGTTTTTCTGTTAAATCTAATTCTAATATAACATTACTTAATGAACTTAAAAAAATTGGGTCAGGTGCTGATGTTGTTTCAGGTGGAGAACTTCTTAAAGCAATAAAAGCAAGAATTGATGTAAAAAAAATTGTTTTTTCTGGAGTGGGGAAAACTGCTGAAGAGATTGAACTTGCAGTTAAAAAAAAAGTTTTACTTATTAATATAGAATCAGAAAGTGAAGCTAATCTTGTTAATAAAATATCCAAAAAAGTCAGCAAAAAAACTTCTGTGGGAATAAGGTTAAATCCTGATGTAATAGGAATAACCCATAAAAAGATTTCTACAGGAAGTAAAAAAGATAAATTTGGTTTAAACTTTAATGATTTTATAATGCTTTGTAAAAAAATTAATAAAATGAAAAATTTAAATTTGGAAGGGATTAGTGTGCATATTGGAAGCCAAATTACTAATACCAAACCATTTAAAGAAACGCTTGATGTAGTAAATAAAATAATTAATAAAATTAATATTAATTTTAAGTATGTAGATCTTGGTGGTGGAATGGGCATCCCTTATTCAAACAAGGGTAAAATGCTTGATCTTAAAAAATATTCAAAAATTGTAAGTAATTTTTTAAAAAATAAAAAAGTAAAAATTATCTTTGAACCAGGTAGATTTATTGTCGGAAACACTTCTATTTTAATTTCAAAAATTATTTATATTAAAAAAAGTAATAATAAAAAATTTGTTATATTGGATGCGGGAATGAATGATTTAATGAGACCTGCTCTGTATGGTGCCAAACATAAAATTATACCACTAAAAAAAAGTAATAAAAAAATTTTTGGAAATATTGAGTTTGTTGGACCAATTTGTGAAAGCTCTGACAAATTTTTAGTTCAAAAAAATTATCCTAAAATTAATGAGGGTGACTTTGTGGCTATAACCGATGTTGGTGCTTATGGAATGTCTTTGGCTTCAAACTATAATACTAGACCAATAATTGCTGAAATTTTGGTAGATAGATCAAAACATAAATTAATTAAAAAAAAACAAAAATTAGAAGATTTAATTAATAATTAATATTTATTTAAAAAATGCTATTTTTAAGATCGTTGTTATTTAATATTTTTCTATACGCAGGTATTGTATTTATATTTTTAATTGCTTTACCATCATTATTTTTGCCTGCAAAAATTACTTTACTATTTGGTAAATTTTTAGGTCATTATGTAATATTTGCTGTGAGGTTTTTTTTAAACACTAAAATAGAAATAAAAGGTTTAGAAAATATTCCAGAAAATGAAAAATATTTTGTTGCTTCGGCACATCAATCTATGTTTGAAACTTTTGCGCTTCAAGCTGTGCTTGATTATCCTGTATTTATTTTAAAGAAAGAACTTTTAAAAATTCCATTATTTGGACTTTACTTAAAAAAAATTAAATCTATACCTATTGTAAGAGACACAACAACAAAAGATAACCTTAATTTTTTTGATAAAGTTGCTTCGATTATCAACAGTGAAAGTAGACCTCTTTTAATATTTCCACAAGGCACAAGAATCAAAGTTGATGAAAAAGTTCCCTTCAAAAAAGGAGTGGGAAAAATATATGAGGCATTAAATATTTCTTGTGTTCCGATTGCGCTAAACTCAGGAGCTGTATGGCCTAAAAAAGGAATAATTAAGCATTCAGGAAAAATCACAATATCTTTATTAGAGCCAATAAAGCCAGCATTAGATAAAAGTGAATTTATTAAAAAATTAGAAGATAAAATATATTCTGAAATAAAAAATATTTCTTAATTCTTATTTTCTTCCAAAATCAGGTTTTTTAACATCCTGTCCTGCTTCTATAATATTTTTTCTAATTTTTTTTGTTTTTGTAAAAATTTTTTCTAATTTATTTCCATCTGCACTTTCAATAGCTTTTTTTAAATTTTCTAAATTTTTAATAAATTTATTTATCATTTTTGTAGTATTTTTTTTATTTTGTATAAAAATATCTCTCCACATAATAGGATTAGAAGCTGCAATTCTAGTAAAGTCTCTTAATCCACCCGCGCTATATTTTACGATAGATGTTTTTTTCTCATCCTGAATATTCAAAGATGTATTTACTATATTATAAGCAATTAAATGTGGAATATGACTGGTAATAGATAAGATATAATCATGCTGTTTAGCATCCATAATATCAACTCTACTTCCTACCTTTTCCCAGAATTTTTTAAGTAAATTAATTTCTTTTTTTTTTGCTTTTTTGCTTGGTGTTAAAACACACCATCTATTTTTAAATAATTGATAAAAACCGGACTCGGGCCCACTCTCTTCTGTGCCAGCGATTGGGTGAGATGATATCCAAGACACATTTTTTGGGGTATGTTTTTCAATTAAATTTATTACATTTTCTTTAACTGAACCTACATCTGTTAATATACTTCCATCTGCTAGTGAACCTTTAATTTTTAAAATTATATCTTCGTAACTACTTAAAGGCGAAGCAATTACGACCAAATCAGATCCTTTAACCATTTTTTTTGTATCTGAGCTAGATTGATCAACTATTTTTAGTTCAATCACTTTTTTATTTATTAAATCTGATCTATTAGAAGAAACTACTTTATCTGCAAGATTATTTTTTTTAATTACTCTCGCTAACGAAGATCCAATTAAACCACATCCAATTATACAAACTTTTTTAAACATTATTTTAAAATATTATCTATAGATTTAATAAAATACTCATTCGCTTTTTTGTTTCCAATAGTTAATCTTAAAGAATTGGGTATTTTATATTGTGTCATTTTTCTTAAAATTAAACGCTTACTAACCAATTTATCAAAAACTTTACTTGCATTAACTTTGGTTTTATCAAAATTCATTAAAAAAAAGTTTGCTGTTGGTGTGTTTGATAAAATATTATTTTTTTTTAATACAAAAAATATTTTTTTTGCCCACAATGTATTATGCTTAACTGCTCTAATTGTCCATTTTTTATCTTTTATAGCTTCTGTACCCGCAATAAGCGCTGCTCTACTTACATTAAAAGGTGGTTTAATTTTGTAAATCATATCTATAATTTTTTTTGAAGAATAACCCCAACCTAATCTTAGCCCAGCAAGACCGTAAATTTTTGAAAAAGTTCTTGTAATTAAAACGTTTGGTTTATTCTTAAAAAGATCTAAACCTGATGTAAAATCATTTCTATTCATATATTCAAAATATGCATCATCAACAACTAAAAGTATATTACTCCTAAGTTTCTTTCTAAGCATAAGCATTTCTTTTTTTGATAAATAGGTACCTGTAGGATTATTAGGATTAGCAATAAATACAATCTTTGTTTTATAAGAAACTTTTTTTAATATTTCTTTTAATGAGGCTTTATAATTATTTTCTTTAGCTACTAAAACTTTTGCACCGTGAATTGAAGCATAAATTTTATGCATGATAAATCCAAACTCTGTAACAACCACTTCATCTCCTTTTTGTAAAAATGACTTGCAAACTAAATCAAATATTTGGTCTGAACCTGCGCCACAAATAATTCTATTTGCTTTAATATTAAATTTTTTGGCTATAACGCTTCTTAACAAATTAGAGTCTGATTCAGGATATCTATAAATTTTATTTTTATCATTTTCAAATGCTTTTATGGCTCTTGGACTGGGTCCTAGAGCAGACTCATTTGCAGATAGTTTTATTGGTTTGCGAGTTTTTTTATGTTTTGATAATCCTCCAATATACCTCTCGACGTTTATATTTCTTGGTTTTGGCAGTTTCATAATTTTTTTAATATATAATTAGTTAAATTGTGAATACTATATACGAGTCTTTGTGGCAAAATAATACAACCTAAATTGACAAAAGATGCACTTTTTAGTACAACAAATAAGCGCTGATTTAACTGAATTGCGAGCGCTTAAAAAAAACAGCTAAAAAGGTTTTTGCCCGGTT
>MDSV01096009.1_pt1 | contig 11812 bp, 14 predicted proteins | sample 810851 | NCBI WGS metagenome assembly MDSV01 (sample SAMN05326640, study PRJNA326480) | marine metagenome | isolation source: seawater | place: Atlantic Ocean: North East | collected 2012 | reverse complement strand
TTGACGTTGTTCCCTTTTTCAACAGAGATTTTCGGGGTAACCCAATTGATCCCAATGTTCAAGCACCGTTAGGTTTTTCAAGACGACGTTAAGAATATGACCCTTCACTAAACCTTTAAGGTTTCCAAAAGACGAAAACCGGCTCGTATTTGAGATATTGGCCATTCACTTTGCAATAGTTCTTGCACTTGGGAATGCCGTTCTCATCGAGTCGGTTTTGTCCTGGCATAGATGCCATTGCCATCTTGACAAAGCCCTTATACTCCATGCCGAGTGACTCAAGAATATCTTTCGAGTCTTTCTCAAGTGGCATGTATTCTTTGCCCATGAGAATGTCTGCAATATTCCAGAGCAGATATCTTTGCGGTCGAAGATACTCAACCGCCGTCTCAAGCGTTGGACGCAAGAACCCGTCTACCCACCCCTGATAGCCTGGATAACGCTGATACGACTGTTTATCGTCGTTAGCGTAGCCCTCACGGTTGAAGTATGGGGGTGATGTGAATACGAGATCAAGTTTACCCTTGTGCTTTTGAAAGCCAGGGTTGTTCTTGATATCTTCTGCACACTCATCGTAGGTTTCAAACGTATTGGCATCACTGAAAATGCCATTGCCGCGATATGTGTTATCGTTGAAGAACTTGGCAAGATAGTCGTATCGACTCATACCTTCTTCAGGGATTTGATTTTCTGGATTAGGGTCTGTGCCAATATAGTGAACCCGACGATCATCCCGTACAGACATAGCGCCAAGAATGCGACCACCCCAACCGGAAGATGGATCATAAATGCGAAGAACTTCTTGATCTTTGACATGCTCAGTAAACCTTTCATAAAGATACTTGGCAGTCATTGGTGGAAAGTTTACTGCCACTTGAATGTAACCAATCTTGAATGCAGTGAAGCCTTTCGGAAAGATCTTCTGCCCAAGTTTGTATAGACGCAGAATGTAAACGTGATCTGGTTTCAGATCGTTCACATCAATGTTTGCAATTTGTCGATCAGTAAAACAACCACGATCATACAATGTCTTGACTTGTTCTGCTGACAATGAAAGTTGCTTCGATTGATCAACACGGTAGTAGCCTGTTGATAATCCCTCAGACTCTTCTTTCTCGCTCAACCAATAATCGTAACCCATCGACTCTATGAGTTGTTTATTTTGAGAACACTTCTCACAGAAATCAAAACCATTCTCTGCACTAATGACGTTTGATGGGTCACCAAGTTTCATGGTATGACTGTAATGATAAAAACTATCACGTTTAAAGTGCCGTTGACTGCCTTTGACCATCCGTTCAAGGTACTTGTCATCAGAGAACATATCATAGACAGAGTGACCATCACTCTTTGCATTGTAGTTGATTCTTGCTTTCATCATTGTCGGAAAGAACTGATCAACTTCGGTGCCTGCCCTTGCCGTGTTGAGAATGACATCGTTCTTTTTCTCGAACGAGCAACCAAGTTGATCGGTGTGTTCAAACTTGTGAACAGGGTGTGACGAAAGCGAGTTGAAAGTCTTGATGATTTTTTCTTCGTCTGCACCAGAACGAGGCGCACAACCATAATTGTCCCACGACTCAATAAGTTTTTTGCGATAGTCGATCACCCACTGCCGAAACTCAACATCATTCATATCAAGAAGATTCTCAAAGAACACATTGACTTCAGAGTTTAGAACGTGTGTATTTTTTTCGAAGAAATATTTTTTCATCGGTTGCCTTTCCAGTATTCGTCTGCCAATTTGTATTGACGTTTCTCTGCTTCCTTTTCACCGTCACCTTTCCACACACCTGTTTCCCATTGTTGCACATGAACAAGTTCGTGCATCACTGTGGCAACAAAGTCACGAAGAGATTGGTCAGTGCATACTTTGATACGATACTCACCCTCGCAAATCTGTTCTGATTCACCCCAACAATTCATGTTGTGTAGCGGGTGAACGTAGACTTTTGTTTCTGTTAGATCGTGTCTCGTAAGGAACCATTCAACAATATTTAGGATTAATTTCTTTGATGGTTCTGCCTCTAATACTTTTATCATATGTTCCATCCTTCGAAGTTTCCTTTCTCAAACTTACTGTCGAGGCCACCAAGATTCTCTTGAGGCGCAGGTGTGAGAGTTGTCTGTGCTGAATCTTCAAGATTGTAGAATGTCATCTTTGACTTGTCAATGCCGATCACAAACTTTTTGTTTGTGTTAGGATCACCATAACGATTCTTCAATTGCTTCACCATAATCTGACCAAGTTGCTCAAGTTCATCTGTGGTGATTAAGGCGAACATAAAGTCAGCCGTTGCTGGCAAACCAAACGATTCAGAGGTATCTTCGAGACTCACATCAGTATTCGAGAAGCCTGTTCGATTCGTTTGCGTTGCGGTAACGATAGGTAGGTTCATCTCTACTGCGAGGCCTCTAAGTTCTTCTGCAATCGCTTTGATGAAAGTGTAAGAGTTCACAGACGATCCTGCTTTGAACCTTGCAGAGGCACAGATGTTGAGATAGTCAACGATGACCACATCAGGCACAAAGTTTCTCTTGAGTTTCAACTCTTCAAACAAAGACCGAAAGTGCATGACGTTTGCCGAAGCGGTCGGATACTCTTTCACGATTAGACGACCACTAACATTCTTCATCGCCCGCTCAAGTTTACGATCATACATTTCTTTCGGTAAGGTCTTGAGTGTGTCGAGCGTGATGTTCATCATGTTTGCATCGATACGCTCTGCGATTCTTTCTTCTGCCATCTCACAGGTGATATACAAGACTCGTTTGTTTTGTTTCAGACATGAGGTTGCGAAGTGACATAAGAACATAGACTTGCCGACACCAGTGCCAGCCATGACCACATTTAGAGTTTTGTTTGGGAGACCACCGTTTGTGATCTTATTCATCAGGTCAATATCAAACTCCGTTCGTGTCTCAACACGATGATAAAAATCAAACCGTTCGTCAGAATCTTCCTCATAATCATGCCCGACATGAGTATCAAAAGAGATAGCGAGAGCGTCAGAAAGAATCTGAGGTATCGCAGTCTCGCCTTTCTCTTTGTCTTGACCATCAATGATGGCAATCGAGTTCATGATCGCATTGTAAACGGCTTTATCTTTGCAGAAAGTTTCTGACTCTTTGAGAAGCCATTCTGTGTTTGGCTCACCATCACCAAAGTTGTTGATGATACGAACACAGGTTTGATGCACTGACTCATTTAGATTTTTATCTTTGTCAAGGGCGATCTTCAATGCGTCTTGCGTCGGCAAGGCATTGAATTCTTCAACAAAGTTTTTGATGGTCTTGAAAACCACACGCTCTGACTCATCGAGAAAATACTCATCTTTAAGAAATGGCAGAGTCTTGCGGCAATACTCGTCATTCAAGACCAGATTAGAAAGAATAATTTGTTCAACACTCATGCAGACATTCTACACCTGCATGCAGAAACTTCAAGTGAAAAAATCATATCTCTTCAATTCTTTTTGTCTTGTCACAGATCAACAAATCGTAGTGTGGTTTTTCACCAACAGATAAATTGTGATACTTGCAACCCCATCTATCAAGTTGTGCTTTTGTGGTTTCATACCAGTCTATCTTTGTCATAGATCCTCTGGCTGTGTAATATGTAATTTGATTACCATCATCGAATAAACGATTTATTTTCTTGATGTTCTCTTTGATTGGTAGAGCCAAATCATACTCGCGTTTGCCATCATAGTAGCAAATGGTCTCATCAATATCAACATAGATGATCAAGATAATTCACCAATCTTTCCGCTGCTTTGCCATCCCACAAAGGGGGAACAAATCTTTTCTCATGTTGATCAACATTCTCGATCTCAGATAAGATCGAGTCTAAACCACAAAGTTTATTTTTACCAAAAATTATCGTGCTTGGTCTTTCTGTGTTTTCTCTGATCGTGATGCAAGGCACCTGTAAAAAGGTTGTTTCTTCTTGAACACCACCAGAGTCAGTGATCACCATTATACTTTTACAAACCATTTTCAAGAAATCAGTATAGTTCAACGGCTCATGTATTTCTATGTTTTTATTATCACAAACTCTTTGCCACAAATCAAACTCAACCAATTTTGACTTAGTTCTTGGGTGCATCGGCCAAACAACCTTATTGTTCACATCATCAAACGCATCTAATATCTTGCACAAAGATTCTTTGTTATCTACATTTGATGGGCGATGACAGGTAAACAAAATGTGTGACTGCTCTCTTTCACACAACAGGCCTTTTTGTTGAACATGAACGAGGGAGTCAATCATCGTGTTACCAACAAAACACACATTTTCTTTTTCTTGTAAGGTTTCTAAAGCACTGTGTTCAGTGACGAAAAGAATGTCTGAGATTTCATCAACCATCTTTCGATTCAATTCTTCAGGCATCTTGTTATCATGACTCCTAAGACCAGACTCAACGTGTACTAAAATACAATCGTGTTTCTTTGCCACTATGGCGCCAGCGACTGTTGAATCAACGTCACCATAAACAATCACAATTTCTGGTTTCTTCTCTGTGAATATATTGTCTAACTCCGTCATGATGTGTGAGAGTCTTTCGACTGGTGTGCCTTTGCAAGGCTCTAACCACATATCAGGATCTTTCATATCAACTGACTGCATTATGTCTTTAGACATGCTATCAGAAAAATGTTGTGTCGTGTTGATCACCAATTGCTTTTTATTTTTTACGCCCAGTTCTCGTATGACTGGAGCAGCCTTTACATAATTAGGCCTTGCACCAACAATGTGTATTATCATTTACACACCATAGTATTCACGCATCCAGTCAACGGTCTTTTTCACACCATCTTGCAACGACGTGGTATCCTCGTGATTCAAATCCTCTCTTGCCTTTTCAGAGTTGACATACTTATCTTTTGTCGTGAGTATTTCAGACTTTTCATCATAAGTCACCAAGTTAGGATTCGCACCAGTCTCTTTCACAATCCACTCAATAAGTTCTTCAATCGAATGATGGTGATCACTTGCGATGTTGTACGTTTCACCAGGCTTGAAATTGTCAGCAATGTTCGCAAGAGTTCTCACACAATCATAAATGTATGTGCTTGTTCGGGTATGTCCTTTATAAACACGAACTGGTTTACCATGAAGTAGATTATATGTGAACGTGCAATTCACACTTCTAAATGGATGATACCATTCACCAGGACCATATGTATTGAACAATCTAACGACCACGCTCTCTGTGCCATGTTGTGTATTAGAGTTTGCTATTTGCATCTCATTCACTCTTTTGGATATAGCGTAGTCATTCATTTGTGGAATGGCAACATTATCAATAACATCTTCATACATCACATCTCTGTAGTCGCCGTAGACCTCAGATGAAGAAGTGTGAACTAATTTGTAACCATGTTTCTCCTGCAAACGAATTACATTTTTAGTTCCTATGGCATTACTCTTCCATACCTTTTCATAGAAGTGTTCGCCGTTCCATCGACCAAACTCGGCTGCACAGTTGTATACTATGTCAGGTTCAACATACTCGACGACATCTGACAATTGCCTATACTCTGATATGTCGCAACGAAAGTAATTTTCATTACCTACTTTACCTAAACCATGACCATAGTTTTTGTTTGTATGTGCTAGATCAACACCAAAAACGTGATGACCATTTTCTGAGAGAATTTCTGAAACTTTTGAACCAACGACACCCTCACTACCAGTGACTAATACTTTCATTTGATATCACCTCTCACTTCTAGATTTTTTTGCCATGTTGCTTTCATAACCTTTGCGTCAACACCGAGTCTCTCAGCGAAACAGATCATGGCGTTCAAGTCTTTGGGGAAACAGTGGCCACCAAAACCAAACTTGCCATCGGGGCCAGGAACAACAACGTGTGAGTCAGCAACTCTACTATCACTAATCAGCCCTGATACTGCTTGATTCCAATCAGCACCGAAACTTTCAGCGATCTGATACATCTCATTCATGAAACCAAGTTTAACAGAGAAGAAACAGTTGAGCATGTATTTTACAAACTCTGATGTCACACTATCGGTGACATGGTACTTCATACAGGTAAATCTTTTTTCATAAAGACTCTTGACTTTAGATGCAGCATCTTTTTCGTCACTACCAATCACAACCTGTGAGGCGTTGATAAAGTCCCACTTTGCTCTTCGCTCTGTCAAAAATTCTGGGTTTGATACAATGTTGATACCATATTTTTTTGACAGGCGCCGACATGTACCAGGTATGACCGTAGATTTTATGATAATTGTTTGATTGAATGGGTCGATTCTTTTGCTCAAGTCCTCGATACCTTTTTCAATATACGAAAGATCAATAGACATATCATCTTTGTGTGGTGTCGGTAGACAGGCAAAGATGAAATCAGACGTATCTGCCATCTCTTCGAAAGAGTGTGACGAACGATGCGGGTCAACATCATGTACCTTCACATCAAAATCAAATCCATTGCTACTACCGAAACCAAAAGCGACCGCTGATCCAACAAAGCCGCCACCTAATACACCAACATTATAACCATCGCTCATTTTAAATCCTCTCTTTTTGCATGATAACCATGCTTCATAAAAAATTCAAATTCTTTCTCTGCCCCAGCCTTGATTTTGTCGGTAAACTTTTTGTCAGGATCAACCCAACAAAAATGGTGACATATCTCTGTGGCATCACTCTCAAAGAAAATCTTGTTTGAGTTTTCTTTTCCGTCTATACACCTCAGAGTCCATCGTTGTTTACCATCAGAGCAAACCTCGTTTATCAAGGTGTTAGCCTTCCACACTTTTACCAGTGCGCCAGTTTCTTTTTCGTATTCATAGTATTCGTGTTGTATCATATTCAAACGCTAAGTATACTATCCGATATCATTTTTGCAAGTAATTTATACCCTTTGTGTGTAAAGTGAACACCATCGATATATTCTTTTTCACAACCAGAAACATCACAAAGAATCACACCATCCTGTGATGCAAACTTTTTAATTATCTTATTATACTTCTCAACGTATTCGGTGTTATTGAGGTAGAGTGGTGTCCATCCCAGTTCAGGTAGGGTACAAAGCACCACAGTCATACCATGAACTTTCAACGCACCGATGATTTGTCGAAGATTATCTTCATACACCTCTTCGGTGATAGGTACTTGCGTGTCATTCGTACCAATCATTAATGTGGCAACTTTTGCATTAGAGTTAGACTTGGATGCAGACCAAATTCTACGAAGCAAGTCTGAACTTGTTTCGCCACAAATGCCATGGTTATGACAAACAAAAAACTCACCTGTTTTATCGGTCATGATCTTTGCTAACTCAGCGGGGAACGATCTCTTTTGTTCGTCTCTTGCACCATAAGTTATAGAATCACCAACACATAATATCTCATTCCAAATCATACAACATCACCAACTTTCATGTACGCATTATATCTATAACAATCATCTGAGTCGTGAAAAGAATCAACTATATGAAATCCTAGATTTATTATATTTTTTTTCTCGCACGGCAAGTGTTGCTCTCTTGTTGCCGTCTCTTTCAAATCACCTAAGAAAACACTCTTCTTTGAAACTCGTTGCATCTCAGATATGACATTGAAAGCATACGACATACTGGGAAAGTATTGAAAAACACCATACAAAAAGACATGATCGAAACAATGGGAATCAAATGGCAACTTACACGCTTCGGCACATGATACTTTGTGTGACGGAAACATTTTTTTGTGTTTGTCAATCAATGGTTGAGAATAGTCAACGCCAAAGTATTTAAATTTTTCAGAGACAAACTCTCTTGAAAGATAGCCTGCACCACAACCAACTTCTAGAACAGTTTGATCTGGCTTCGCATCGACCGTTTCAACTATCTTTTTGCATATATCAAACGAATGAAAGTCAACATCAAGATGCTCGTATCCATCAAGGTACAAAAGGTCTTCACTATCACTATTGCCTTTTTTGTCCCATATTGTTTTCCAAAAACTACTCATCTAAGTATTCCCATTCATAACTTTTTCTATACGTTGACCAAGGTATGTTTGTGTCACCATATTTTTCTCTAAGTTCATCTACCGTAATAGACAAACCATTTTCATACCCACCGACATCGAAGCCCCACTTCTCTGTGAATCCTCGATGTGCCTCTTCTTCCCATTTGTTGTTTGTTGGACGCAGACCTCTGCGAAGTGGATGTTTGTGGTGAACATCTGGTACCCAAACATTGTGAAGATTGTTTCTCAAAGCCTCAAGTGACCAATCTTCATCAATGAGCATTGTGTAGTTTGTCCAATCCTCACACTTGCCAATTTTTTGTAAAGACTCAACACTAACCAACATAACGGCAGACATGATACCGTGAACTTTCACAGGTCTGTCAGGATAATCTAATGCGTACAGATTACTTTTGACGAGAAAATCTGGTGCGTTCTTGAGGTGTGACATTTTATGCAATTGAAACATCGCACCCCAATTTGACATGTCTTGATAGAAACCAGCACGAAAAGTATCAGTGACAACTCTTCCTTCATCACTATAATAATAATCACTGGTAGATGTGATCCATCCAATGTCACTCTCATGACCTTTTATTTGACTCATTATTTTTGTGAAATAATTATCTGTCACATATTCAACATCGTCGTGTGATATTAGAATCCATTTTGTCTTGTCCTTGTATTCGTCGAAAAAATCATTGAAGTCTTTAGCCCAAGACCTTTCAGAAACTTTGATAGATAAACAGTACCTATTCAAATCATCTGACAATATTTTTTCTGTCGCGGCCTTCATTTTCGAATCAACGACAAGATAGAATCCAAAATCACAGTCTTTATTTTTATCTACAAACGATGTGATGGTGTCGTGTAGATTATCCTCACGAACATTAGGACCAGAGCATTTTATAAACACAACAAGGTCTTTCATTAGTCGCCCTTCACGATTCTATAACTATCACTTTCAAAGTGTTCGGTAGAAAACTCAAAGAGTTCTGAATCTTCAACCGCTTCCATCTGATGCCTCAACCCAGTGTAGATGTAAAAACTATCACCAGGGTTGAGGGTGGCCACGCTTGCCTTTTCGAGGTCATCATCATCAGAGTATCGTAAAATAATTTTACCAGACTGTAGGTAGAATGTCTCGTCTTTCAATTTATGATAATGAAACGAGCATTTTTTACCTGCCTCAAAGAATAAAACCTTGCCACAATACTCAGATTTATTTACAATCCATTTCTCATGACCCCAGCCTTTGTGAACGATCATCATTTTTTAGGCTTCTGACCATATGAGAGAAGCATCTTCTCTTTTGAGAAACGAATGAGTTTTCGGTCTTTAGTGTTTCTTTGCTCACTATCTTTCCATTTGAGACAGTCTGGTAAAAGAGAGACTAATTTAGGAATAAAAGTTAGTGCAGGATTGTCCCAAGTAAATGGTAACTGGTAGAAAATTTCACAATCGGCGTTGTCAAAACCATGCATTCTCAAGCAGTCTCTAAGACCCTTTCGTGTAAAAGGTTTGACATGAGTGTAATCATCCCAGAAGAAATCTTGCTGACTTCGCCAGTCTGGTGTCAGACCAATAAAGACACCACCAGGTTTCAACACACGCAAAGACTCACTCACAAAATTATCTGTATTGAACACATGCTCAAGAACAGACTTACTATAAACAAAGTCAAACGTGTTGTCATCAAACGGTAGAGAATCTTTTTCTAAGTTGCAAGTCTCAAACACAACACCATCTGGTTGCTCGTCACGCACATCAACCCCATAGAGTTCAAGTTTTGCGTGATTGTTTTTTAGTCTACGCAGGGCATCACCACGGCAACAACCAATGTCAAGAATCTTTGCTTTACCAACAAAGTTTCCACTACCATCGTTTGTTCTTGTGCTTGGGTTGTATCCTACCCCATCTCTTTTACTCTTTGGATTGTAAGTTTTAATAAATCGATTCGAGATATATTCTGCGAGTTTATCTGGGTATGTGTTGCCTTCATCAGGCGGGTAAATCAGTTCTGCATAATTTGACATTTTTTCTCCTTATAGACCTTTTATGGTCCATCCACCGTCAACAAATATCTCCTGCCCCGTAATGTATGATGAAGCATCAGAGGCAAGAAATACTGATGCACCAATTAGATCTTCTGAGTAGCCCCAACGATCTAAGACTGTTTTTTCCTTTCGTCTCAAATATTTTTTAGGATCGTTGAAAGATCCTCTTGTCATGTCGGTCACAATATAACCAGGTGCAATACTATTTACTCTGATACCTAGGTACGCTAGGTCATGAGCCGCTGATTTTGTCAACTGTTTCAAAGCACCTTTACATGCAATATAAGCAGGATTGTCAGGAAAAGCAAGTTTAGAGTTCAAACTTGTTATGTTAATTATTGAGCCACCATCAGTCATTTTTCTTGCGATCATTTGAATGAGTTTGAAAGGTGCCTTCAAGTTCACATCGAATGTTTTATCCCAAGACTCATCATCATACTCCAAAAATGATTTTGATATGCTCACACCTGCGTTGTTTACAAGAATATCTATTTTCGGATGTTCATTCAATATCGTCTGAACCTGATTTGTGTCTGTTATGTCGCAAATATTACACCATTGATCATTTGACGATTCAATCACATCAAGACCAATAACCTCTGCGCCTGCACTCTTTAGACCTTTAGCGATTGCAGAGCCATTACCTTTTGCCGCACCGGTCACAACTGCAATCTTGCCATTCAATGAAAAAAGGTCACTCATTTTATAATCATCCTACTCAATCTAATTTCCTCTGGTATCATTTCAGAATTGTACGTCAGAATTTCTGTTATGTAATCTGCTACCTCACGCGGATCAATAAACGTGGTATAATCTTGTCTGATATCCTTTGCGCCCATTTCAGTCTGTAGAGAACCAGGGCAAACAGAGTATACACGAACATTATATGGTTTCAACTCCTGATATAAGGATCTAGTAAGACCTAACAAGGCGTGCTTCGAAGCACAATACAATCCAGTATCTGCTGAACCATTATAAGCAGACGATGATCCTACGTTTACTATCCTGCCCCACTTTTTTTCTTTCATTTGCTCGGCATACTTTTTGCAAAACAAAAACGGGGCTCGCACGTTTACGTCAAAGCATTGTTGATAATCTTCAAGTGTGCTATTTGAAATGTTCTTGATAGGAAAAACACCAGCAGAGTTCACTAACATATCAACATTAATATTCTTGTCTAAAAACTCAATGACTTTTTTCTCATCTGTCAAATCAAGTTCATGAACAAAAACTTTTGAGTCATCAATAATTATGTCACGCATTTCACTTGCCGTTTGTTCCATCTTGTCAAGATTTCTGCCTACTAAATGCACGGTACGAAACATATCTTTTTCTGCGAGAGAAAGTGCGATAGATTTGCCTAGACCACCAGATGCACCAACTATAACAGTATCTTTTTCATAAAAACTCAATTCAACTCCTCCACCAACTCAATGAGAGTGCCGTCAGGATCTCTACAAAATGTGAGTTTGACTTTACCATCAGGTGAATGCTCTGGTTCACAAATCAATGATGCACCAACGAAGTCTTTTACGTCTTGACAAACCTCTTCTAGATCATCTACGGTCATGGCAAAATGTGAACAACCCACCTCACAAATCTTTTGATACTTGTTGTAGTGATTCGGGCAATTATGCGAATCATACTTTAGCAACTCAATCATGCTACCATCATCAGACTTCATTTTAACCGTTCGAACAATAACACCTTTGAGATCAGAAAAGTTGTCGATGTGTTTACCAGACTCGTTCATTTCTCTGGTGATGGTGAAT
>MDSV01078910.1_pt1 | contig 11812 bp, 16 predicted proteins | sample 810851 | NCBI WGS metagenome assembly MDSV01 (sample SAMN05326640, study PRJNA326480) | marine metagenome | isolation source: seawater | place: Atlantic Ocean: North East | collected 2012 | reverse complement strand
TCCTAGCAAGTTGAAATCATTTGATAGGTTCCATAAGAAGTTTGGCAAGTATGTCATAACTGCTATGGAGTCTAAATAGTGGATTACAGAGAACAAAAAATCATAGACAAATTAGTCACTGCAAGGATTGCCTTGTTACTAAAACATCCTTTCTTTGGTAACCTTGCAACTAGGCTTAAACTTATTAATGCAGACGACTGGTGTCCGACAGCAGGCACAGATGGTAGGCACTTCTATTACAACACTAAATTTATAGATTCACTTACACCCAAAGAAGCGGAGTTCCTATTTGGGCATGAAGTGTTGCACAATGTATTTGAACATATGTTAGTGAGAATAGGAGACAGGGATCCACAACTTTGGAACATAGCGGCGGACTATGCCGTTAACCAGATATTGAAAGATAGTAACATCGGCGAGATGCCCAAAGGCAAAAAAGGTGAGAACAAAGGTTTCCAGGATGACAAGTATAAGGATTGGGCATCAGAAAGAATTTATGATGACCTGTTTAAGACTGCTAAAAAGAACGGTAAAAAGTTTTTAGAGAAGATGGGTGAGTTAATGGACGATCACCAAGAATGGGGCAAAGGTGAAGGTGAAGGTGAAGGCAAAGATGGAGGCAAAAAAGGGACTAAAGGAAAACCAGTGTACACCAAAGAAGAATTGAAAAAAATTAGAGATGAGGTAAAAGAAGCGATGGTGAGTGCCGCACAAAGCACAGGTGCAAGTAATTTGCCAGGTGCCCTGCAAAGACTGGTTAAGGATCTTACAGAGCCCAAGATGGACTGGAGAGAAATACTACAACAACAAATAATGAGCACGTTGAAATCTGATTATACTTGGATGAGACCTAGTAGAAAAAGTTGGCATACATCGGCTATATTACCCGGACAAAACAATGACGAGATGATTGATATATGTTTGGCACTTGATGCCAGCGGCAGTATTAGTAATGATCAGTGTAAAGAATTTTTGACAGAAGTAAAAAATATTATGGATCAATACAAGGATTTTAGAATTCATTTATGGAGTTTTGATACAGCCGTATTCAATCCAAAAGTATTCACGCCAGACAATGCAGATGAGCTACTCGACTATAAATTAGGCTCAGGTGGTGGTACTGAGTTCGAATGTAATTGGGACTACATGAAAGAAGAGGGCATAGAGCCTAAGAAGTTTGTTATGTTCACAGACGGCTGGCCATTTAATTCATGGGGGGATGAACACTACTGTGACACTATATTTCTTATTAACAATCCATATGAAAGAGATATCGAAGCACCGTGGGGAATGACAGTACAATACAATGATTAAAAAAATAAAAACATTCTACAAAGCAATATTGAACGAGCCATGGGTGTTTACGAGTTGGATTATTATGGTGTCTGGCTTGATAGCGATAGTATGGAGTTCGTAAGATGACAAAAAGAGAACAGTGGTATTCGGGGTCAATGATTAAAGTGAAATGCTTTAAAAACTGGATGATTGATGCCGCGTCAGTTTTATTTGATGATAATCATAATGATTTGAGGGCGTTGCCTAAGACAGTAAGATTACAGTTACTTGTTGTTTTAAGTTTTGTTTGGAGCACCGTTTTTACCGTATACTTCTTCAGTATATCGACAATGCTCTGGGGTTGGGTAGGTTTGGTGATTGGACATCTTGGTGTTATATTTGCCATGTACTTTACATTCAAACAATTTCATAACATACCGCATGTGAAAAAGCCGGATCCTAATGACCCACCGCTGTATGATGACGTATGGTATGGATCATGAGTAAGTATATTGTGTTGGTAATGATGGCCGTGGTGTTTGCAATGTTTTGGAAGGGCGTGGAGGTGCTTGGGCCAAGCAACACTAACAAGGATATTCTGTATGAAGGACCAAAGAAAACTATTGAAGAAAGATGGGACGCGGCATACGAATGGATGAAGAAAAAAAGTGAAAATAAATCCAAATAATTTTTTCAAAAGAGAGTTAGACATACTCCCTCCACACTTTGTAAATACTGTGGTAAAAGCACATGAGGCCGACATTGAAAAAATGCGTAAATGGATATATGAACACTGTACAGGAAGATATTCAATTACCAAAGATGTAATTTATGACGGAGATCAATCTAGGTCAATTACCGTACTTGGTTTTGAAAACCCAGGCGACCTAACTTTGTTCGCCCTAAGTGGTAAAGCCCAAATAAATCAAAAGTAACCGTTGCACTCCATAATTAAGTTTAGTATAATATACGTATATTAATATTAATTGCAATTAGGAGAAAATTAATGGCAAACGAAGAAACAAAAAAGACGGGAACTGTTGAAGCACCAAAAACGGCGACGGCCGAAAACACTGCTCCAGCACAACCGGATCCGATGGCACTATCCATTGGTGACCTAAAAGGTCTAGCATCAATAATCGATGTGGCATCTACAAGAGGTGCTTTCAAAGCCGCTGAATTATCAGGTGTAGGAACACTATTCAACAAACTGACAACGTTCTTAGCCAATGTTGAGAACAAGGCGGGCCAACAAGTAGGCACAGATGGAGTCGCACCGGCACCAGCACCTACGGAAGGAAAATAAAATGGCAAACTTAATGAACGTGAACAACCAAGCCATGCCAATGGGTTCAGACACTGGACAGGCAGGTGATGGACAGACTGGTCCTAAAAGACACTTCAAACACATTGGAGAGTTAGCGGATGAGTCTAAAGCCAAAGTAGTAATCATGTATAGAACTGTACCAGGCGAACCAAACAACTGTTTGGTGGTAGGCACAAAATTCTTACCAGACATGTACCACAATGGTTTAATGAAAGCCGTTGAATCTGAAGGCGGACAAGATGCAGATGAATTTGCAGACTTCGCCAGCAGACAGACCTTTGCGGACGGAACAAATATGTTGCAGATGCTCCATAACGACAACTATATTAAGAAGTTTAAAACCAATGAAATAATGGTTACATTTGGCAATACGCCAGATGGAAGAATATTGCTTCACAAGTTGAATGAGATGGTTGCTAAGGAGAAAGGTGTTGCCGTAAAAGATCTTGCACAGGATCCTGACGCAACAACAAAGAAGGCAAGTAAAAAAGCGGATGCCAAAAAAACAACCGCCAAAGAATAGCACTTGGGTACAGTTGACGCAAGATTTCGTCAAGGAATGGCCGGAGGTTCTAGAAGGACTACACTTTCAGAACATGCCGGTCAAGTACCTACTCTACATAGATATAATTCTAAAAAATAACATTACAATCAGATACGACATAGCCAAAGAACTAAAAATTAAAAAACAACTGGCTATTGCAAACTACCTAAGACAAACATTAGAAACAAATTATAAAAAAATCAAAAATGTTAAATTAAAGTTTAACATTCCCGAACTGAAGAAAGACATGCAATCAAAAACCTCAATATTGATGTCTAAAACTTTTAAGAAATAGAATTAAATTTTTCTTTCAACCAATCCAATTCATAAGATAATTTTAGGGCACTAGGGTCATTTTTGTGCTTTTTGTAATAGTCCATGGCATCCATGGCACCTTTCTGAACTAAAAGTGCATATTGGCCTTTTCCTAATTCACACCATTTTTTAAGCCTGTGTCTAGATTCAACTGTTGGCTTCTGTTCACATAACTTTATTACTTCTCTGAATGCAACACGCCAACTTATTTCTGGTGTCTGATTGAAATGACTAGTACCACACACTATAGGAATCACAGTATGCGGCGCAGATAAGGTAAAATCCAGGCCTGGATTGATCATTGTTTGGCAAAGATGTTTATTGTATAGAATAACTGCCCTATGCCCATACTCTAAGCCATTCACTGGATTTCTTGCATGGAAGATATAATGACATGCATTTTTTAGTCTATCTGGCTGAAAAGTAAAATCAAAATCGTCATCTAGTTCTATAGTTGGAAACACGGCAAAGAAATACTCAGTCTCACTTAACATTGCCGCGGCATGGTATGCCTGTGTTCTTCCTTGCACTCCCTTAATACGTTTTGCCCGTGGATGCTTTTCTTTCAACACTTTCCAGTATTTTTCTGCACTTGGTTCATCATAAGAAAGAAATATTATGTCCATTGGTTGGACTTCATAGTCCATTTCAAAATGTACCATACGATCTATATCATAAAATTGTTTTATGTCTAAGGCACCAGGCACTAACATGATATCATTAGTTTTACCCCAGGTGTATATTTTTGTATCTTCCCAAAAACTTGGATAGAACAAAGGCACTTTAGTCTCTTTCAAATTATTATTAATCATCCAAGTATAAAAATGATCATTACTTTTATAGGCAATCATCGGATCTTTTAATTCAAAATAAGTTTTAGTAATAGGTCTTTGAAACAAAGTAGGGTGTGCATGATAATTTATATCCTTAAAATCTCGTAGAAATTTTATTTGATGCATTTGTTGTTTGAATTTTTGTGTTGGAACAAGCATGGCATTGCCTTCTTTATTAAGTCCTCCCATAGGGTGAGTTGTATACCAAACATGTATTTGATCTTTTTCATGTTGTTCGGGCACAAAGTCTAGATCTAACCCACCAAAATTTTTTATATCTGTGAAATTGCTGAAGAACCAAAAATATTCTGTTTGGATTTCATGCACAACAGTTTTTAGTATTTCAAAATAACTGCCAATAAAAGGAACCACACGTGTGTTTGAAAAAGGTGATTTTACGTGTATAGTATTTTTGAATCTTACTTGAACACTATCAAACATATACGAACTCCTTTATCCTATCACAGATATAGTCCACCTCCTCCATTTTTAAATGTGGATATATGGGAAGGCTTAAGGCCTTTGCACATATATTTTGAGCGTTGGGGTAGTTGCCGACATTGTGATTGTCTAGTGTTTTTGAATAGTGTATTTTTGTTTCCACGCCTTTTGTTTCGAGATATGCCTTCAATTCGTCTCGCCTATCACATAAAATAACAAATTTGTGATTACTTGATTTTGTTTTTGGTGTTGGACATAATATTTCTATTTCCGGAAGATTCTTATAGTATCTTTTACAAACTTTATTTCTCATGTTTTGTAGCTTATCAAATTTTTGTATTAATAATAAAAGTTGGTTAGCATGATCCTCAGATATCAAACTATTATAACCATATTTGTCTTTGCCGCTAGTTCCATGCCTACGTAATGATAACACCCTGTCATATATTTCTTTGCTATCAGTAAGCACCATTCCCCCTCCACCAAAACTTGGCATATTCTTCATTGGGTCAAAACTAAAAATACTTACGTCGCCCATAGCACCCGAAGGTGTTTTCCCATGCATGGCACCTTGTGATTGTGCGGCATCTTCAATAAGTGGTATACGATGTGTGTCACAGTATTGCCGTAACCTATTGTAATCTGCTGGATTGCCGAACATGTTCACATATAGCACACAGTCTGGCAAGCCGTGGCCATGCCAGTCACCTATGTTTCCATTTGTGTCGGTATCAACGAAATGTATCTCCGAACCTAATCTTTTAATGGCCCCTGAGGTAGCGATATAACTAAATGCCGGACAAATAACTGTGCTAGTCTTGTCCAATCCAACTGCTTTCATGGCAAAGTAAAGACCATCCGTGGCACTGCCGACTCCTACGGCGTATTTTCTTTTATATTTTTTGGCAACTTGTACTTCTAATTCTTTTAAATATTTGCCCTGCAAGACGTACCCTGACTCCCAAACTGCCTTGGCTCGCCTTGTGAGACGCCAACTATAATCATTGTACAGCCGGTCAATTCCATTAAATTTTATTTTGTAACCAGTCATAGTAATTTTTCAGTCCTTCGTCAAGAGTATATTCGGGTCGGTACCCTAACAGGTCATTTGCCCTGCTGATATCTAGAGTGCCTCGCATTGGGTAAAGTTTGTGATTGCCTATGTCTTCAATGTCGGAATCACTTCCCGTTATTGCAATAATTTTTTCTGCCAGCGTCCTTAGGCTAGTGGCCTTTCCAGCAGTGATGTTGAAACTTACATTTGCTACAGATGACAAAGCAGATAAGATTATTCCTCTTGCGGCATCTTTCCTGTATGTAAAGTCCACCTTATTATTACCATTATGTAATGTAATTGCCTTACCTGTCATTGCCTTGTCAAAAAATTTAGCAACTACCCTGTCCGGCATATCCCCTGGACCATACACGCCACTCGGACGCACAATATTATAATTCAATCCATCTCTTTTAGCAAATAATTTGACAAGTCTTTCACCTGTCAGTTTTGCTTCGCCGTAGATGTTTTTTGGTTTTGTCTTTGCATCTTCTTTTGTGCCATCTACAAAGTCACCATAAACCATGCTACTACTGACGTATACAAATTTCCTTACTCCAAACTTTTCCGAATGCCACAACAGGTTAGTGGTTGTGTTAATTACTTTTGGTATGCCTAATATAGGATCTTTATCGACAATTTTAGCCCTTGGGTAAGTCGCAAGATGTATCACAATATCAGGATTGTGTGAAAATGCTTTGAGGCAGATCAATCTGTTTAAGACATCGCCACGTATCTCCAGTACATTTTTATCATTCCAATTCCTGGTACGCCATTTGTATAGATTCCGCAACTGTGGGACCGACATAATATCATAGGTGTCTTCGTTGTCGACAACTGTTACGTGGTGTCCTTCGTTGGAAAGTATCTCAACTATTTTGGATCCAATAAAACCTTTTCCACCTGTGACTAATATCTTCATCCTAATACTTTGACTCCGTATTTGTTGGTAAATGCTTTACCATCTTCTCTATTGTTTACTATAGGTTGTCCTTTGATGTTGAGGCTAGTATTCAAAAGTATAGGACAACCAGTCTGTTTTTTCCATTCTGTAAGCAGTGCATGGAACCCTGGATTATCGCTTTTACGCACCGTTTGAACCCTAGAAGTGTTATCATGGTGTATTATAGCCGGAAAGTCTTTACCATGCGTACACGCCGCTGTATATTGCATATAAGGGGTATTTTTGACGCCTGTAGGTAGGTCAAAATACTCGTTTACATCCTCCTCTAATATGGCTGGCGCAAATGGTCTGAACTTCTGTCTTTTCTTAATAGAGTTTACCAAATCCTTGATGTCCTCACCCCGCGGGTCTGCTAGTAATGATCTATTACCAAGTGCCCTAGGTCCAAACTCGGCCCTACCACTTGCAACTCCAACCATTTTATTTTCTTTCAATTCCTTAATCAAACCATCAACAGGATATTCGCCATCTATATTGTGGCCTAAAAAAGGGTGTTCCCATTTAAGATGTGACTTTTGATTTGCGGCAATGCAACCAAGACTAGATCCAGCATCTCCAGGATTTGGAATAATCCAAACGTTATCAAACAATCCTAAATTTGCCAACACTCTGTTTGCGGCACAATTTAAAGCAACACCGCCGGCATAAACTAAATTTCGTGATCCGTACTTGCTCGCTCTGTACCATAAATTTGCCAATACTTCTTCGGTGACTTGTTGTATACTTGCCGCAAGATCCATTACATCCGCTTCCGGATGCCAATCACTTAGACCTCTATGTAAATTTTGCTTCAGTCTAAAAGCTGGGACCAAATCTCCATCATCACTAATCCATTCAGTTGATGTAGAAATAAAATCTCTGTAAATGTCGTCTTTGTACTTGGGTTTGCCATACGCGGCCATGCCCATTAGGATATATTCCTCTTCAGCAGGTTTGAGTCCACAACGATGTGTAAAAGCAGAATACAATATGCCTATGCTGTGTGGATACTTGATTGTTTCTTTACGTTCTATCCAAACTTTTTCCGCTGTTGAAATTGATGCGGTGTCCCATTCACCTATAGCGTCAACTGTTAGTATAGTGGCTTCTTTGAAAGGTGATGTAAAATATCCTGCCGCGGCGTGAGAGTCATGGTGTCTTACATACTCATCTATTTGTATATTAAAGTGATCTAGATGCCACTGTGGCATCTCTGTATAGCTAAACGCATCAGACCATTGACCTGCATATAGTTGCCTTGTCTTTTTCAATAAAGGTTTTTCATAATAAACAACTTTGTTGAAAGGTCCAAATGTATTTGCCTCATTGACTATTTGCCAGTTCAAGTAATGATCATTTTTTACTTTTGAATAACGCTCTGCATGAGCGGCCCATAGTATCTTTCCTATGCCAGAGCTAAAATCCACCACAGCCATGGCGGCATCATGATTCATACAATTGATTCCTAATATTCTCATTGTGTTTCCTTAGCCGCTAGATATTTCTCAGCTTCCAATGCCGCCATGCAACCCATTCCGGCGGCCGTAACTGCTTGTCTATAAACCTTGTCTTTTACATCACCTGCGGCAAAAACACCTTCCACACTTGTCTGTGTTGAATCGGGTAGGGTTAGTATGTAATTTTCTGCATCCATATCTACCTGGCCTTTGAATATTCCGGTTGCTGGATCATGTCCTATTGCTATGAAGACTCCGTCAATTTTCTTGTCTGTGATAGATCCATCTACAGTGCTTTTAAGTTTGACTCCGGTCACTATGTTTGGATTCTCATCGCCAACTATTTCCTCGATTTGACTATTCCATATACATTCAATTTTTTCATGTGCAAATAATCTATCTTGCAGTATCTTTTCTGCTCTTAATGTATCTCTTCTATGAACGAGATAAACTTTACTAGCCATTCCTGTGAGATACAGAGCCTCTTCCACTGCACTATTTCCGCCTCCAACAACAATTACCTCTTTGTCTTTGAAGAAGAAACCATCACAAGTTGCACAGGCAGAGACACCAAACCCTGAAAATTTCTTTTCACTCTCGATTCCTAACCATCTTGCTTGTGCACCAGTAGAGATTATAATACTATCTGCTGTATAGATTTCGCCACTATCACCTACTGCGGTAAAAGGCTTTTTACTTAGATCGACATTTTTGATCATGTCTGTGATTATATCTGTGCCAACACTCTTGGCTTGTTGTTGCATTTGATCCATCAACCATGGACCTTGTATCACATCGCCAAAGCCAGGATAGTTTTCAACATCTGTAGTGATTGTCAATTGGCCTCCAGGCTGTGTGCCTTGTACCATCATTGGCTTCAACATAGCCCTTGCAGTGTATATCGCCGCAGTGTATCCTGCAGGTCCAGATCCTATTATTAAAACTTTTGAATGTTTTGGCATTAAAAATCAATCCTTATACCTAATTGGTGATTATCCCGTATTACATCATAGTTGTAAACAATATTGTATCCGTGCCATATGTTTCTGTATTTCTGCGGTATCATTTTAGTCACGTGGTAGTGTGCAAATCCTCTCGCAACAAAGTATGTGAGCACTTGTGCCTCACTGGGGTGTTTGCCTAGTATTTTATTTTTCTCATAGAAGGCATCGTTGTTAGCAATTTCTAAAGTTTGAAGCATGTCTATGCCTTGCAACACATTAAACAACACAATGTTTGTTTTGTCAACTTGCGTGAGATCTTCTTTATAGTATTTTTCTAAATCTATTGCGTTTGCAGTAGTGCAAAACAAAAATGTCAATGCTAGTAAAATTCTCATGATATTTTTAGAAATCCTTTTGCTTTAACAAGTGCTGTCTCCCATTCTTCAAGAGTAATATCATATTCAAAATTTTGCGATGTTTCGTTCACTTGTAATTCTTTAGCGCCATTCTTAATATGAAAATTTCTGGCCATATCCGTAAGTGGTGAAAGTGTTACTAATCTGTTAAGATGATTCGACTTCTTGACCATCTTATACACTTCATTAACTATGGCACGGCCTCCGCCTTTCTTTTTGGCCCATACTGTGTATGCTATTGCAATCGATCCTTGTATGCCTGCTCGATGCACAGATTGTAAAGCGGCATCATAACTCAATGCGTCCATCTCCTCCACGGTCTTAGGGACCTGATTAGTAAACGCAAAACACATTATGGCGGATATGTCACCTACGTCGTCTTTAAGCCCATATATTTTCCTCCCATATGATTGACGGAATATCAGATCTAATTCTGGACGTACTGGATCTTCCTTGACGTCTATGTATGGAAGTTCAACTAATTCATATTTGGACTCTTTGATCTTTTGTTTGGTATATGATTCTAAATTTTTATAGCTTTTATTGGTGTAAGATTGCAACTGGCTAAATTTTTCCATAAGTCCAGATATAGAAGGATGTCCCCTCCAACGCTCCAAAACTGCCTTCAGTTTATCTTTATTAAGAATATCCATATTTTATTTGTATATGAATGGATCTTTCTTTTTGAGCTCTTTCAATCGTTTCCTATAAGCAATTTCTTGCTTTATCTTATTGATAATTTTTTTAAGCCAACTGAACATTTTATCCTCCTATTAGTTTCTTAAAGGTTGGTAACATTAATTTTACAGCATCTTGGTGTGCTTGGTCAAGTGGATGTGTTGTACCCCTTTCATATTCCTCCAGCATCGCCCATTGATTAAAGCCCATCATCCTTTCACCAAAGTGGAACCATTTACCTATTTCCATTTCAGACCATAACGCTGTCAAAAGTTTATCACCTTCTTTATGATTTGTAAACTTGTCGTAAAAAAGCGAATTATCTGCTAGAGTAAACATGTATGGTATATTCTTTTTTTCCAAAAGATTCTGTAACCAAATAATACTTTTCCAACTTAGGTAAACTTCGTGGTACTGGTTAGCGGCGTACTTGTAAAGTGCTTCTGAGAATCCTCTCACCCCAGTTTGGTTAAGCAATTCACGTTTGGTTCTCCATTGTGTCTGCTGTGTCTCTGACCCGGCCAGTGTCCTAAATGCCTCTTCGTTTCCGGTCTCTGTGTCCCAGGGCGATATTGATGCCCATCTAGTATTCTCAAGCACTTTGTTTCTTGGCATAGCCCAGTCATAACGAGATAGGAAACTCCACATTATAATAACACATTCTATGTTTCGTTCATGGTTGGAAATTGCCTGGAACACTCTCCTTGCTATGGCTTGATTGCCCAAGCCAGGAAATGCCACATTAATTAATTCTAAATCTTTGTCTGGGTATCGAGCCGCAGGGTAACTTGCCTGTTGATACAGTTGATGTGCCCAGCTTTTTTTAGATGGCTTTTTGCCTTGTTCATCATCAGACAACTCTGAACCATATGTAAAACTGCAACCGCCTGCTATTACCTTCTTAGTCATATATTTTTAAAACTTTATTTAAAAGTGGAAACGTATCTCCAAAATTTTCTTTCCTATATTTGTCAGTTTGTAAAATTTTTGCTTTCCTTATCTCTCGAATTGCAGGAGTATCTCTGTCAATTGCATTCATGAACCTTAGGCTAGGTTGATAGTCTTTTAGCATATGATACCTACTTGTAACTATATCTTTTACTTGCTTGGGCAGTGTCTGTACATTGAAATAATAAGGATCAAAGAGTGTGTTGATATAAAAAAATTTAGGCTGAAATTGAGCCACCCATAATGCAATTTTGGCCCAGTTAAAAACATTAAAAATAGAAACGGTCGAACAAATTTGAAATTCCATATTTGCGGTTTTACGTTCCTTGAATTTTATCAGATTGGCATTAACTTCTCGCCAATTTGCAGGATGTCTTTGATACTCAAATGGTTCACCTATATCATCAATGCTGAATGCTATCTCGACGTGTTTAAAATAGGCCCAAAGGTCAAATATTTCTTGTGGTGGCAACTGTGTTCCGTTAGTATTATAGTGTATATCAATATTTTTTGCATATCCCTTTTCTACGCAGTGCATTAATATTTTAAAGTGATCCTTGATCATGAATGGCTCGCCGCCAGTAAATTCAAAAAATTCTACATGTTTTAAATCTTCTTTTAAATCCTCAAAAAATTG
>MDSV01075559.1_pt1 | contig 11812 bp, 10 predicted proteins | sample 810851 | NCBI WGS metagenome assembly MDSV01 (sample SAMN05326640, study PRJNA326480) | marine metagenome | isolation source: seawater | place: Atlantic Ocean: North East | collected 2012 | reverse complement strand
TATAGAAAATTATTTAAGAAACTAAAAAAATCACAAGCCAAGAAAAGTATTCATTTAGGTCAAAAATATCTGAAAGAATTAATTGAAGGCAGAAGAAAATACTACTACTTAAAAAAAACTGCTTTTTTTGAAAAAAAACAATTTATTAAATATTTTAAAACTTATAAAAAAAAAATTAAAGTTATAATTTATCCTCATCTTTTTACAGATAGTCCTCATGTATATGGAAACCACTTTTTTCCTGATTTTTATGAGTGGTTTTTGTTTTTAGAAAAAATAGTAAAAAAAACTGATTATGATTGGTACATCAAACGACATCCTGATGAAGATCTTACTACAAAAAAAATTATTGATTTATTTATTAAAAAAAATCCATCAATTAATTTATTACCTGGAAATTTATCAAATTCATATATAGCTAGACAAAATATTGATTTTGCACTAACTGTATATGGTACTATTGCTAGTGAATTACCTGCATATGGAATTAAAGTAATTAATGCCTCTAAAAATAATCCTCATTTTAATTATAATTTTTGCATTAATCCCAAAGATGTTTCAGATTATAAAAAGATACTTTTAAATTTAAAGAAAAATAACTTTAAGATAAACAAACAAGACCTTTTCGAATTTCACTATATGAAAAAACATTATTCAGAATTTGATAGTTATTTATTTACTGATTTAGATAAGTATTTTAGATTTGATAGAAATAGGCAGATATATATAACAAATAATTGTTACAAATTATGGTTAGAAGATTTTTCAGTAAAAAGACATAAAGAAATAATTAAAATGTTTGAAAATTTTATTAAATCAGGTGATTATATGATTACTGATTCACATTTATAATATTTAACTTTTTTAATGAAACTAAAGATGTTTAGCTTGCTGATAAAGCTTCACGTACTAACAAATATTATTTAGTTTTTCGTTGATTTGCCAAAATTATATAGATAAATACAAAAAAAAGTATATTTAACTCATATGAAATATTTACTTAACATCCCTAGTATAACAAAATTAGAGAAAAAGTATGTTAACGACGTTCTTAATAAAGGTTGGTTATCCGCAGAAGGTGAACATACTAAAATTTTTGAAAAAAAATTATCTAAATTATTAACAGTAAAATATGGCTTTGCTGTTCAAAGTGGAACAGCAGCATTACATACCGCATTAAAAACATTAGGTGTTAAAAGTGGTGATAGAGTTATTGTTCCTAATTATACTTGTTTATCAAATTTATCAGCTGTTACACAGTGTGGAGCGATACCAATTATAGTAGAAGTTGAAAGAGAAACAATGGGACTTGATTATAATTTATTAAAAAAATCCATTAAACTCTATAAACCTAAAGTAATACAGTTAGTACATGTTTATGGGTTTTTTGCAAAAGATACTTTGAAAATTGTTAAATTATGTAAAAAAAATAATATAAAATTATTAGAAGATAATAGTGAAGCATTAGGATCTAATTATAAAGGAAAGATGACAGGTAAGTTTGGAGACATAAGTATTGCATCTTTAAGATCAGAAAAAATGATTGGTGTTGGAGAGGGTGGTTTTATTAGTACAGATAATTCTAAACTTTATAATCAAGCATCTTTATATGCCTCTAGAAATGCAAAGTATAGAACTTCAAAAGACCCATATTGGAAAAAATATTTTGCCCAAGGTGAAGGTTATAACTACAGACTGCCACATCTATTAGGAGCAATGGGAAGGGCTCAAATTGAAAGATTTACAAAAGACTTGCTAGAAAAAAAAATAACTGTAGGTATAAATTATCGAAAAATATTTAAGGACGAAAGATATGATTTTATCCAAAAAATAATAAAAGGGTCAAAACCTGTTTATTGGTTAAATGGAATATATTTAAAAAACTCAGATATAAAAAAAACTATCAAAATTGGAAATGCTTTAATGAAAGAAGGAGTAGAGGTAAGATCGGCATTTTGGCCATTGAATGAACAAGAGGGATTTAACTTTAAATATGTTGGAAATAAAAAAATTTGTAAAGATGTATTTGCAAAATCAATAATTTTACCTTCAGCGTACAATATGTCTATAAAAGATGTTCGGAATATAAAAAAAATATTAGATAAAATTTTAAATAAATTTAAATTATAAAATTGATATATTTAGAGAGTGCAATTTAAAGTTATTTTTACAAAATATAAAAAGTGGCTATTAAAAATATTGGAATTGTAATTAATTTTAACCCTAAAAGTTGGATAGGTGGACTTCAATATTTTAAGAACGTTTACAATATATGCAAAAATTCTAAGTATGAATTGAACATTATTTGCAATAAAAAAAATTATAATCAATTAAAAAAGGAATTTATAGATGCCAAGTTTATAATTACCGATATTTTTGATTTAAATAGAAGTAAACAGAGAATTTTTTCTAAATTAAAAATTTTGTTATTTGGTAAAGATAATTTTTTAGAAAATTTTTTGAAAAAAAATAATATTCATTATTTTATGTATTCTGGGTATCTCGGAAGAAATTCAAAAATTATCAACATACCAATTATATGGGACTTTCAAGAAATAATAAATCCATATAATTTTTCATTTAAACATAGAGTTCTAAGAAATTTTAATCATATTATGTGTTTAACCAATTCGTCTAAAGTTATTTTATCAACCAAACATGATCAAGAATTATTTTCTAGAGGACAATATAAAAATAAAAAAAAATCTTATTTAATGAATATGTCTGACCCATTAACTGATTTTAAAATCATGTCAAAAAAAAAAATATTAGATAAATATAAAATTAAAAATAAAAAATATTTTATTTTACCTAATCAATATTGGAAACATAAAAATCATATTTTAGTCTTAAAGGCATTAGAGTCGTTGGATTTTTTTTGGAAAAAAAAAATATTAATTATTTCAACTGGAGCAAGTAATGATTGGAGATTTAATGATCATTTTGAAAAAATTAAGAATTATATTTCAGAAAAGAATTTAAAAAAAAATTACAAAATACTTGGATTGATAGACCGTAATGATTTATTGAACCTCGTTTATCATTCAATAGCGGTTATACAGCCCTCAAAATCTGAGGGTGAGAGCGGGTCTGTGGAGATGGCTAAATCATTTAATAAAATCACTTTGTTAAGTTCAATAGATGTTCACAAAGAACAGCGTCCCAAAAGAAGTTATTTTTTTGATACAGATGATTATAAAAAACTATCTAATTATTTAATTATATTGTATCAAAAATTTAATTTATTAAATGAAAAAAAATTAATTAATAAAAGTTTAGATGATAACAAAAAAGTTTTAAATAGATTAAAGAAAGTTTTTTTTAAACTATTAAAGATGTTCAAAGTTTAGTATATCAGTCATATGAAAATTTTCACAATAAATGAATATTCAGAATTAAAATCTATAGTTGTTGGAAATATCGATTATGCTAATTGGCCAGTTGGAGATATATATTTTGATGCTATGATGAACTCAAGTACTTATGACGGGACAATTAAAAAAGGACCAGTGCCTGAAAAAATTAAAAATGCTGCAAAAAAAGATCTTGATATGTTTGCAGAAAAACTTGCTAATAATAATGTTGAGGTATTTCGTCCGTTGAAGAAAAATTGGGAGTTAGAATATAAAAAATTTGATAAAAAAACTACAGGCATGCATTCATATAGTACACGAGACCTTCTACTCACTATTGGAAATAAAGTTATCGAATGTCCAACACCTTACATTTCTAGGCAGCACGAATTTATGGCTTATGAGGATATAAAAAAATCAGCGTTAAAAGATGGGTGCATATGGTTATCGGCACCTCTACCAGCAATGAATCAGGATGATTTTAAAATAGTTGGAGATAAAGTCACTTTAACAGAAGATTTTCCAATATTTGATGCAGCAAATATTTTAAAGTTTAATGATAAACTACTTTATCTGATTTCATGCACTGGAAATTATAAAGGAGCAGAATGGTTGCAGAATGTTGTCGGAAGTGAATTTGAAGTTGTAACATGGGATGGCGTTTACTCTCATGCGCATATAGACTCGACAATTGTTTCTTTAAATTATGATACAATTTTATTGAATGGTACACGAGTTAAGGAAAATAACTTACCGAAATTTCTAAAAGATAAAAAAAAAATTTGGATTAATGACCTTGTACCAAGAAAATTTCACGAATTTCCTTATGCATCTAAATGGATAGGTTTTAATATAATGTCAATTAATCCAGAGACAGTAGTAGTTGACACTATACAAAAAGATATGATTCAAGAATTAAATAATGCAGGATTTAAGGTTATTGATACACCAATGAATGAATCTAGAACACTAGGTGGAGGATTTCATTGTGTTACTCTTGATTTAGAAAGAGCAAAAGATTAAAAATTATATGTTTAAAGATCTTGTTGGTAAAATAGTTATAATAACTGGTGGAAATGGTTTTTTAGGTACGCAATTTACGGATGCATTTTTAAAAAATGGATCAAAAGTAATTATTTTAGATTTAAAAAATAAAAAGAAAAATAAAAAAAATCTTTATTATTTTAATTGCGATATTACAAAAGAAAAAGATGTTCAGAAAACATTTTCTATAATTAGAAAAAAATTCAAAAAAATAAATGTTTTAATAAATAATGCGGCAATCGACTCTGTTCCAAATAAAAAAATTAAAACTAAAAAAAACGCACTTGAAAAATTTGATATTAATAATTGGAATAAAGAAATTGAAGTAGGATTAACTGGTGCACTAATTTGTACAAAATATTTTGGTAATTTTATGTCTAAACAAAAAAAAGGTGGTGTAATTCTTAACATCTCATCAGATTTAGGCATTATAGCTCCAGATCAATCTATATATAAAAAAAATAATTTTACTAAACCAGTAACATATTCTGTCATTAAACATGGAATTATTGGTTTAACAAAATACACTGCATCTTATTGGGGTAAAGAAAATGTACGTTGTAACTCAATTGCACCTGGTGGAATGAAAAGCGATAAAAGAAAATTGGATAGTAATTTCATAAAGAATAGAGAAAAAACTATTCCTTTAAAAAGAATGGCTACATTAAATGAATATAACGACTTAGTCCTTTTTTTATGTTCTAAAAGTTCATCTTACATAACCGGAGCTACAATAAGTGCTGATGGTGGAAGAACGATAGTTTAACAATATATTTTTAATTTAAAAAATTAATATTTGTTTGTTTGTCCACCGTCTAAAATAAATGTTGATCCAGATGTATATTGTGATTTATTTTTAATAATAAAAGAACAAAGTTCAAAGATGTCTTCAATGTGTCCAAATTTTTTCATAGGGACAACTGAATTTATATATTCTAATATTTTTTTTTTATTTTTTTTTATTTTTTTGTGCCACACAGAGCCATTAAAATATATATTTCCTAATGCAATTGAGTTGATGGAAATTCCGAAATCACCAAGATAATTTGACATAGACTTAACATAATTATTGAGTGCAGACTTTGCGATCGAGTATCCAATCGGGGCATCCTTAATTACCTCTACTCCACATATTGAAGAAATACATATAATCTTACCAGTATCTTTTTGTAAAATATTAATTGCCTCGTCTACAACATTTACTGTTGAAAAAAAATTATGTTTAAAAGCATGTTCTATTTGCATATGATTTAATGCAAAAGCACTGTTTCCATAATTGCAAATTAATACGTCTATTTTACTTTTATCTTTTTTAATTTTATTTATAATTTTTTTGACTGACTTGATGTTTGTGACATCACCCAAATAATAATTGCAATTATTTAAGAGTTTAGAAGCTTTTCTCAAATTGTTAATATTGCTGCTATTAATCATAACTTCATGCCCATCATCTTGTAGTCTTTTGGCAAGCCCAAATCCTATACCTTTAGATGATCCAGTAATAAATATTTTTTTAACCATAAATTTTTCTCAGAAAATTAATATTCACTATTGTTTCTTTTAAAACTTTCTTATTATTTTTTGGAATAAAAGTTTGTAAAATTAAGCCTTTATTATATTTAATTTTTTTGAGATATTCGAATAAAATATTAAAATTTACATCACCCTTACCTAGTCTCACTGTTTGACCTCCTTTTTTTCTATCTTTAATATGGACATTATGCACCTTATCAAAGTATTTTTTTTCATCTTGGAATTTGTAACCATGAAAAGCTGAATTTCCAGAATCATAATTTATTCCAAATGTTTTGCCCAAACTATCTATAAAGGAATTAATTTTATTAGGTTTCAAATCTACTTCAAATAATATTTTTGTTTTTTTTAAAAAATTATTTTTTTTTAAAGATTTGAAATACTTTATCACTTTATTCTTATTTTGTTTTTTTACACTTGAGTTATCAACCAAAGGTATGACTATAAATTTAATATTATATTTGTTACAGATACTTAAAAGTTTTAATAAAAATAAATGTGTTTTTTTACCGTTTTTACCCCATATAGGCTCTTGCATAAAAAAATCAGCAGTAATTGAATTTAACTTTATATTACTTTCTTTTAGAAGTTTTTTAACAAGGATTGGGCTTTGCACTATAGGGTTTGCCATGAAATTTTTATAATCTATTGTCCATTCAATATATTTTATATTATTTTTTTTTGCTAAATGAATTTCCTTTTTCCAATTTTTCCACGGGAAAGACTGGACTCTTGTTTTAATTTCCCTTGGCACAAGTCTTCCTTGCATAATTCCTAATTTATTAAATATATTAGTTGTCATAATAATTTTGCAATTTTTAAATCAATGGGGCCATCAATGTCGTGCATCTCTTTTTTATTAGTTATTTCAATACCATGAATCTTTCCACTCAACATATCCTTTTTTTCAACAAAACTTTTATATTTAGAAATTATTATTAAGCCAATCGGTTTATATATAGGTTTAAGATAGTGTCTGTTGAAATTAGTAGCTGAAGATTTAAATTTTAATTGATCTTTTTTTTTACTAATAACAAAATCAGGATGTGAGGTATCTTGAATTTTAACAATTGAAATAAGTGAGTTATACTTCTCATTTTTTATTAGCATATTAATAGCTTTAGAGAGCGTTTCTTTTTTTCTAAATAAATAAGTTGGTTGTAATTCAATTATGTAATCAAATTGTTCATTAATTTCTTTTACAACATGTAGTAAAGCTTGATTTGTTTTAGAGTTTTTTTTTGATAAATTTTTAGGTCTTAGTTTTTCACACCAAACACCAAGTTTTTTTGATAAACTTTGAATTTTTTTCGAGTCTGTAGAGACAGCAACTTTGCTAATTTCTTTCACGCTTTTAGCATTTTTGATACATATTTCGACTAAAGATTTTCCATTTACTTTTTTTAAATTTTTATACTTAATTCCTTTAGATCCAATTCTTGCCGGTATTACAGCAATTATTTTTTTTGTTTTAATCATGTATTAAACCTGTTATTAACCGTTTTATGACTTTTCTTATAGCAGAAATCGGTATAAATCATAATGGTGACATTAATATTGCAAAGAAACTAATAGACGAAGCAAAAATTGCAGGTTTTGATGCTGTTAAATTTCAAAAAAGAAACATTGATAAAGTTTATAGTAAAAAAATTTTAGACTCTTTTAGGGAGAGTCCTTGGGGAACAACTCAAAGACAGCAAAAAAATGGTTTAGAATTTGATAAACAGCAGTATCAAGAAATTGATCAATATTGTAAATCTAAAAATATAACTTGGTTTGCATCAGCTTGGGAGACAGATAGTCTAGAATTTTTAGACCAGTTTAATTTGCAATATAACAAAATAGCTTCTGCAATGATTATAGATTCTAATTTTTTGGAGCAAGTAGCTTTAAGGAAAAAACATACATTTATATCAACAGGAATGTCAACGATGAAAGATATAATTAATGCTGTAGAGATATTCAGAGAAAATAATTGCCCATTCGAATTAATGCATTGTGTATCCACTTACCCGTGTAAACCAGAAAATGTAAATTTAAACGCAATAAACTCACTAAAAGAAAAATTTAACTGCAAAGTAGGTTATAGTGGCCATGAAAATGGGATTGTTATATCTCTAGCGGCATATACTATTGGTATATCATCTTTAGAAAGACATATAACTTTAGATAGAACGATGTATGGTTCTGACCAATCAGCATCTCTCGAAATTAAAGGAATGAGAGAACTAGTAAGTGGCATTAAAAAGATTGGCGTTTCCCTTGGGGATGGAAAAATGGGATTAATTTTAGATGAAGAAAAAAAAATAGCTGAAAAGCTAAGATCTCACATATCTTAATAAAAGAAATGATAAATCTCAAAAAGCACATAAAAAATTCAATAAAACTAAGAAAAAATATTATTAGTTTTTCAGAGGATATTAATTTTATAATAGAAAAAATATATAATTGTTTAAAAGATAACAACAAGGTATTTATTTGTGGTAATGGAGGGTCAGCTGCTGATGCACAACATATTTCAGCAGAATTTTTAGTAAGATTAAATCCAAAAAAAAATAGAAAATCATATCCAATAATTTGTTTAGGTAATGATATGACATATCTTACAGCATGTGGAAATGATTATGGTTTTGACAAAATTTTTTCTAGGCATTTATCAGGATTAAATAAAAAGAATGAGAATAATATTCTATTATGCCTTTCTACCTCAGGAAATTCTAAAAACATCATAAATGCGCTAAAACAAGCTAAATCTGAAAAAATATTTTCTATTAGTTTTTTAGGAAAAGGAGGAGGAAAAGCGAAAAAAATATCTAATAAGAGCATAACAATTTCATCAACCAATACAGCCCTAATTCAGGAAGAACATATGTTTATAGCTCACTATATATTAAATTCTGTTGAGAAAAAATTATTATCGAAGATTTAATTTTTTAATGCAAAAAATATTAATTTTAATAACCAATGATAATTTTGTAAGAAACTACATAAATACTTCTGCCCTTAAAGATTTAGAAAAAAATTTTGAATGTTTCTATATAGTAAATAAGGAATTAAAAACTAAATTTAAAAAAAAAAAATCATTCATATATAGACATAGTGATAATGAAAAAAAAAAATTCAAAAAATTTATTTTAATACAAACTTTTTTAAATCATAGTATTTCTAAGTCAGTTAAATTTTCAATTCAAAAGTATACCAAAATTAAAATATGGTGGTCAGAAGAAAATTTATTTAAAAAAATTTTAAATACTCCAAAAAGAATTATTGCACAATTAGCGAGATGGTTTTTATTTTTTATTTTCTCAAACCCTTTAGGAAAATTTTTTTTTAAAAATATAAAAATAAATATGAAAGAAAATAAAGATTTAATTAAAGCAGTTAATATCTCTAAGCCAGACTTAGTTTTAATTCCCACTCAAGGCCAAGATATTGGGGATTATGATATGATAAGGATTTGTGCTAAAAAAAAAATTAAAACTTTAAGCCTGATAGATAATTGGGATAATCTTTCCTCACGAGTAATGTTAAAACCTTTTGCAAACTTTTTTGGTGTGTGGGGTGAGCAAAGTAAAAAACATGCAATTGATTTTCAAAAAATTAAAAAAAATACAATCTCGATAATAGGTACTCCTAGATTTGATCACTATAAAAACTTTAAAAAAAAATCATTATTTAATTTTAAATATATTTTATTTTTTGAGGGTTTTGGTTTAACTCAAAACATTGGTGAAATACTTGATAAATTAGAAATTATTTTTAGCCATAGTTTGTTTAAAGATTATAAGTTAATTTACAGGCCTCACCCTTGGAGAAAAGATGCTAACATAGTAAATATAAAAAAATATAAAAATATAATTCTAGATCCTCAGTTAAAAAAAAATTATCTAGACAGAAAGTTTGACTCATCTATTCAGCCAGATTTATCTTATTATCCTCAACTCATATCTAATGCTAAATTTATTATTTCTGCACCTACCACAATGGTAATCGAATCTATTATATTTAAAAAAAATATTATTGTACTTGGACATAAATCAAACACAGTGTTCGATCATTATAACCATGTTGTAGAATTAAATCATTTTGATGGAATTGAAAAAATTAAAAATGTTAAGATGTGCTGGGATTTAGAGAAATTATTTGATTTATGTAAAAAATTTCTTCTACAAAAAAGTGCTATTGATAAAAAAAATAAAAAATTAAACTATTTTATTTATCAAGCTAAAGATTCTTACAATAATAAATTATTTAAAGTTGTGAATAAAGTAATAAAAAATTAAATCTGTGAATATCTATTTAAAAGGTTACAAATTAATAAAGCACAAATTTAAGTACACAATTTTAATATTATTATTTTTTAGTTTTATTGGTGCTTTTTTAGAGGGTATTGGGTTAGCTTTAATAGTACCAGTTGTAGAATTATTAACTAAACCAGATGAACTTTTAAAAAATTCATATTTTGATATTTCCTCTTTGTTTAAAAAAAATGTTACATATACTGAGACTGTTTACATTTATATATCAATATTTTTTATAATTTTTTTACTTAAAAATGTTTTTTTAATTTTAATTGGTTACTTTCAATCAAAATTATTATTGAATATAAATTTTTATCTCTCGAATAAAATATTTAAAACTTTACTTAGTCAAAATTTCCTAAATCTATTGGAAGAAAAATCTTCTACTATTATTAGAACCATGATTTCTCAAACTAATGTTTTTGCTCTAAATTTTATCCATAGCATTGCAGTAGTTATTTCTGAATTGCTTACATTTTTTTTCATACTGGGTGTAATTTTTTTTGTTACTAGTAAAGAATTATATGTGGTGATTTTATTATTAATATTAATCTTATTTGTATATTGGATTTTATTAAAAAAAAAAAATTATGAATTATCAAAAAAAACAGAAATAGAAGAAATTAACAGATTAAAAAATTTAACAAATGGTCTAGATTCAATTAATGAAATAAATATTTTTAATATTAAAAATTATTTCATTCAAAATGATAATAAAATTAATTTTAAAATAATTAAATTAGCATTAACAACGAGCTTAATAAGAATATTCCCAAGGGGAATTATTGAAGTTGTGCTGATTTTATGTTTTTCGTTATTTGTTATATTTACAGTTGGTAATGATCTTAATTTTATTGATTATTTGCCCTCAATAGCTGTATTGGCTGCAGCTCTATTTAAATTTATACCAACTCTCAATAAAAGTATGATAGCAATCCAAAGAATAGGTCAGTCAAAGCCTATAATAGAAAATATTATTAGTAAATTAAGCTATACTGAAAACAGAACTTTATCCGATATTAAAAACAAAAATTTTAAACATAAATTTGAAAAATTAGTTTCATTAAAAGATTTAACTTTTAAATATCCAAATAGTGACAAAATAATATTTAATAAATTAAATTTTGATATTAACAAAAACCAAAAAATTGGAATATTTGGAAATACGGGCTCTGGGAAGTCAACTTTAGTTAAAATTTTGATGGGTATAATCCCACCTAATTCAGGAAGCGTTACAATTGATAATCATAATATTAATGAAAATGTAGAAACTTGGTATAAATTAATAAGCTATATACCACAAAAAATTTTTTTATTTGAATCAAGTTTAGAAAATAATATTAAATTATTTGATAATAGTAATAGTGAAGAGAAATTTAACGATGTAATTAAAGAAGTTTTTACTGATTTTAATAGATTTGACAAATTGTCTTTTAGTACAAATAACAATCCTTCTAAATTATCTGGTGGAGAAACTAAAAAAGTAGGGATAGCAAGAGCGTTATTTAAAGACCATGAAATTTTAATAATTGATGAAGGTACAGCAGGATTAGATAAAGAATACTCAGAATATATAATTTC
>MDSV01061968.1_pt1 | contig 11812 bp, 13 predicted proteins | sample 810851 | NCBI WGS metagenome assembly MDSV01 (sample SAMN05326640, study PRJNA326480) | marine metagenome | isolation source: seawater | place: Atlantic Ocean: North East | collected 2012 | reverse complement strand
TAATTGCATAATATGAACCACACCCATGTCCTTTAGTTGAACCCGTCTTTAACTTACAATCATCTTTATGAACTTTAAGTTTTTTACCTCCAGGATGACTAACATCGTAAAAGTAAAAGTGTGGCCATTGATCTTTCTTCAGTGGCATTTTCTGTTTCGAGGAAACTTTTTCTTGTCTAACGAGTTCAAAAAAAATAAAATTTTTTATCCGAATAGAAAAATGTCAATCGAAGAAGAACTGAAAACTTTAGCTCGTGATATAGAATTTATGAATCAAAAACATGTCAAATTACAAGACATTTTTGATACTATAAAAACATCAGATTCATTCACTCATACTGAAAAAGAACAAATTACACAAAAATTTAACACATTTGAAGAAGAAAGAGAACATAAATTAGAAGTATTTCGACAGAAATTTGATTTTTACGAAAACAAACTAAAACCAATTATGCATAAAATTACAGAACGTAAAGAAATTACAGAAAAATATTCAAATGATCAAGATGTCAAAGAATTCATAGATATCATGGATCCAGAAAATGAAGCGCTCAATACGAATTTAGAAAAATATCGCGATACTATAAAATGTTAGATTCATATGTATATGCTTACCAAGAATGGGACATACTCAAAGAACAAAAAAAAGACAACGAACAAAAAACAGAAAAAATTGTACACAAACACACAAGCCGACCATCATTCGGATTCATGTTACAAGAAGCACGAATAAAAAAAAGAATGACGACTTTAGATGTTGCAAATCATATAAATGTTAGTACAAAAATGATATCTATGTTTGAATCAGGCACTGAAATTCCAGATCATGAAATGACACGAAAATTAAGTCATTTACTTGATTTCTGATCATGTCAATCCCATTCATAATTCCTTTTTTTTGAAAAAATGTTTCGAAACATATTATATTTCCCATAAATAATGAAGTATATAAAATTTTATCAACAAATTCCTACAAATCATAAAATTATTCAAATAACATACAATTCATGTTCAGGCGATTTTTTATGTAATTTTGTAAAAAAAAATGAACATGGAAATTGGTGGGCAATACACTCAAAAGATCTACCCACGCGATATATTTGTTTAACAAAACAAAATGCTGTAACAAAAATGAGCACAAAATACGGATATATGGACAAAAATGATTGTGTCAATTACAAAACCGGAGAATATGGTATCATATCTAAAAATGAATATTATAAAGTAAATACTTTAGATAGCAAAGTAGTTGACTCTATTTCAAAAATCTTTGTCACAGGTATTCCACAAAGAACAGTCAACTCGGGATTATGTTGGTATGCTGCAATGTGTTTTTGCTGTTTCTTTTGTAAACAACTTAGAGATCTCATCAAATATTATAGTAAGGATATTAAACTAAACAATTTAATTGATACCTGTCTATTAAACACAAAAGATGCAGAAACACTACGACATCATTTATACAATACATATAATGTTGGTGATAATCCAAAACAAAGTCCTGATCTTGATGGTCAAAATGGTTTTTCAGAATTTATCATTTTATGCGGAAAATTGAAAATCCCACTTGTTCGTCTTTTTGCACCAAACTTATCAGAATTCACACAAAATGTAGTAGATAAAAAAAATATATCTGTAAACATTACAACACCAAATAATAATGATAAATATGCATTATTGGTAGTACGTTGTTTTCGAACAAAATGGCGTCCAGAAATTTGCATACGACATAATAATAGAAAATACGTCTTAGCATCTGTACTAATTGGTAGTGAACATTGCGGACATCAAATAGGTGCATCCACTTGTGATCTTCAAATTTGTAGATGGGCATGTGCTGATGCCGATGCATGTAGAGAAGGATTAAGTCCTATATTCTGGAAAGTAAAACATAACAAAAATGAAAAATACAATGATTTTATTGAGAAATGGTGGGATGCATGGGGAAAAATGATTCCTGTTACATTATTCAACTCAAGTTCATTTTGTGATTTTAGCCCTCACAATCGTGCAACTTGCAAACTTGAAAGTGATATGAAAAACAAAACATGCCAACAAAAAAATGCAGGTGTTGTAAATTCTGATTTTGTATACATATCAATTAATGAAAAAAATAAGTAAAATTTACTGTCTATTGCACAAGACGGGGTTCGAACCCGCGAGACTTACGTCAGCAGATCTTAAGTCTGCCCCCTTAGACCACTCGGGCACTTGTGCATATTTAATCAATGTAAAAAAAATATTTCTTTTTGAACATAACTTAAATATTCTTTAAAAAATTCATATGTTTTTCCTGAATTATATGTACAATTGATGGATTTGTAACAATTCGTTCATCACCAGTTAAATACATTGTTAGTGCAATTGCAGTCTCTGCAGCCTTCAAATTTAAATTATTGTATTCCTTTATATTATTACTATAATTACCTAACGCCTGAATTCTGTCTTTTGACTCTTTTTCATCAAATGTCTTTTCATCTAATAATGATACAATTTTCATTACCTCTGACGACAATTCACCAGAATTCTCTTCTAACCCATTAAAAAATGATCTTAAGGCACTTTGAAGTTTCCCATTTGCTTTAGCTAAGCAATTTTCCCAATACAAAAATAAGGAGTTTTTTTCTGAACCAATTTTACTGTTCAACGATTTAGTACATATTGATAAATACCCATGAAAATCTTGATTTAAGTTTGATTCTGCACGATCAATCTCACGATTGACATTTATTTCTGATTTCAAACTTTTAATTATATTGTTTATTTCACTATTTTCATCAGGTTCAATCATATAATAAGATTGTAATTTATTCAATAGTAAATCAACTTTTTCTAACTTTCCATGTAATCTGTTATAATATGTTTCAAGTTCTTGTCCTAAATAAATAAAAAATTTACTTTCATCTGATTCATCACTCATATTCCTAAACATTTGTGCTATATCACGTATTAAGTAAACATCACGTTCTATCACATCATGTCTAGATACATTCAAATTTTGCAACAAATCATCCATTTTACCATTATTAATTTTTTTAATTTTCAATTACCAACTCGATTTATAAAAAATCTTTACGAGCACAAATATACATTTCTTGTTCACCTGTAAAATTCAATGTTGTTTCTATCATGTCCGGTGTAATTATGTTAAATTTTCTGTTTGATAATTTATTATGACATGGACACGAAGGAAAAACATTTTTCTGCAATAGTTGTTTATTTTTCGAAATGTCAGAAAAAAACACATCCATCAATACTTCATCTGCACCATATTCATATTTTGCATATGTTTTTACCAACATATCTATAAACATATCGAACTTTTTTGACAACATATTTCGTGTTTCAGTATTCTTTTTCCAAACGGAAAATCCAGCGTCCCTGTGACTATGAAATGTTTTGTGTAATGAAGCATTATATATACAATCATTATCGGGTGAAACTACATACATAAATAAAACATCTTTACTAGTCTTATTTAATTTACAAAGAGACTTTTTCGTATGTAAAACAATTTGAGAGGTTTCATCATGAGTATCGATAATAATCATATCTGAATCAGCATATTTAATATCAAACAATGGTTTAAACCTCATTATCACAGTAGCTTTATTGTTTTTTGATTTTATTATCTGTATATCAATGTATTTTTCTTGAAATAAATGTATACATTCCTCCGCTGTTTTCATATCTAATATAATTATAAATCGACAATCAAACACTTTCCGCAAATCACGAATTTTTTCAAGTGCACATGTCACATAAGGGCTTGAACCATCATACAATGTCATAATAAAATGCATTTTAACATAACAACATAATTTACTTTTTTTTAAAACGTAAAACACAGAAACTTATTTGATATTTTTTTGATTCGATATTTTTTTGAATCAAATTATTTTTATTTTAAAAATTATTTGATATGCATGTATGAGCCTATCTAATATTGCCAGTTTGCGCAATAGCGTTAATTTAAGCAAAGGAATTATATCAAATGAAAAACGAACAGAATTTTTCCCATTACCATCAATACAAACTTTATTAAACACATTTCCATTACAATTTTTAGACGCAAATATAAATGAAGTCCACAAATGCCTTAATCAAATTCTATCTCGATACAGAAATGAAAAAGTGACAGATACTACAAATACAGATACTACAACAAATACAGATACTACAAATACGAATACAAAATCAAACAAAACACAATGTACACAATGTAAATCTACAAATATAATAATTGATCAAAGAGAAGGAAATATTGTATGTGAAGCATGCGGTTGTGTACAAAGAAATAATGTTTTTGGTGAACATATTATAACACAAATTAGTGAAGATGAATTGCGTCAACTTGAAGTAGGTGGCGAATGTGATGTTGCAGATTGGTCACTTGCTCAATGCGCATATGGAGACATATGGAACGAAATACAACTCAACAATTTAATCGATCATTACAATGCATATGTAAATCTTGTGAGTGATGATATTCCATGCGTAAAAAAATATGCTTCATTTATAAAAATTAGAGCTTCAACAGCACACAGAGTTATTGCAGCATATTTGTTTGATTACATCAATAAAAATTATGATTTAAAAACATCACTTGCAACAAATTTACCAAAAATAACATACAACAAAGCCAAACCAATTAATACATGTACAACATGTAAAGAACAATTTTACAATATATATTCGATGCGAAAACATAAATGTATTAATCTTCATGTTCGAAAACAAATATCACTTGTGCCAAACAAAAAAAGAAAAATTCAGTTTATCTAATTTTCTATTATTTTTCATTTATAAATCATATAATAACGAGTGTCCTTAATTCTCTTTTTCGTTCCCAACCCACGGAAGAACAAATGTGTTTACACTATCTTCTTCTTTCTTAGTAATCCAACCTTCACTGTAAACTTGAAAATAATTCACATTATAACCAGAATTGCATGAAAATTTGCTTCTTTTTGCATTAAGCAAATTTATCATTGCACTCCTATTATTGTTTTTAGGAATTCGTAAAAGACGTTCTGTTCTTACTAAACCTCCCCAAATATTTATTTTATACGATTTCAGTAGAGTAGGATGAACTAAATCTAAACAACAACGTTTCCATCTCATGTTTAAAAAACACTTATGATCAAATGATAAAAATTCATTTCCTGTAATTTTGTTTAATACAAAAAATATATCACTTTGTGTTGTATTTATGCTAAATGCAAAACTTGAATTTATCATATTATTGTTTAAATCAACATGTCTTGCAAAGTAAAAATCTGGACGAATTCTAACTATAATATCATACTTTGATATTGTATCCGCAACACACATTGAAATATCTTGATATTGTGAACCAGCAATAGTTTTGCATTTTTTTGGATATGTAATATAAACTATTTTTTTCGGACTAAACAAATCAAACACAGATTTGGAAGTCGCACAATTTTGTGCAGACTTTGCTAAATTTTGTGTTTTTAACACACTTGACATATCCTCATTGTGAGAATGGTGAACATAAAAAAAGGTATCTGCATTCCATGAAGTTATCAACTTCAATATTGATTCATGTACAGCTGGCATAGCAAATGTCCGCAACCCACCAACGATGCACACCGCTATTTTCATTTTTATTTTTATTAATTAAAGAATCAAATTTGATTTTTCTCACTATAACATAAACATGATACCTTTACGATGCTTCACATGCAATAATTTTGTAGGTACAAGTTGGGAACAATTCTTAAAAAATAAATCAGGACGATCAGAATATAAAGATCTTCTTGACTCATTAGGAATCACAAGAATATGTTGTCGACGAATGCTTCTCACACATGTAGAAATCATTGAAGATACAGCAATTTATTCATCTACTCAAAGCTGCATGGATGAAGCAAAAACTTCATTTGATGCATTCGTAAAAAAAACTAGAACAATATCATGTGACTAATAAGAAACATGAATGCGTGTTTCATTTTCAATCGTTGATGATTTCTTACATTTGTTTAAAAGTAACACTTCAATCGTTGCATTAATTAACATATAATGTCGTTGATCCACATGTGACAAATGTCTTAACATTCGTAATGAAAATATGATGCATGATGTTATCGTAGTTTCTGACAAATATTTTACATATTTTCTTATTAATAACAATGTTTGAAATTTTAATTTTATTTGTTTCCTAGGCAAAATCCAATATAATCTTGTAACTCTAATTAAAATAATTCTATCTAATATCTTGAATAAATTATCATTTCTTATATAATCCAACACCATATACCATAATTCATCTGGCAACCTGGAAAATAACTTTACCTTCTTACGACACTTCTTTGATCTCCAACATGATTGAATACAAATCACACAATCCATTATTTTTTTATATGCTATATATAATGTATGATCCTGCACAATTAAAACCTGGGTTTTTCTCATGTTGTCCTTATATAAATTGGTATTCATACGACTCACCATTTTGTTACACATGTGCACTTACAAACAGATATTTACTCTTAAGTGATCACAAATCAGTCGATTTAGAAAATGAAGATTGGATGACAGATATTCTTGAAACTCCTTTCGATGAATATTCAAAAAAATATAATGGCATTTGGTGGTTAAGAGATCACGCATTACATACAACAGTTTTCACCATGCAAGATCTTAAAAAAGAAAATTATGAAAACTCTATCGAAACTGCTACTATCTCTATGAGTAAAAATTGGATGAGAAACGAAACAACATGTCTTGGGGTTATGTTGTCAATTTGGTACAAATGTGCACCACGTTTAAAACTATATATTGACAACAATCAAATTCAACTTGGTGATGAACATTTTGGAATAAAACAACTTATGATCAAAGTAAAAAATCACAGTATCGCAAATTCGGGTGACTTTGTTCGTAAAAACATTGATAAAAATGGAAATATAATATATACATATCTAATACAAAAAATTGCTTACAAAACTCACAATGGTGATATTATAAAAACACAAGCATACAATGAATTTAAAAAAAGAATCACCAATACAACAAATATTAAAACATCATCATTATTCACATGTAAACCAAGTTTACCATGCACAAAAATAAACTCCCGTCAAATGATTAGATATTAGTTCCTTCTTCTTTTTAATCTGTCTTTAATTTTACTATGTACATGAAAAAAATTAACAAATCACTCTATATTCATATTAACAAATAAGAATCTCTTCATCTTCTGTGTGTAATTTTCTCTTCCAACTATTTTTTATTGTTTTTTTACTTTTTATGTTTTTTTTCAAAGCAAGAATAACTTTTTTAACAAGATAATAATTTTCTGGACGAGACAATTGTGTCTCAAAATACTCTTTATAAGAAAACTTACTAACTTGTCGAATAATTAGTTTCAACTTTATTGATGAATATACACCAACTATAGTCAACACCAATTCTTCCATTAAACATGTATTTTATTTTCATCGTCGCGTACTAACAGGTCTCATTGTATTATTATTTTCATTTTTTTCAGGAACAGCAACGTCACCGAAAAAATCAGTCAAATTAAAATCTGGGTTAAACCATGGATCTTTTAATTGTTGACCAAGTATCCTTATGTCATTTTCAGTAATATTTGTGCCTGGTACTATTGATTGATGATTATTTATCTGTTCGGATTGTTTTTTCACATCTACATCTGATTGTTTTATCTTAGGAATTTTAGGAATATTTGTTCTTTTTTTACTCTCCTTTATTTGGTTATAGGCTTTTGTTATCATTTGAAAAATAAAAACAGCACTCTTATCTCCACCATGTTTATCCGGATGAAACATTTTGCACACAGTTTTATATCTTTTTTTTAAATCATCATAACTTACTTCTTCATCTATACCAAGTAGATTATACGGATTCATTGTATTTATTTAACAACTATAAAAAATAATTTTTTAAACTCAGACCGCCTCCACCACCGAGTAATAATTTGGCGACTGTGTATATACTGTTTGAAAGTGAATATGATCTATATGATTGTAATGTAAGTAATATTAAATTTTTTCTTATAAATATTAAGAATGGCAATTACGACTGTTATAATAGGACTGATCATCGTTGTGGTTATTTATGTTTTCAAGGAACAAATATTTCTTAAAATAATAGGCTACACAGACACTCACAGAAACAAGGCTTTTTTGCGTTCATTTCATACACTATTTCCACATATTCAATTCATAGATACTAGCACAAACGAACCACAGTTAGTTGAATGTTCTCGTCATGCTACACGACAGTATAAGTGTATTAACATGGAAAAACATCTAAGTGCCATGTCGCAGTCGCGAGTCTCTAGAGAATCAATTGATAATTTACTGTCAGATCTGATAGAGCATGTACAGTTGAATGGAATGAGGGTTGACCTTGAAGATTGTATTATATGTGATGTTCTTAATGTTTCAGGTTCATATTTTCCTACACTTCACACGGACATGGAGTGGGATTTATATGAGAGTGATGGGTTTCAAGTGTGGTATCTAATTCGTAACGATGACGACAATGTCGGAAATATGTTTGTGTGGGATGCTGACACTCCGGAAACTCCAGTGTTCATACGAAAGAACAGTCAATGCGACATGGCAGCGTACTCTCATATAAGCCGACAAAAAATCCGTTGTCTTTGCTCAACGCAAGGAACTATGAAATACCTTCGGATGCGTCAAGGCGACTGTTTTATCTTCGGACAACGTCTTGCACATATGTCTGACTGGCGTCTACCTCCAGGGCTTACTCGTCATGCTCTTAATTTTAGAGTATTTATTCGTAAGAATAAACACATATGTCTCAAAAATCACCCGAATATTGCGTTCAGGCAAAATTTTTATCGAACTATGCATATGAAGCGTCTTGGTGGAACATGTAATTACGTTTCTAGGTATCAATTGTCCGGAATTTGAGTAACGATCGAATAAAACTATGTCTCAAGACTGCAAAGATGTGGACATCGAAAAAAAAAGGAAATAAATCAAATGTTAGCCTTGTACATTCCATTGATTTGTACATTTGATGTATCTTACATAATTGCTCTAATAAAAAAAGATCGTTAACAAAAAATGATTGTGCTCTTCTTGTCATTATTATCATTATCTACAGGTATGAGACTTGCGGTCAGAGATTATGTGACTGGACAAGTTCGTATATCAAATGATACTGTAAATAACATTACAAATTCTGATACAGTATTTTTATATAAAGACAATCATACATATGTTTCTAATCAAATTATAATCAGAATTCATAGTATATTTAATATAAATGCAATCGCATTAGATTACAATCTCACAGTTGGATCCATCAATAATGTAACTAATCATGAATATATACTAAAATCTAACTCAGCATTAAATTTAATTAATATAGAACATACAATAAACTCAGATGATCGTGTCATATTTGCTGAAATTTTAGACGCTTACGAAATGGAATTAAAAAATTGTGATTGTAGTTCATTATCACTAGGCTGCACCAGTGGTGGTTCTGATGTAAGTCTAAGATGTGGATGCTATGATCATGTACCATCTTCTAATCCACATTACTATTCACCATTTTGTTATGTTCACGATCCCACCACATGTTCATCAACAGATTCAATAATTTCATCAAATTGGGCGGTTGGAGCATCTTTTAAAGATTGTGATGATAGATTTCCAACTGAACCAAATATTCGTCATCAATGGTACTTAAACTTAATACATTGGCCTATTTATGATAATAACGCTACAGGTGAGGGTGTAGTCGTGGGAATCATAGATGATGGATTAGATATAACACATACAGATTTCAATGTTCTTTCTGGATATAATATGGACTATATAGATGATGACGATAATCCAACAAGCTCTTTTAGTCATGGAACTTCATGTGGTGGTATAGCGGTTGCTCAACAAAATAATGTTGGTATGATTGGCATAGCATATCGATCACAAGTTGTTGGATTTCGTTTACTTAACTATTTTACATCAGCAGATGAACAAGATGCATACACTCGATATAATGATATTATACATGTTAAAAGTTGTAGTTGGGGTCCATATGATGATCCACATCTTGTATATCCAATGTCATATAGAGGTAATTTTGGCATGATTGAAGCAGTGACTAACGGAAGAAATGGATTGGGTACAATATTTGTATTTGCAGCTGGAAATGGAGGATATAATAATAATAATTGTAACAGCGACGGTTACGCAAATTCTATGTATACAATAGCCGTCACAGCAGTCACATCACGACTTACGAAAACTGGATATGGTGAAGAATGTGCATGTATGTTAATTTCAGCACCATCCAGTGGTTCTGGATTTGGAATGTACACAACTAGCACTTCAAATAGTTACACATCATCATTTGGCGGAACATCTGCTGCTGCTCCTATTGTAAGTGGTGTTGTCGCTGTCATGCTACAAGCGAATCCTAACTTAAACTGGCGCGATGTTCAAGAAATCTTAATAAGAACTGCTCGAAAAAATGACCCTGGTCATTTAAATTGGATAACGAATTCAGCAGGTCTTAATTTTAACCCTTATTATGGTGCAGGCGTTATAAATGCTGCAGGTGCACTTGAAATGTCAAAAACATGGTTAAGTCTTCCTTCTCGTCTCACATACAGTGAAATTTCTTATTTAAATCAAAATATTCAAGATTTATCATATAATACATATTCTATTCAATTCTCTCAAAATATTACTTTAGAACATGTTGAATTGATTGTTAATATTATACATCCGTACCGTTTAGATTTAGAAATAATACTTGAATCCCCAAGTGGTACACGATCTAAAATGACTACACCTTTACAAAGTAATGATCCTATTATATTAAATAGTTTAAATATTGGATACACTCCATCTATGACGTATTTTGCGAACTATAACGATTGGAGCTTCAAAACAATAATGAATTGGGGTGAATCTTCAATAGGAACATGGAATATATATATAAATGATATGTTTTCGGGTAATAATAACAATGCTATGATTACATATGCTCGTGTTAACATTCATGGGCATGAAACAACAACACCACGACCTCCACCTCAACCTTTAAATCCACCACCAGTTCAATTACCACCATATCCTCTACCACCTCCATCACCTTTACCAAGTTCACCAATTCCACCATCACCTCCACCTTTAATATTCCCACCACCTCCATCCCCTTTACCACCTCCATCTCAATCACCATCACCGGAACCGTCTCCACCTCCTCCACCAACACCAAAACCTCCACCAACTCAACAATATCCCTTTCCTCCAGAACCTTCACCTCCACCACCACCTGTACCAAAAGCTCCTGTTCCAAATTATCCCCCAATTCCACCAGAACCATCACCTCCACCCCCTCCAATACCAAATAATCCTCATCCGGTTCCACCTCCATCAACATCTCCACCTCCTCCATCACCAAACCCGCCTCCACCACCAATTTCTCCTCCACCAACACTTTTTCCACCTCCTCCATCACCAAAACCCCCTCCACCTCCTCCACCAACACTTTCTCCACCTCTTCCCTCGCCACCTCCATCTCCACCACCATCGCCGCCTCCTTCTCCGCCACCATCGCCGCCTCCTTCTCCGCCACCTCCAAACCCGCCTCCACTCACACTCTCTCCGCCTCCTCCATCACCAAACCCGCCTCCACTCACACTCTCTCCGCCTCCTCCATCACCAAACCCACCTCCACCACCAATTTTTCCTTCACCAACACTTTCTCCACCTCCTCCATCACCAAACCCGCCTCCACCACCAATTTCTCCACCTCCTCCATCACCAAACCC
>MDSV01052584.1_pt1 | contig 11812 bp, 9 predicted proteins | sample 810851 | NCBI WGS metagenome assembly MDSV01 (sample SAMN05326640, study PRJNA326480) | marine metagenome | isolation source: seawater | place: Atlantic Ocean: North East | collected 2012 | reverse complement strand
TTCCATATTGATTTTTTTCTCTTTCACCTAAAAGGTTGAGGTTTGGACCATTAAGAATTATAATTTTATTCATAAATTTCTGATATTGAATATCTTAATTATGGCGAAAATACAATTAAATGGAAAAAAGGTAGTCATTAAATCAAATTATTCAATATTTGATCTTTTAAAGAAATACAAACTAGCGAACAAAAAAGTTGCTATTGAATTAAATGGAGTAATAGTTTCAAAAAATAGTTATAAGAAAAAAAAAATTTATAATAATGACAAAATTGAAGTAGTTCATTTTATAGGTGGTGGATAAATTGAAAAACGATATTTTTAAAGTTGCTGGAAAAAATCTAAAATCTAGACTTATAGTTGGCACCGGTAAATATAAAAGCTTTCTCGAGACCGCTAAAGCTGTTAAAGCTTCAAGTGCTGATATGGTAACCGTAGCAGTAAGAAGAGTAAATATTTTAGATAAAAAAAAACCAATCCTTACTGATTACTTAAATCCAAAAAAAATAATTTTTCTACCAAATACCGCTGGTTGTTATAGTTCAGAGGAAGCTTTGAGGACTCTTAGATTAGCAAGAGAAATGGGTGGTTGGAAATTAGTTAAATTAGAGGTTTTAGGGGATCGAAAAACACTTTATCCAAATATGATTGAGACAATTAAATCTACAAAAGTTTTAGTTAAAGAGGGATTTAAAGTGATGGTTTATTGTAGCGATGATCCCTTATTAGCCAAAAAATTGGAAGATAATGGTGCATCAGCAATTATGCCACTAGCTTCACCTATCGGTTCAGGTTTAGGACTGCAAAATAAAGTAAATATTTCTTTAATAATAAAACAATCAAAGGTGCCAGTAATAGTCGATGCTGGAATAGGGACTGCATCTGATGCGACTATTGCTATGGAATTAGGTTGTGATGGTGTTTTAATTAATAGCGCTATTGCTAACGCTAAAAAACCTATTTTGATGGCTCAAGCTTTTAAGGATGCTGTAATTGCTGGTAGAAATTCTTTTTTAGCTGGAAGAATGCAAAAAAATTATTTTGCAACAGCAAGTTCTCCAAACAAAGGTATAATTTAACTTTTCTTTTTTCTTCTTACCCAAAGAGTTCTTATTTTCTTCTTAGTTTTTGATTTTTTTATTTTATCTTTTTTTAGGTTTTCTTTATCACTCTCTTTTTTTTGTTTAATAAAAGTTTTAGATTTTTTTATTTCAGTAATCGAATTAACATTTTCTATGGTATTAATTATTTTTTTTGATTTATTAAGTAAATCAATTTTATATTCAGGGACAATAAAGTTTACATTTGATAAAATTTTTACATCAAACGTATATTTTTTTTGAAAATACTTTAATTCATCCAATAAGTTTTTTTCAATATAAATTTTTACTTTTTCAGGAACATATGAATTAATGATTTTAACTTTATCTGTAAAAGCTAAATGCTGGATTTTTTTTAAGATTTTTTGTGAAAATGAAGATAAAGATAATTGCGTTTCCCACTTGATTGACCCTTCACGCAATCTTTGCCTTGTCATTTCAAGAAGACCAAAATTACTTATTCTTCCAATTTGTATTCTAGCTCTATCCTTTCTAATACTTTCTCTCATTTTTTTTTCTACAATTCTTCTATTATAAAAATTTATCATATCAATAAAATCTATGACGATTAAACCGGATAAGTCTCTTAATTTAATTTGATGAGCTATCTCTTCAGCAGCTTCTAAATTTGTATTTAAAGCAGTCTTTTCAATATTCATTTGTTTGGTTGATTGACCAGAATTGATATCAATAGAAACCAATGCCTCAGTTGGATTTATAACTAAATATCCACCAGATTTTAATTTTACTGTTGGTTCATAAATATTATTTAATTCTTTTTCTATATTTGCATAATGAAATAAAGGTATTTTTCCCCTATACTTTTTAATATTTTTCAAGTTTTTAGGCATTAATACTTTCATAAATTTTTTTGCTTTTTGATAAGCTTCATTACCTTCAACATATACATTTTTTGTATCATTATCGTAGGTATCTCTTAAAGTTCTCTTTATTATATCTCCCTCCTCATAAACAAGAGATGGAGCATTAGAATCTAAAGCTTTTTCTTTTATTTCTTCCCATGTCTTTAAGGTGTTTTGAAAATCTTTTTCAATTTCATTTTTTGTTTTATTGGCTCCAGCAGTTCTAACAATTACCCCCATACTTTTTGGTATTTCTATCTCATTAAGAATGTTTCTAATTTTTTGGCGGTCGGATGAATTAAATATTTTCCTAGATATGCCTCCACCTTTGGGAGTATTAGGCATCAAAACCATATATTTACCTGCCAAAGATATAAAGGTTGTGAGTGCAGCGCCTTTTTGACCTCTTTCTTCTTTAATTACTTGAATCAAAATTACCTGTCCTGGTTTTATTACCTCTTGTATTTTGTATCTTTTTATTCCGTAAGAAGATTTAATTTTTTCTCGGTATTCTTGTTTATTATTATTTTTTTCAATTTGATTTTCATTACTTTCAACTTTTTCGTCTTTATTAACAGCTTGACTTTCAGACTCAAGGTTATCTTGATTATTATCAATAGGTTTATCTTTTAGTTCTTCTCGGATCTTCTCCTCGGCTATTCTAATTTTTTCTTTGTCTTCTGAAGGTATTTGATAATAATCAGACTGAATATCGTTAAAAGCCAAAAATCCATGACGCTCTCTTCCAAAATTAACAAAAGCTGCTTGCAGGGAGGGTTCAACTCTACTTATTGTTGCAAGATAAATATTATTTTTGAAATTTAGATTATTTTTATCCTCAAATTCGTACTCTTCAATTGAATTTTCTGATTTAAGAACAATACGTGTTTCATTTGGATGCGAAGCATCAATATATAAGTTTTTTTCCATTTTTTAAGAATTCCTTTTAAATTTTGGTAATTTGATAATATTAAATTTGTCATAAGGTTATTTTATACAATTTTATGCATAAATAAATGATTTAAATTAAATGTGTGCCTAAAGAAGGTCAGAATTATTACTATAAATTAAACTAATGTTAAAATTTCTTAATTTCTCCATAAAATTTATAATCATATTTTTTGTAATTCTGGTATTTTTCATTTTTTCGACTTTATGGTATTTTTCGATAGGACTTCCTGACTACAAAAAATTATCTAATTATCAACCACCGATTTCAAGTAGAGTATATTCTGCTAATAATAAATTAATTGCAGAATATGCCCTAGAAAAGAGATTATTTATACCTTATGAATCTATACCTAAAAAGGTCATTAACTCCTTTCTATCAGCTGAGGATAAAAATTTTTTTAGCCATCCAGGAATAGACGCCAAAGGAATATTAAGAGCATTAATAAAAAATATTAAGAATATCTCTCAAAACAAGAGATTAGAGGGCGCTTCTACGATAACTCAGCAAGTAGCAAAAAATTTTTTACTTACAAATGAAGTGTCGATGAAAAGAAAAATAAAAGAGGCAATTTTAGCTTTTAGAATTGAAAGAGCTTACACAAAAGAAAGAATTATAGAACTTTATTTAAATCAGATTTATTTAGGACAAGGTGCTTATGGGATAGCAGCAGCAAGTTTAGAATATTTTGATAAATCTATTAAAGAATTAAACTACCCAGAAGCCGCTTTGTTAGCTGCTTTACCAAAAGCACCAAGCAAATATAATCCTTATAAATTCCCTGATACTGCGAAATTTAGAAGAAATTTGGTTTTAGAGAACTTAGCAGAAAATAAATTTATAAATCAAAAAGATTTAGAAAAATTTAAAAATCTAAATTTAATATTAAAAAAAAGACAAATTGAAATAGTAAATGAAGCAAATTCGTATACTGAAGAAGTAAGAAGAATTGTAAAAAATATTTATGGTTTTGAAAAACTTTATTCACAAGGATTTAGTATAAGCACTCCACTTAAAATTAGTTATCAAATCGAAGCCTTAAATTCATTAAGAAAGGGAATCGAGGAATATGATCGTAGACACGGTTGGAGAGGCCCAATTACAAATAGATTAAAAGATAAAAATTGGAAGAAAAAAATTAAAAAGTACAAACTTGATCCTACTTTGAATTGGCATTTTGCAGAGATAAAAAGTTTAAATAACGGTGAAATAAAATTTGAAACAATTGATAAAGAAAAAAATAATATTCAAGGCCAAATAATTCAGAATAACTATAAATGGACAATCTCAAAAAAAAAATCCATCCAAGAGACTCATAACATTGGTGATATAATTTTTGTAAAAAAAGAAAATAATTATTGGAAATTAAAACAATATCCTAAAGTAAACGGAGGCATCGTAGTATTAGATCCTTATACTGGCGATGTATTAGCATTAGTTGGAGGTTTTAATTTTAAAACAAGTGAATTCAATAGAGTCACACAAGCTAAACGACAACCTGGGTCTGCATTTAAGCCTATAGTATATGCGGCAGCCTTAGAAAAAGGTTTTGCTCCAAATTCAATAATTCTCGATGCACCTTTTGTTGAAAGTCAAGGTATAGGTCTTAAAAATTGGAAACCAGAAAATTATGGTAAAAAATTTTATGGACCCTCTACGTTCAGAAAAGGTATAGAATATTCAAGGAATCTAATGACAGTAAGAATAGCAAAAATTTTAGGTTTAGAAGAAATTTTAGATTTGTCAAAAAAACTTGATATTTATGACGAAATACCAGAACTGCTCTCCGTATCTTTAGGAGCTGCAGAAACAACTTTGATGAGCCTTACTTCAGCTTATGCACCATTTATAAATGGCGGAAAAAAAATTGAACCAAAACTAATCTCTAGAATTCAAGATAGAAGAGGAAAAACTATTTACCAAGAAAAAAATAGAAAATGTATTGGTTGTGATAAATTTATAAATGAGGAAATTGAGTTGCCAAAAATTGAAAACAAAAATGAAAGAGTAATTAGTGAGGAGACAGCTTATCAAATGACTTCAATTTTACAAGGAGCCGTCCAAAGAGGCACTGCTAAAAAACTGAGATCTTTGAATGTTCCACTTGCTGGAAAAACAGGTACAACAAATGATAATTATGATGCATGGTTTATAGGTTTTTCATCTAATTTAGTAATTGGAGTTTATATTGGATATGATAATCCAAAAACTTTAGGAAAATTTGAAACAGGGTCTAAAGCAGCTTTACCAATATTTAAAAATTTTGTTGAAAAAACACTTTATAAAGATGACTTTTATGAATTTAAGATACCTGAGAATATATTTTTGACTTCATTAAATTATGATACTGGATTTAAATCAGCTCCAGGTGAAAAAAATTCTATTATTGAGGCTTTAAAATTAGAAGATATTAACAGTATAGATAATAATGATTTAATATCAGCTAGTGGTCGTGATAAAATAATAAAATTTAGACAATTTTATTAATGGAAAATTTTGATAGCATATTGTTAGTTGTAGAAAAATCCCTAGAAAGTATAAGGGGGTATCTTTGATAAAGAAAAAGTAGAGTCTAAAATTCAAGAGTTAGAGCAAAAATCATTAAAAGAAAATTTTTGGAAAGATAAAGAATTAGTAAAAAAAACAGTTAAGCAAAAAAAAATTTTGAAAGAAATTTTTGATTCCTTCAATAAGTCTTTAAAAGATTTGGATAATTTGAAAGATCTTTTTAATTTAGCTTCTGAAGAAAAAGATTATGAGTTGGTTGATGATTGTAAAGTCAAAGCAGAGTTGATTTTACAAAATGTAAAAAAAATTGAGATTAGTTGTTTCTTATCTGGTGAAAATGACGATTATGATATTTACCTTGAAATACATGCTGGCGCTGGTGGAACCGAAAGCCAAGATTGGGCAGATATGTTGCGAAGAATGTATATTAAGTGGTTCGACAAAAAAAATTTTAAGTATGAAATTATAAGTGAACATAAAGGAGAAGAGGCAGGAATTAAATCTTCAACAATAAAAGCCCAGGGTAATTACCTTTATGGTCTTATGAGAGCGGAATCAGGTGTACATAGGTTGGTTCGAATTTCTCCCTTTGACAGTGGAGCGAGAAGACATACTAGTTTTGCCAGTGTTTGGGTTTACCCAGCAGTCGAAGATGATATTAATATAGGTATTGATGAGAAAGATCTAAGAATAGATACTTACAGGTCAAGCGGGGCAGGAGGTCAGCACGTTAATACTACTGATAGCGCAGTTAGAATTACTCACTTGCCCACAAAAATAGTAGTTCAATGTCAAAATGAAAGATCACAACATAAAAATAAAGAGACATGTTATAAAATGTTACGATCAAGATTATATGAACATGAAATGCAAAAAAAAGAAGAGGAAAGTAAAAAGGAGCTAAATTCCAAAACAGATATAGGTTGGGGTCATCAAATTAGATCATACGTTTTGCAACCATATCAATTAGTAAAAGATTTGAGAAATAAAATAGAAAGCAACAACCCAAAAAATATTTTAGATGGAAACATTGATGAATTTATTGAGGAAGGTATCAAAAATAACAGATGAAAAAATTATTAATCTATTTAGTTATATTAATATTATTTACCATAACAATACTGTTTTTAATTTTATCATCTGTTGGAATAGAAACAAGTCAATTTAATAAATTTATAACTAAAAAAGTTTCTCAAACAAAAAATATTAATCTAAAGTTAGATACCATTAAATTTAAACTCGATCCGAGGGAATTAAGTTTATTCTTAGAAACACAAAGTCCAAAAGTTTCCCTAAGAAATATTTCAGTGCCTGTTCAAAATATCAAAGTATATGTTGACTTTTTGTCACTTTTTAAATCTCAGCCAAAGATAAAAAAAATAAACATCGTTTCAAAAGAATTAGATATTTTAGAAATTAATAAATTATCGCTAATTATTAAACCTTCAAATTTTAAAAGCTTAGTCAATAATAAAATTAAAAAAGGAAAATTGAATACGGAAATAGAAATATTTTTAAATGATGAAGGAATTTTTGAAAACTTTATTGCTAAAGGAAAAGTAAAAGATTTAAAGATTATTATTACAAATGATTTGAGTCTTACTAAAACATCACTTGGTTTTTTCGCAGATAAAAACGACGTGCTTTTAAAAAATATATTTGGGAATTTCGAAGATATAAAAATTTCTGACGGTGATATTAAATTAAACTTTGAAAACGGAATAAAACTAAGCTCAAATTTTAAGTCAAGTATAGATTATAATGAAAAAAAACTTGAGAAAGTTTATAAATATTTAAAAAAATATAACTTTGTAAATCAAGTAAAATATTTTAAAGCAGATTTAATAAATAACTTCACAATAAATTTTGATAAAACCTACAAAATTCAGGATTATAATTACAGTATAAATGGAAATCTTGAGAAAACAAAAATTGATCTCTTAAAACCAGTAAGAAGCGCTTATTTATTCGATAAAATAAAGAATATTTATATTTCAAATTTTAAAATTCAAACATCTTTTAAATCAAAAAAATTAGAAATTGAAGGTGCTGGAAAGTACTCTTTTGATGATAAAAATTTTAACAATATAAATTTAAAAAATGAAATTATTCGAGACACTATAAATTTGGGTGTAGATTTTGACTTTCAAAATAGCTTTAAGTTAGATTTAATAAATTACAAAAAATCTAAAGACACAATAGCTAAAATTGATTTAGATATTACTACAAATAAAAATATTACTAAAATAAATAGATTAAACATAAATAATGGTAATGACTCTATAAAAATCGAAGACTTAAGATTTAAAGAAAATTTATTTTCATCATTAAAAAAAATAGAGATAAATACAACCAATAATAACTTTTATATTAAAAAAGATAAAAAGATTTTAGTGAAAGGAAATAAATTTGATGCAACTAATTTAGCAAAATATATTGATAACCAACAAAGGGGAAACAATTTTCAAAAATTGAATAGTGAAATTGAAATCGATTTAAAAAATGTAAGCGCGCCATTGTCCGAAAAACTAACAAATTTTAAATTATTTGGTCAGATTAAAAATGGAAAATTTGTGAAAATTTCTGCTAAAGGAGATTTTGGAGGAAACAAATTTTTGGACATATCAATGAAGAAAGATAAAAATACAGAAAAAAAATATCTTGAAATTTATTCAGATTTAACAAGACCTTTGTTAGCTGAATATAGTTTTTTTAAAGGACTGTCAGGTGGTAAATTGCTTTACACATCAATAATTAACGGAAATGAATCTACCTCGAAATTAAAGATTGAGAGTTTTAAAGTAATCAACGCTCCAGGTCTAATTAGATTATTATCATTAGCTGATCTGAGCGGTTTAGCTGATCTGGCAGAAGGCGATGGTCTTTCTTTTGATGTGCTAGAAATAGATATAGAAAAAAACAAAAAATTTTTAAAATTAAATGAAATCCTTGCCTTAGGACCAAGTATGTCTGTTTTAATGGAAGGTTATCAAGATGAAAATAATATAACAAGTCTGAGAGGAACTTTAGTCCCAGCTAAAACATTAAATAAAATGATTTCTAAAATTCCAGTTATTGGAAATATTGTTATTCCAAAAGAGGTAGGTGAAGGCATGTTTGGTATTAGTTTTAAAATGAAAGGCCCTAAAGGTAATATTAAAACTACAATTAATCCTATCAGAACTATTACTCCAAGATTTATACAAAAAATAATTGATAAAAATAAAGAAGTTAAATGATTTTTAACAAATAGTGTTTTTTCTTTCCATACGAGAGTTTGAGTTTATTATTTTTAAAATCTTTTAATTTGAGAGTTTTTTTATCATCCTCGATTAAAATATCATCAATTCTTAAACCTTTATTAGCTATTACTCTTCGTGCCTCACTTTTAGATGGTAAAATTTTATTATCTGCAATAAGATCTAAAATATTGATCCCTACGTCAATTTCGTTGGATTTAATTACGATTTCGGGTAATTCTGATCCAATACCACCACCTACAAAAGTTTCCTTAGCAGTTTTTTCAGATTTTTTAGAGGCTTCTTCACCGTGAAGAATTTTAGTAGCCTCATTAGCTAATAAAATTTTAAGTTTATTAATATTTTTTTCTTTTTTACAATAACCCTCTACTTCTTTAGTATCTAAATTTGTAAAATAATTTAAAAATCTTTTGACGTCTCTATCATCCGTATTTCTCCAGAATTGCCAATAATCATAAGGTGATAATTGATCTGAATTTAGCCAGATTGCTCCTTTTTCAGTTTTACCCATTTTTGAGCCTGATGCCAATGTAATTAAAGGGGATGTTAATCCAAAAGCTTCCTTTTGTAAAATTCTTCTTATCAGATCTACACCGTTAACAATGTTTCCCCATTGATCTGATCCTCCAATTTGTAAAATACAATTATTACTTTTATACAATTGAAAAAAATCATACGCCTGTAAAATCATATAATTAAATTCCATATAACTTAACGATTGTTCTCTATCTAATCTCAATTTTACGCTGTCAAAAGTTAGCATTTTATTAATCGTAAAATGACTGCCTATATCTCTTAGAAATTTAATATAATTTAATTTTGTTAACCAATCTGCGTTATCAACGAATATAGGCGTAGTTTTTTTATTGGTAGTATCTAAAATCTTAATAAAAACTTTTTTAATACTTTTTATATTATCTTTAATTTCATTTTGTTCTAATATTTTTCTTGAGGACTCTTTTCCAGAGGGATCCCCTATTAATGTAGTACCACCTCCTAAAAGAATTATAGGTTGATGACCGTGTTTTTGCATCAATTTCAAAATCATAATTTGCAGCAAACTTCCGACATGTAAGCTTTTTGCGGTACAATCAAATCCGATATATCCAGATATTGGTTGTTTATTACAAATTTCAGCTAGTTTATCCAAATTTGTGCATTGATTTAAATAACCACGATCTTCCATCTCTTGTAAAAATGCATTTTTCATAGTGTTATTTATCAAAGCAACTATTATACAAAAATTATTATAAATAAATAAAAATATGCAAAAAAATTGGATCTCTTTAGGTTTAATGAGCGGTACTTCTGGGGACGGTGTTGACGCTTCAATAATTAAAACCAATGGAATACACAAATATGAAACAGTTAAAGACAAATATTACGAGTATAGCTCTGATATTTACAGGGATATTCACAATTTAAAAGAAAAAATTCATAAAATCGAACACTTGAATTTACACAATAATGAAATTAATAATTTAGAAAGGAAAATAACAATCTTTCATGCAGAGATAATTAAAGAACTAAATATTTCTGACGATACCTTGGTGGGCTTTCACGGTCAAACTATTTATCATAATCCTAAAGAACAAATTTCAATGCAATTAGGAAATGCTAAACTTTTAAATCAATTGACAAAAAAAAATATCGTTTTTGATTTTAGAAGTAATGATATTTCTAACGGAGGAGAGGGCGCGCCATTAACTCCTATTTTTCATCATCTAATTAGCATACAACATGGTTTTAAATTACCAGTTTGTTTTTTAAATATTGGTGGAATTTCAAATATAACAATTATCAATGATAAACATAAGCTTTCTGAAATAATTAGTAGAGATATTGGACCTGGAAATTGTTTAATAGATAATTGGGTACGAAAAAATTCTAATAAAAAATTTGACCAGGATGGTATTCTAGCCTCAAGTGGTACACAAAATGAAGTAATTTTTGAACAAGCTCAAGAATTGTACATGAATCGAAATAATAAAAATAAATTGTCTTTTGACACAAACGATTTTGACATTTCTTTTGCTAGAGGTTTAAACCTTGAAGATGGTGTAAGAACTATTACAGATTTTACCGCAAGTATTATAGGAGAAGAATTATCATTAACTCTAAAAAAATCAAAAGAAAAAATTGAAAATATTTTACTTTGTGGAGGAGGTAGAAAAAATAAAGTTTTAATAAAAAAAATTAAAGACAATTTACCTTTGAATGTTAATTTTAAATTAATAGATCAATATAAAATAGATGGAGATTTTATTGAGTCAAGAGCTTTTGCTTTTATAGCAGTAAGATCAGTGTTACGGCTTCCAATTTCTTTTCCAAAAACAACTGGTTGCAGAGAACCCTCTTATGGAGGTCAATTAATTAAACGTTAAATTAAAGCAGTTTTTTCCTTTAAGTATTTTTCAATTTCTAATGTTAATTCTTTTTCTTTATTTTTAAAAAAATGATTAGAGTTTTTTATTTTTGAAAAAATAACTTCAACTCCTTTTTGACTTTTAATTCTGTTATCTAACTCTACAATGCTATCTTTGGTAACTAGCTCATCGTTTTCGCTATATATAACTTGTCCAGAAGTTGGACATGGGGCTAAAAAAGAAAAGTCATAGACATTTGGTTGCGGAGATATGGCAATAAAATTATTGACCTCAGGTCTTCTCATAATCAATTGCATACAAATTAAAGAACCAAATGAAAAACCAGAAACCCAACACTGGCTATAATCTAAATTTTGTCTTTCAATCCAATCTAAAGTGGCTGCGGCATCAGATAACTCTCCTTGTCCATTATCAAAAATACCATCACTTTTACCTACACCTCTAAAGTTGACTTTAATAACAGAAAAACCATTTTCTAAAAAAATGTTGTACATAAGCTGAACAATTCTATTATTCATAGTGCCTCCATATTGTGGGTGAGGATGAAGTACTATTGCAACTGGTGAGCCAAATTTTGGATTTTTATAATATTTTGCTTCAAGCCTTCCTGCAGGCCCAGGAATAAAAATTTCTAAACTTTTAGGTTTCATAATTGATAATGATTATTATTTAAAAAAAAAAGTAATGTTTTATAACATGTTTTTCTGCGGCAAATAATTTTTTTTAAATCATACTAAATTAGTAG
>MDSV01001124.1_pt1 | contig 11812 bp, 14 predicted proteins | sample 810851 | NCBI WGS metagenome assembly MDSV01 (sample SAMN05326640, study PRJNA326480) | marine metagenome | isolation source: seawater | place: Atlantic Ocean: North East | collected 2012 | reverse complement strand
TAGAACTAGTCCATAGAGCTATAAGCCCTTGATTGGCTTGTTCACCACATTTTTGCTCTGCGCATAAGCTTTTTTGATAATGTGGTTCGACTTTCATCTTGCCACCAGAAGCTTTTGCTAAGGCCGGTATCAATGCTTGATCTATAGCATCACCGATAGGCATACCCAGTCTACCCGTAGTCCCAAGCTTAAGAGTTACCTCTGCAGCGGCGGCATGGGCAAAGAAAGCAATTGCAAACACTTTGAGAAGTGTTCTGCAAATTTTTTTAGTATTAATTATTTTCATTATTATCCCCTTGGTTATTTTAAGATTAATTAAACTAAATTACTGAAGATGAGTCAAAGAAAATGGATGTCCATTATGGGTTAACTGATATGCAATTAAGATATATTAACAGATTAAATTATTTGATTTTATTAAATATTTAATAATGTCAAATAATTTTAAGCAGTTTTTTTTTCAGACATATGAAGATTATAAAATTGAAGTATAACTGCAAAAATTACAATAGCACCTCCGATAATAACTATAAAAGGAGGTTGTTCATTAATGAATATCCATGCCCACAATGGACCCAAAACCGCTTCTGTTAACATGATTATTCCTACCATTGCAGATGGTGTTCTTTGTGCACCAATTGTAATTAAAATAAAACCAAATCCAAGTTGCATAAACCCTGCTAAGAAACCTAAAAAAATGTCGTTCATAGAAATTAAAATTTTTTCTGACATCAAATAACCTATAATTAATGCAAAAATTCCCGCAATAAATTGAGCTGGAACCATATCTACGTTTGGATACTTTCTGACAACTAAAATTAAAACAGCAAAAGAAATTGGCATTATAAAAGCTGCAATATTTCCTGTCATTTGACCTGGAGATAAAGAGTTTCCAACCATTAGAAGAATTCCTGAAATTGCTAAAATTATAGAAGTAAGAGTGATAACTGAAATTTTTTCTTTTAAAAAAAAATATCCAAAAATTGCTAAAAAGATAGTTTGTGTTTGGATTATAAAGTTAGCATTTGCAACAGTTGTGTTATACATAGAAAAGACATATCCACAAAAACCAAATGATAAAATAAATCCCCCAATAAAACCTGGAAATCCTAAATTATAAAACGAACGAAATACTTGTTTTTTATACGTTATTATCAAGTAAAGACTAATAACAATTAAAAAAAAAACTGTTCTCCAAAACAAAATTTGCCATAAGGTAGCTCCCTCAAAAGATTTAACAATAAGACCACCAAAGCTAAGACTACACGCACCTAGGAAAACTAGCATAGGTCCTGGTAATTTCCTAATAATGTTCATTAAATTTGTGATAATAAATTAAGAGTTTCCATTTCATACAACTTAAATAAAGTTTCTGCATCAGATAATTCTATTTCTTTAAATTTAATTTTTGATCCAGGTGATAATTGAATTAATCGTTCATAATCTACGCTAGCAACTACTCCAATTTTTGGATAACCTCCAATTGTTCCATGATCTGAAAGCATAATAATTGGATTTCCATCTGCAGGAACTTGGATTACACCTTTAATTAATCCTTCAGATTTTATATTAGTGTTAACATTATTTTCAATTTTAGGTCCTTCCAGTCGCATGCCCATTCTGTCTGAAAGTTTTGATACTGTAAAATCTTTTTTAAAAAATATGTTTTTTCCTTCCTCTGAAAAATAATTAAAATTAGTACCTTTTATTACTCTTATATTTTCAATTTTTGTATTGATGTAATTTATTTTTTTATTATTTTGATTTGAGTTTAATTTTAAAAGTGAAATCTTTTGTCCAGTGTCTAACTTCTTGCCATTGTTAGAGCCAATATTTGATTTTGTATTAATCGAACAACTATTCCATTGAAATTTAATATCTAATTCTCCACCTATGGCTAGGTAACCATAAACAGATTTATTAGTTGAAATAATATTAATTTCATCTTCATTTTCTATTTGATAACTTTGATAACAATTTCCATCTATTATTACTTTTTTTTTTTTAATTTTAAATACAACATCTCCTGTGATTGCAATATTCAATTTATCACCTGTATATTTTAAATGAGGTCCTTGATAAGCAAATTCAACTATAGGTGCATTCAAATTATTGTTAACTAATTTATTGCCTATAAACAGATTTCTACTATCCATCGCTCCTCCAAAAGGAATACCGATGTGATAAAGATTTGATCTACCTTCATCTTGAAAAGTAGTATTTATACCTGCTCTTTTTATTTCAAAATAATTTTTACTCATTATAATTTTTATATTCTTCTACCGATATTTCTTTGAATATTACTGTGTCTCCTGGATTAATCATATTTGGATCATTTTCTTTTGAATTATCAAATATTTGTAAAGGGGTATTACCTATTATGTTCCATCCTCCAGGACTTTCAAAAGTATATATATTTGCAAATTGCTCTGTTAATCCAACTGACCCTTTTGGCACCCTCACCCTTGGAGTTTCTAATCTTTGTGTTCTCATATTTTCATCTAGATCACCAAGAAATGGCATTCCGGCAACAAAACCTGTCATATAACAAAAATATTCCTTATCAAAAAAATGTTCTAATATTTTCTCTCTTTTTAATTTAAGTTTTTTTTCTAATCTCTCAAAATCTAATCCAAATGAAGAGTGACAACACACTGGAATTTTTAAACTTTTATTATCTATTTTAAGCTCTTGATTTATATCAAGTTTCTCAATTTTTTTTTTAATTTCAATAAAGTTAGTTTTACGTAAATCAAATGAAATGATTAACTTGTTATATGAGGGAGTAAGATTATTTATACCTTTAATATTTTTATTTTTAATATTATAGAAATACTTAATTACATTTGAATTTATTTCTTTGTTTACTTCTTCGCCAAAATCACAGTAAACAGCTGCGTCACCAAGATTTGATATATTTTTGATCATGACATGTTATACTTCAACTATTAAGCCATGGAAATTAATATCAATTGTGATTTAGGGGAAAAATCTAAACATCATTCAAACCAAAATGATCCAAAATTACTTGAAATAGTAAATTCAGCAAATGTTGCTTGTGGTTTTCATGCTGGTGATAATGACTCAATGGAGCAAGTTGTTAAAATGTCAAAAAATAATGGTGTGAGTATTGGCGCTCATCCTTCGTTTAATGACCCAGAAAATTTTGGAAGAAAAAGAATAGATTTATCAACAAATGAAATTCAGAGGTTAATAATTGATCAATATGAAATTCTTCAAAAAATAGCACAAGATCAAGGTGAAAATGTAACTCATATAAAACCTCACGGTGCTTTAAATAATATGGCCTGTGAAGATATGGACTTATCCATAACCTTAGCCAAGACAATAAAAGACTTAAACAAAGATTTGATTTACCTTGTTCCCACTGGTTCCAAAATGGAAGAAGCTGGTAAAAAATATAATATAAAAATCGCATGCGAAATTTTTGCTGATAGAAATTATGAAGATGATGGCAATTTAGTTTCTAGGAAAAAACCTCATGCATTAATCACAGATCCAGAAAAAGCAAAAAAACATGTGTTAAAAATGGTTAAAAATCAGTCGCTTAATTGTCACAGTGGAAAGCAAATACCTTGTGAAATTGACTCTGTGTGCATACATGGAGATAATGAAAGTTCATTAGCTACTTCAATATTAATTAGAGATAATTTGTTAGATAATGGATTGCATTTAAAACCCTTAAACTTAATGGAGAAATTTATTTAATGTTAAACAAATACCTATTCACTTTTTTTTTAATCATTTTTTTTTCAACGAATATAAATGCAGCTGGTACAGATAGTAACAGTTCAAAAGTAAAATCAGATTATGACAAGGCTGTATCCCTTATAGACTCAGCTAAAAAATTTGAAAAAAAAGGTAAAACTAAAAAAGCAATTAAAAAATACGAAAAAGCACAAAAGTTATTAATTTCATCAAATAAAAAAAATCCAGAACAAGCTGATACTTTAAATTATTTAGGCTTTACAACTAGAAAACTTGGTGATTATGAAAATGGTGAAAAATACTACTTACTTGGATTAAAAATAGATCCTATTCACATTGGAATTAATGAATACTTAGGTGAACTTTATGTTGCAACTTCTAGAATTGACCTTGCAAAAGAAAGATTAAAAGTATTAGAAAATTGTAAATGTGAAGAGTATGATGAATTAAAAGAAATTATAGATGGAACTAAAAAATCTAAATATTAAAAAACTTGATTGAAGAACTAATTATTTTATTACAGATTATCTTTATAGATATTATTTTAGCAGCGGATAATGCTATAATAATTGGTTTGATAGCTGCAAACTTTGTACCAAAAAATAGAAAACAAATAATTTTATGGGGTGTTGCAGGAGCATTAGTATTCAAAGTTATATTTGCTATATTTGCTACTTACTTATTTAAATTTTATTTTATCAAAATTTTAGGTGGTCTTCTTTTAATTTGGATTGTTAATGATTTAAGAAAAGATTTAGTTGAAATTAAAAAAGTTAAATCTCCTACAAAAAAATCTAAAGAACCCTCTTATATACAAAGTGTATATAAAGTCTTATTTGCTGACATCACAATTAGTTTTGACAATGTAATTGGCGTTGTTGGTGCAGCAAAAGGCTATTTTGGATATATGATTTTTGGACTGGTTTTATCAGTCGTTTTAACAGGTGCATTAGCAACTTATATGGCAAATTATATTCAAAAACATATTTGGATCGCTTATGTAGGACTTGTTTTTATCTTAATAGTTGGTCTACAACTAATAATTGGTGGACTTGTTGATTTAGAAATCTTAAAAATTAATGAAGAATTTATTAAATATTTTTAATTAATAAGAATTTTTTTTTAGTGGAAATTTTTTATTTTTGACTTCCTTTGCATAATTAGATACTGCCCTAGAAATCTCTTTTCTAATATTCGTATATTTTTTTACAAATCTCACATTTATTGGATTTAAACCAATAAGATCATCAACCACTAAAATTTGTCCATCACAATAATTTGATGCACCTATTCCAATAGTAGGTATTTTGATATTTTTTGTAACAATTTTTGCTAATGTGGTTTCTACACACTCTAATACAATTGAAAATACACCTGCTTTTTCTAAAAGTTTTGCATCCTTTATAATTGCATTTCTCTCCGATGTCATACTTCCTTTAAATTTAAAATTTTTTTCAGATTGTGGCAGCAAACCTAAATGTCCCATAACAGGAATATTATTTTTTACTAGGATTTTAATTATTTCTAAAATTTTTTTTCCTCCTTCCAATTTCACAGCATCACACTTAGTTTTAATCATAACTTTTTTAGCATTTTTTAATGCTTCTTTAGAATTTCTATAAGTATTGTGTGGCATATCAACTACCATTAAACTTTTTTTGACTCCTAGCCTCACACTTTTGGAATGCTCTATCATTGTATCTAAGCTTACTTCTCTTGTTGACTTATAATTGTATAAAACTGATCCAAGGGAGTCTCCAACTAAAACTATATCGCAATAACTATCTAAGATTGTCGCTATATTTTTTGAGTATGCTGTTAAACTTACTATTTTAGATTTACTTTTTTTATTAATTATATTTAATATTTTTTTTTTCATCGGCTACCAAGAGCCGCTATTTTCCATCGAAGCCCAAGGTTCTTTAGGATCTAAGTACCCTTCCTGAAGAAGTTCAATTGAAATTTTATCAGGAGATCTTACAAATGCCATATGGCCATCTTTTGGAGGTCTGTTAATGGTGTAGCCCATATCCATTAATCTTTGACAAGTATCATAAATATTATCTACTCTATAAGCCAAGTGACCAAAGTTTCGCGAACCTTCACCGAGATCATCGCCATCCCAATTATATGTTAATTCTATTTCTGTTTTTTCATCATTTGGAGGTGCAAGAAAAATTAGAGTATATCTCCCTTTCTCACTTTCTTTTCTTCTTGTCTCTTTTAATCCAAGTCCATCACAAAAAAATCTTAAAGAATCATCTATATTTTTAATTCTAATCATAGTGTGTAAATATTTCATAACTATATTTATAATTAAAAATTACTCTAATTCAATAGTACTTGGGGGTTTTGATGTGATATCATATACAACCCTATTAATACCTCTTATACTATTTACAATTTTATTTGAGATATCTTGCATAAAAGTTTTTTTAAATTCATAAAAATCTGCAGTCATACCATCTTCAGATGTAATAGCTCTTAGCAAACAAAGAAATTCATATGTTCGATTATCACCCATAACACCTACAGTTTTAACTGGCAGTAATGCAGCATATGCTTGCCAAATTTTGTGATATAAACCATGATCTTTTAAAGCTTTAATAAAATAATAGTCTGCTTCTTTCAAAATTTGAATTTTTTGGTTAGTTATTAGGCCGGGCATTCTTATTGCAAGACCAGGGCCTGGGAAGGGATGTCTAGAAATAATATCTTTGCTTAAATTTAACTCTAATCCTAATTTTCTTACTTCATCTTTAAATAAAAACTTTAAAGGTTCGATAAGTGTTAATTTCATCTTTTTAGGTAGGCCTCCAACATTATGATGAGATTTAATTTTTGAAGTTTGACTTCCAGTAACCGACTTACTTTCAATTAAATCAGGGTAGAGTGTTCCTTGAGCTAAAAATTTTACATTTTTTATTTTATTTGCGTATCTTTCAAAAATTTTTATAAAAAGATTACCGATAATTTTTCTTTTTTTTTCAGGACTGGTAACATTTGATAATTTTTTTAGAAATTCTTTTTCTGCGTTTACATAAATTAAATTAATTTTTAATTTTTTTTTAAAAGTTTTGACTACTTGAACCTCCTCATTTTTTCTCAACAGTCCAGTATTAACAAAAATACAATATAATTTTTTACCAATAGCTTTATTCAATAGTTGAGCTACCACACTACTATCTACGCCACCCGATAATGCACAGATAACCTTTTCGGAACCTACTTCATTTTTAATTTTTTTAATTAATTGAAATTTTTGATCTTTAGAGGACCAATTACGACTTATTTCACAAATTAAAAAAATAAAATTACTGATTATTCTTTTTCCATTTTCAGTATGTGTTACTTCAGGATGAAATTGAACTCCATAGAATTTTTTAAATTTATTTTCAACAATTGCAAATTTTGAATTAGTACTAGAGGCTAATACTTTAAAATTTTTTGGAATTTTTGAAACTTGATCAGCATGACTCATCCAAACCTTTTTATATTTTTTTCTATTGAAAAAATTTTTAGTTAATAAACTGCTATTTTTCTGATAAATGTTAGCTAGTCCAAACTCACGGTGTTTAGATTGTCTTACTTTACCACCATTTAATTTAGATAATATTTGATGACCAAAACATATGCCTAAAATAGGTATATCTAAACTTAAAATTTTTCTATCAAAAGAATATTTCCTTATTTCATAAACATTTAAGGGCCCACCTGATAAAATTATTCCTTTAATTTTATTATCAAAATCCTTAATCTTAATTTTTTTATGGCTTGTGATCTCACAGAACACTCCTAATTCTCTAATTCTTCTAGCTATTAATTGTGTAAATTGAGATCCAAAATCAATAATTAATATCTTGTTAAGATTTTGATCCAGAATCATTTTTTTGGTTCTATATTTTTTAAAGCCTCTAAAATTTTTAGATTTTCATCACATAAATTTTTACAAACTTTAGTAAAAGTTTGCGAAAAATCTTTAATATCAGAATAATTTGATTTATTTAATGCAATTTTCATTAACATAAGCAAAACCTCTTCATTGTCAGGCTCAATTAATAATGCGGTTTCCAAATTGTATTCTTCTTTACGTTGATTTTGTTCATAGTTATAAATCTTAGCTAAATATAAATAAGAGTTAGCGTCCTTAGGATTAAAAACAATATGTCTTTCAAATAAAAAACGTGCATTATCATAATTTTTATCCTCATAATGTTTTAAAGCATCATCGAAGAAATTATTATCGCTTAAAGCAAAATTTGAATTAAAAAATGATAAGTATACTAAGATTGTTATTTTTAAAAATTTATTCATTAATATTTACTATCATTTTTTATAACATCAACGTTGTGAACCATGCTTTCATAAAATCCTGCTTTTGTTATTTTTACAAAGTTAGGTTTGTTTCTTAACTTTATTATACTTTTTGACCCAAGATAACCCATGGATGATTTAAGACCACCGATTAATTTGTATATTATACTTCCAACATCTCCTTTATATTTTACAAGTCCCTCTACTCCTTCAGGTACGTATTTAGATGTATCGCTCTGTTTTGATTGAAAATATCTATCTGCAGATCCTTTGTTCATTGCTCCAACCGATCCCATTCCTCTAAAACTTTTAAAAGCCTTTCCATTTTTTTTTATCAATTTTCCTGGTGTTTCATTTGTACCTGCAAATAGAGATCCTATCATAACTGCGTCTGCACCCGCTGCAAAAGCTTTTGCTAAATCTCCTGAATACTTAATCCCACCATCAGAAATAATTTTTACCTTTTTATTTTTAAGAGCTTTTCTTACTGATAAAATAGCACTCAACTGAGGAACACCTATGCCTGCAACTAACCTTGTGGTACATATGGAGCCAGGCCCAATACCTATTTTAATTATATCTACACCTAATTTGATTAAAAACTTTGCAGCCTCGGCTGTGGCAATATTTCCAGCACACAAAGCAATTTTATTATTTTTAAATTTTTTGATAAATTTAACTACCTCAGAGACTTTTTTTGTATGCCCATGAGCTGTATCTATAACTATTAAATCTACACCTTCTTTGACTATAGCTTTTGCTCTTTCCAGTTCGTTAGGTCCAGCACCAACCGCTGCTCCAATTAATAAATTTTTTTTTTTTACTTTTTTAATTTCTAAAATTTGTTTTTCTATATCTAAATTTCTGTGAATTACTCCTATTCCACCTGCTTTTGCAATCGCTATTGCCATTTTACTCTCAGTAACCGTGTCCATAGCTGAAGACAAAAGTGGTATTTTTAACTTAAGATACTTTGTTAATATAACCTCAGTATTGACTTCAGATGGTAATATTTCCGAATATTTTGGAATTAATGTAACATCATCAAAGGTAAGTGCTTCTTTTATAGGAACCATAATCTTTTATATACGATTCCTTTTATATTTAAAGTCTCTATCTAAGATTTTTACAAATTATAAAACTTTCTTTAGAATCTTTTCTACTAGATTTAGGTTTAAAAACCTTCACTTCTTTAAAAAATTTTTTTCCATCTGCGACTATTTCGTTAAACGTTCTTCCCATAAATAATTTTGATACAAAATAGCCATTTTTACTCAATATTTCTTTGGCAAAATATAAAGCTTCTTTACATAGTTCTCCTGTTTGTATTGAGTCAATATTTTTAATACCTGTAGTATTTATAGCCATATCAGACATCACAACATCTACTTTAACATTGATATACTTTTTTATTTCTCCTTTAATTAATGGTTCTGTAAAATCTCCAATAATCTGAATTGTGTTGTCAATCGGTTCCATTCTTTTTAAATCAACTGAAATTAGTGTTAAATTTTTATATGTTTTAGATACATACTGTGACCAGCTTCCAGGAGCGGCTCCAAGATCAATAACAGAAATTCCACCTTTAAAAATCTTAAATTTCCCATCTATTTCAATTAATTTATAAGCTGATCTTGCCCTATAGCCATCAACTTTTGATTGACGAACATAAGTATCTCTTTTTTGTTTATTGATCCAATTTTTTGATATCTTATTTTTTTTCAATTAACCACAATATCTTAAACTTTTAAGAATTTTTCTATTATTTAAAGTCTGAACATTAATTTTAATATTTTTATCGATTCTCATGTCCTTACCTTCTCTCCAAATTCCAGCTGCAAGATGTATTATTCCAATTTTATAATTTGGTAAATATGGTTCAACAAAAGTTTCGTTTTTTTCATCATATTTTGGTAGTAAATTACTTGTAATCCAATTACAGTATAAAGGTAAAAACTCTGTTTCTAAATCATCAATATATACTGACATGTTAATAGCTAATCCTTCTGATCCAAAAATATTACCTGCACTTAAAGTTTTTGAAAGATTATTTTGCCATGAAGCCCAACCATTGGAATTTTTTTCTAATGAAAAAACACCAATATTTATATGAGGGGCAAATGCCAATTTTCTTGCTTTATCATATCCAATGTTAGATTTTACTGCGTGTTTAAAATTTTGTGACTTGATTATTGCTAATTTACCGACCAACCAATTTACTTTTGAGGTTATTTTATAACCCGGACCTATAGTTTGTGTAATACCAAGTTTTCCATTTTCGCAAGCTTTAAAATATAATTCTACACAACTCCAATCATTGACCCATGCATCACAATCTATCCATAAATATTTTTCATAATTTGGAAAATATTTTGGTAGAAATGCTCTTGACACTTGGCTTTTGAGCCATTCTTTACCTCTTACTTTATAGCCTGGAACCTCAATGTCCCATTCTGCTAATTTAATCTCATCAACTTTTTTAGATAATATTTCTTTCTGAACATCGGTTAAACCTGCATCTAAAATGCATATAGCAATATCATCACTTTCTTTGAATCTTTTGATAGAATCAACTAATTCCTCCAATAAAGGAAAATAATTAGCATCAGCTAATGAAACAATCGCTTTTTTTTCCATTAAAGTACATCTTCAAGATCATCTTCATCTTGATTTTTTTCACTTTCGTTAAGTTTTTTAAGTTTTCGATAATGAAAGAAACTAATTGGTAATAATAAAAAGTAGATAACAATACTTATAGCAATAACATTAAAAGTATAAATTAGCAAAAGACCAAAAAATAAAACAATTCCAAATAATAAAAATATTGTGGTTCGTCGTGGAATAATAATTTTCTTGAATGAATAACTTGGAAATTTACTTATTAATAAAAATGATGTGATTACAAAGAATATTGGAACAATTATATTATAATTTAATGTAATTAGATCAAAACCGCTTAAACTAATAATTAATGGTGCCAAAACTAATATACCTCCTGCAGGCGAAGGTACGCCTTCAAAAAAATTATCTTTCCATGAAGGGTCTTGATTTGAATTTACATTAAATCTTGCTAATCTTAATGCTACACAGATTACATAAATCAAGCACAGTAACCAACCAAATCTTCCTAATGTATTTAGTTTCCAAAAATACATAATAAATGCAGGTGCTACACCAAAACTTATCATGTCTGTTAGAGAATCTAGTTCTTTTCCTACTTTAGATGTCCCCTTGATTAACCTTGCGATACGACCATCCAACCCATCAATTAAAGCTGCAAAAATAATAGCAATAATTGCAAATTCAAATTTACCATCAAGAGCAAATCGAATTGAAGTTAGGCCAATACAAACACCTATCAAGGTAAGCATGTTAGGCAAAATCATTCTTGCATTTTTTCTTTCTGCTATTATCTTCAAATTATTTTTTGGTTGTTCCATTATTTTTTTGCTAATAAAGTTTCCCCTGAAATTGTTTTTTGACCTACTTTGACAATTGGATCATAGTCCTCGTAATAAATGTCTGCACGGCTGCCAAATCTTATCATTCCAATTCTTTCTCCTTGATTAAGTTTTTGACCTTTGTTCGTTTCACATACAATTCTTCGGGCAATCAAGCCTGCAATTTGTACTACAATTACATCATTACCTTCAGTATTTTTAATCCTATAATAATTTCTCTCATTATCTTCACTAGCTTTATCAAATGAAGCATTTAAAAATTTTCCAGGTTTGTATAAAATTTCTTCAACAGTTCCTGCACAAGGAGT
>MDSV01050499.1_pt1 | contig 11813 bp, 12 predicted proteins | sample 810851 | NCBI WGS metagenome assembly MDSV01 (sample SAMN05326640, study PRJNA326480) | marine metagenome | isolation source: seawater | place: Atlantic Ocean: North East | collected 2012 | reverse complement strand
GCGGTTAGCTCAGCTGGTAGAGCATCTCGTTTACACCGAGGGGGTCAAAGGTTCGAGTCCTTTACTGCCCACCAAAACAATAATGGGGGTGTAGCTCAGTTGGTTAGAGCGATCGCCTGTCACGCGATAGGTCGAGGGTTCGAGTCCCTTCACTCCCGCCATTATTGTGATAATAATTATCAATAGTTCTATTTTTGTCACTATATGCCCTAAAAGACGTGACTAAATTACACTGTAAATCGATTTAAATACATTTATATAAGTTACAGCTTGTTAGATGTGTTTATTAAACTTTAAATTCTAATAAAAACAATTATAATATGAATCTTTTCAAAATTTTCTTATTTAAAAATTATAAATTTTAAGAATTATATAAAATGTTTGCGGATTTTTTAACTGATTATTTTACAATAATTTTATTTTTAGCTATTGCTTTAAGTTTAAGCATTGGATTCATTTTAGTAAACTTTGTTTTTTCTCCAAAAAATCCTGATCCTGAAAAATTATCAGCTTACGAGTGCGGTTTTGATCCATTTGATGATTCAAGAATGGAATTTGATGTAAGGTTTTATCTAGTTGCAATTCTTTTTATAATTTTTGATTTGGAAATAGCTTTCCTTTTTCCCTGGGCAATTTCTTTAGGAAAGATTGGAATTTTTGGTTTTGTGTCAATGATGATTTTTTTAGGTATTTTAACAATCGGATTTATTTATGAATGGAAAAAAGGGGCTTTAGATTGGGAGTAGTATAGATATGGAAAATAAAGAAAATAAAATACCTGGTGAATTTAAACAATTAGCAAAAGATTTTAGTGAAAACGGTTTTATAACTACATCATTCGATAACTTAGTAAATTGGGCTAGAACTGGATCGTTACATTGGATGACATTTGGTCTTGCTTGTTGTGCAGTAGAAATGATGCAAACATCTATGCCACGATATGATTTGGAAAGATTTGGTGCAGCTCCAAGAGCGTCACCAAGACAATCAGATGTTATGATTGTTGCTGGGACTTTAACCAATAAAATGGCACCAGCTTTAAGAAAAGTTTATGATCAAATGCCAGAACCGAGATATGTTATATCAATGGGCAGCTGTGCTAATGGTGGTGGTTATTATCATTATTCGTATTCTGTTGTTAGAGGTTGTGATAGAATTGTTCCTGTAGATATTTATGTTCCAGGATGCCCACCATCCGCTGAAGCTTTATTATATGGTATCTTACAATTGCAAAAAAAAATTAGAAACAAAGGAAATCTTGAAAGATGAAGAATAAAGAACTCGAGAGTATTGAAAAATATATTAATTCAGAGCTTGCAACTAAGCTAATTAAAACTGAAATAAGACACAGTCAAATCAACATTTATATTGCTAAAGAAAATATAATTGAAGTTATTTTATTTTTAAAAACCAATAGTGAGACTAAGTTTAAGCAGTTAATCGATATAACAGCTGTAGATTATCCTCAAATTGAAAAAAGATTTGTTCTAGTTTTTTTACTTTTAAGTCATGAAAAAAATCAAAGAATAAAAATATTTTCAAGCATTAAAGAAACAGATGAGGTTGACTCTATTACATCTATTTTTCCATCAGCAAATTGGATGGAAAGAGAAGTTTTTGATATGTATGGAATAAAATACAAAAATCATCCTGATCTCAGAAGAATTTTAACAGATTATGGGTTTGTAGGTCATCCTTTGAGAAAAGATTTTCCATTAACTGGACATGATGAGGTCAGGTATAATGAGGAAAAAAAGAAAGTTATCTATGAACCAGTGAAATTGGAGCAAAATTATAGGAATTTTGACTATGAAAGTCCATGGGAAGGAACAAAATACATTAAAGATCAACAAAAAGATTAAGCACTAATGACAAAAGAAAAAAAAACATTAAATTTAAATTTTGGACCTCAACATCCTGCGGCTCATGGAGTTTTAAGACTAATACTAGAACTTAATGGTGAAATTGTCGAAAAAGCTGATCCGCATATAGGACTTCTTCATAGAGGTACAGAAAAATTAATTGAGCATAAGACTTTTTTTCAAGCTGTTCCGTATTTTGATAGATTAGATTATGTAGCACCAATGAACCAAGAACATGCTTTTGCATTAGCTATTGAAGAAATTTTAAATATAGAAGTTCCAATAAGAGCTCAATATATAAGAGTAATGTTTTGTGAAATTGGAAGAATTTTAAGCCATATATTAAATATTACTACACAAGCAATGGATGTCGGAGCTTTAACGCCTACATTATGGGGTTTTGAGGAAAGAGAAAAGCTCATGGGTTTTTACGAAAGAGTATCTGGTTCAAGATTGCACGCTAATTATTTTAGAGCAGGGGGTGTTCATCAAGATTTACCAAGAGGGTTGGAAGATGATATTTTAATTTTCTGTAAAAATTTCCCAAAAATTATTGATGACCTAGAAAAATTATTAACTGATAACAGAATTTTTAAACAAAGAAATGTAGATATAGGAGTGGTCTCTAAAAAAGATGCTTTAGATTATTCATTCTCTGGAGTTATGCTAAGAGGATCTGGAGTTCCTTGGGATTTAAGAAAATCCCAACCTTATGATTGTTATAACCAGATCGATTTCAAGATACCAGTTGGGAAGAATGGTGATTGCTATGATAGATATCTATGTAGAGTTGAAGAAATGAAGGAAAGTGTTAAAATTATTAGCCAATGCTTGTCTCAAATGCCTAAGGGCCTTATAAAAGTATTTGATAGTAAAATTTCTCCTCCGCCAAAAAAAGAGTTAAAAGAGTCTATGGAAGCGCTAATTCATCATTTTAAACTTTTTACCGAAGGTTATCGCGTAGATAAAGATGAGATATATAAGGCTGTAGAAGCTCCAAAAGGAGAATTTGGTGTATATTTAATTACAGATGGGTCAAGTAAACCATATAAATGTAAAATTAGAGCACCAGGTTTTTCTCATTTACAATCAATGGATTATTTAATTAAAGGACATATGCTAGCTGATGTGCCTGCTGTTTTAGGTTCTATGGATATAGTTTTCGGAGAGGTAGATAGATGAGTATAAAAAAAATTTCGAAAGAACAACCTGAGAATTTTGAATTTTCAGAAAAAAATAAGGTTTTAGCGGACAATGTAATTAAAAATTACCCAAAAGAAAAAAAACAAAGCGCAGTTATGGCTTTATTATATATTGCGCAAAAACAAAATAATAATTGGCTTCCTTTATCCGCTATTAAATATATAGCAAAATATTTAGAGATGCCTTACATAAAAGTTTATGAGGTATCTACATTTTATTCAATGTACAATCTTTCTCCAGTAGGTGATAAATTTATACAAGTTTGCACAACAACTCCATGCATGATCAGGGGTGCATATAACATAGTTGATGCTTGCAAGGAAAAAATTTCACCTGATGAAAATCAAATTTCAAAAAATATATCTTGTTCCTGGATAGAGGTTGAATGCTTAGGTGCTTGCGTTAATGCACCTGTCGTTCAAATTAATGATGATTATTTCGAGGATCTAGATAAAGAAAAAATGCATAAAATACTTGATAAAATTATTAATAAAGAAGAAATAAAACCAGGATCATATAGAGGTAGAACAAATTCTTCACCAGAGAGTATGAGAAAAACACTTTTGGACGTAAAAAATGCTTAGTGATAAGGACAGAATATTTAAAAATTTATACAATGATTTGGGATGTGATCTCGATTCATCAATGAAAAGAGGCGATTGGTCTAAAACCAATGAGATAATTTCAAAAGGTAAAGAATGGATTATAGAAGAAGTAAAAAAATCTGAATTACGCGGACGAGGTGGTGCTGGTTTTCCTACAGGATTAAAATGGTCATTTGCACCTAAAGAATTAGGATCTAGACCACACTATTTAGTGATCAATGCTGATGAGTCAGAACCTGGAACATGTAAAGATAGAGATATATTAAGATTTGAACCACAAAAATTAATAGAAGGATGTTTGATTGCATCGTATGCAGTAAACGCTCATACTTGCTATATATATATAAGAGGTGAGTATTTTAACGAAGGTCAAAATTTACAAAAAGCAATTGATGAGGCTTATAAAAAGAAACTTATAGGAAAAAACTCGTGTGGAAGCGATTGGGATTTAGATATTTATATACACTATGGAGCAGGTGCATATATCTGTGGTGAAGAAACAGCTTTATTAGAGAGTATAGAGGGAAAAAAAGGTCAGCCGAGACTAAAACCACCATTTCCTGCACTTATTGGTTTATATGGTTGCCCTACAATAATTAATAATGTTGAAACAATTGCAATCATTCCAACAATATTGAGAAATGGATCAAAATGGTTTTCTTCATTAGGAAGACCAAAAAACACTGGTACTAAAATTTTTTGCATATCAGGAAATGTTAATAATCCATGCAACGTTGAAGAAGAAATGGGCATACCCTTAAAAACACTTATAGAAAAACATGCTGGAGGAGTTATTGGCGGTTGGGAAAATTTAAAAGCGGTAATACCAGGCGGGTCGTCAATGCCATTACTTCCAAAAGAAATATGTGAGACAATAAAAATGGATTTTGACTCTTTGATTGAGCAAAAAAGTGGACTTGGAACCGCAGGAATAATTGTAATTAATAAAGATCAAGACATAATTAAATGTATGGCAAGAATTGCTAGATTTTACAAACATGAAAGTTGTGGTCAGTGCACACCTTGCAGAGAAGGATCTGGGTGGATGTGGAGAATTTTAGAGAGAATGGCCAAAGGTGAAGCATCTAAAGATGAAGTTGATATGTTGTTAGATGTAACAAAACAAATAGCAGGACATACTATTTGTGCATTTGGGGAAGGATCGGCTTGGCCTGTACAAGGCCTTTTGAGACATTTTAAAAAAGAAGTTGAGGAAAGAAATAATTTTAGTCCATTAATAAATAAACAAAGAAAAATTCCATATTTAATAGACCAACACAAATTAGAAAAAGAAAATGCTTAAGTTAAAAGTAAATAATAAAGAAATAGAAATAGAACAGGGCTTAACAGTCCTCCAAGCATGCGAAAAGGCAGGGGTAGAAATTCCTAGATTTTGTTATCACGAAAAATTATCAATAGCTGGAAATTGTAGAATGTGCTTAGTCGAATTAGAAAAGTCACCAAAACCCGTTGCCTCATGCGCTATGCCTGCTGCTGATGGAATGAATATAAAAACAAACACTCCACTTGTAGAAAAAGCGAGAAAAGGAGTAATGGAGTTTTTATTAGCTAATCATCCGCTTGATTGTCCTGTTTGTGATCAAGGTGGCGAATGTGATCTTCAGGATCAATCCATGTTTTATGGAGTTGATAAATCAAGATACAAAGAAAATAAAAGAAACGTTCCAGAAAAATACATGGGTCCATTAATAAAAACTCAAATGACTAGATGTATTCATTGCACTAGATGTATAAGATTTGCAACAGAGGTTGCTGGTATTCCTGAAATCGGTGCTATAGGCCGTGGTGAGGATATGCAAATTACAACTTATCTTGAAAAGGCCATGGAGTCCGAACTCTCTGCCAATGTAATTGATTTATGTCCAGTTGGAGCATTAACCTCAAAACCATATGTTTTTGAAGCAAGACCTTGGGAACTGAAAAAAACTGAAACAATTGATGTTATGGATGCCATAGGCTCAAATATCAGAGTAGACACATATGGATGGGAAGTAAAGAGGGTATTACCTAGAATAAACGAAGATATAAATGAAGAGTGGATATCAGATAAAACAAGATACTCTTGTGATGGACTTAAAAATCAAAGAATAGACAGTCCTTTTAAAAAAAAAAATAATATTTTTGAAAAAATTAGTTGGTCTGAGGCGTTAAAAGAAATTAGTCAAAAAATTAAAAAAACAAGTCCAGAAAGAATTATTGGTTTTACAGGGGATCTATTAAATATGGAAACCTTATATTCAATTAAGGAGTTGTTTGAAAAAAAATTATTATCTAAATATTTAGACTGCAGAATTAAAAATACTTATGTAAATACAGATGAGAGACAAAACTACCTTTTTAATACATCTATCAGTGGTTTAGAAAAAAGTGATTTGATAGTTTTAGTTGGAACAAATCCAAGATACGAAGCAACAATACTAAATTCTAGAATTAGAAAATCTTTTATAAATAATAATGCAAAAGTATATTCTTTTAACGACGTTGGAGATTTAACATATCCATACAAAATTTTAAAAAATTCAACAAAAACCTTAACTGAGATTTTTAATGATAATCATGAGTTGTCTAAATTAATTAAAGATTCAAAAAACCCATCTATAATTATAGGTCAGTCAATTTTAGAGACTAATTTGGGAGAGTTTGTTTTCGAAGGTTTTAAAAACTTTTTAAATATAAATAATAAAATTAGTCATGAATGGAATGCTTTAAATATTTTAACTCAAAATGCTTCTACCGTTGGATCTTATGATTTAAAAATTTTATACAATTATGATCAAAAAAATCAAACGTTGGAAAAATTTAGTACTAATGATTACGATATATTATTTCTTTTTGGACAAGACAGCTTAAATATTACAAGTAAAAATAAATTTACTATTTATATTGGATCTCATGGTGACAAAGGTGCGGAGTGTTCTGATATAATATTGCCCTCTTCAGCATTCACTGAACAAGACGGCTATTACTGTAACCTTGAAGGTAAAATTCAAAAAGCATATAAAGCTACTTATCCCCCTGGCCAAGCTAAAGAAGACTGGGAAGTTATAAATAACTTAGCATATGAAATAAGTGGAAAGTATCTTTTTAATAAAAAAAATGAATTGATTGATGCTATGTTTAATTTTTTAAAACTTAATAAAGATATTAAATCAAAAAAAAAAATTATAAACTTCTCTGAAGATCATAATATAAATGTTAATAATATTGACTATTATTTTTCTAATGTAATAGCTCGATCTTCAAAAACAATGGCTGAATGTAGAGATTTAAAAATCAAAATATCAAAGACTGGAACTGATGGTTAATTATGGAGTACTTTAGTATATTTATAGAGGAGACTTATAAAATTTTACTTTTGTTAATTCCAGTTTTAACTGCTGTTGCTATGATTGTTTGGCTTGATAGAAGAGTATGGGCATTTGTTCAAAAAAGAAGAGGACCTAATGTTGTAGGACCTTTTGGATTGTTACAATCTCTTGCTGATGCTTTAAAATATATTTTTAAAGAGATAATAATACCTTCAAGTTCGAATAAAATAATATTTATTCTTGCACCAGTTGTTACTATGACATTAGCTTTAATATCATGGGCCGTTATTCCTTTTAGCGAAACATTTGTATTGGCGAATATTAATGTAGGAATTTTATACCTATTTGCTGTATCTTCTCTTGGAGTTTATGGAATTATAATGGGTGGATGGGCCTCTAACTCAAAATACCCTTTCTTGGGCGCAATTCGTTCAGCAGCTCAAATGGTTTCCTATGAAGTTTCAATTGGAGTAATAATTATAAATGTTCTTCTGTGTGTTGGATCTTTAAATTTAAATGATATAGTCTTAGCACAAGAAAGCATTTGGTTTATAGTTCCTTTATTTCCAATGTTTGTTATTTTTTTTATTTCAGCATTAGCAGAAACAAACAGACCACCTTTTGATTTACCAGAGGCAGAAGCAGAATTGGTTGCTGGCTATCAAACAGAATATTCTGGGATGATGTATGCAATGTTTTGGCTTGGAGAATATGCAAATATACTCTTAATGTGTGCGATGGGTTCGATTTTGTTTTTAGGTGGATGGTTGTCGCCAATTAACATTTATCCCTTTGACTTAATACCATCCACAATATGGATGATACTTAAAATATTGTTATTATTTATACTCTTTGCTTTAGTTAAATCTATAGTGCCTAGATATAGGTATGATCAATTAATGAAACTAGGATGGAAGATTTTTTTACCATTTTCATTAGTTTGGGTTGTTATAACTGCAAGTTTTTTATTATATTTTGATAAACTACCGGTAAATTAATATGAAAATTTCAAGAATATTAAAAACAGTTTTGATGATTGATTTTCTTACAGGTCTATTAATCGCAGTAAAAGAAATTTTTAAAAAGAAAAAAACAATTAATTATCCTTTTGAGAAGGGAGAAATTTCTCCAAGAGCTAGAGGAGAACATGCTTTAAGACGATACTCTAATGGTGAAGAAAGGTGTATAGCATGTAAACTTTGTGAAGCGGTATGTCCAGCACAAGCCATAACTATTGAGTCAACTGAAAGAGAGGATGGAAGTCGTAAAACTACTCGTTACGACATAGATATGCTCAAGTGTATTTATTGTGGTCTTTGTGAAGAGTCTTGCCCTGTTGATGCTATAGTACAAGGTCCTAATTTCGAATTTTCGACAGAAACAAGAGAAGAGCTTTATTATAATAAAGAGAAACTTTTAGAAAATGGTGATAGATGGGAAAATATCTTAGCATCAAATATAAAAGCAGACAAACCTTACAGATAAAATGATCGCTCATTCAATATTTTTTTATGTTTTTTCTCTAATTGCTATCGTGTCCGCTTTTATGGTTACAGTTTCAAAAAATACAGTGCATTCAGTTTTTTTTCTTATTTTAGATTTTATAAGTATTTCATGTTTGTTCATAATGATTGGTGCTGAGTTTTTAGGCATGATAATGCTCATTGTGTATGTAGGCGCTGTTGCTGTTTTATTTTTATTTGTCGTTATGATGCTTAATGTATCTCAGCAAAAAAAAAAATTTTTTAAATTTTCATCAAACAATACTCATATACCGATAGGACTGTTAATTAGTTTAATTATTTTTTTTGAATTAATAATTGTCGTTGGTGGCTGGAAATATAAACCCGATATAATAAAAAAATCAAATTATAGTTCAATTAATGAGATAACAAACACTCATGCCTTAGGGAATGTGATATATACCGATTATATACATTTATTTCAACTTTCAGGTATGGTTTTGTTAATTGCAATGATTGGCGCAATAGTACTGACGTTTAGACAACGTGAAGGGGTAAAAAAACAAAGTTATATAAAGCAAATCTCAAGAGAAAGATTTGAAGGTGTGGAAGTGGTTGAGGTAGAAAAAGAAAAAGGTGTTAATATAGATGTTTGAAATTGGACTTGGGCATTACTTAACTTTAGGTGCAGTAATTTTTACCATTGGAGTTGTTGGTATTTTTTTAAATAGAAAAAATATTATAGTAATTTTAATGAGTATTGAATTAATTTTGTTAGCTGTAAACATAAATTTGGTTTCTTTTTCAATGTATTTAGATGACATTTCTGGGCAAATTTTTACACTCTTTATATTAACTGTAGCAGCAGCTGAAGCAGCAATTGGATTAGCAATAATAGTCACATACTTTAGAATTTCAGGAACAATCAGAGTTGAAGAAATAGATAAGTTAAAGGGCTAGATGGAATATATTATTATTTTTTTACCATTATTTGCTGCAGTCTTCTCGGGTTTTTTTGGCAAACATTTAAATGATAAGTTGTCATGCTCATTAAGTAGTTTGTTAATAAGCATATCTGCAATCCTATCTATATATATATTTTACAAAGTATTAAATACTGGTTACGAAAACAATCTTAAAATTGCTGAATGGATTACATCGGGATCACTAAGCGTTAATTGGTCTATTAAAATTGATACTTTGTCTTCAGTTATGCTTGTTGTTGTTACTTTAATTTCCTCTTTGGTTCATATTTATTCTATTGGCTACATGTCTCATGACCCACATAAAAATCGTTTTATGTCTTATTTATCACTTTTTACATTTACAATGTTGGTGTTGGTTACATCTGATAACTTTTTGCAACTATTTTTTGGTTGGGAAGGAGTCGGTTTGTGTTCATATTTATTAATTGGTTTTTGGTTTAAAAAAGAGAGTGCAAATGCAGCAGCCATTAAAGCATTTGTTGTAAATAGAGTAGGTGATTTTGGTTTTGCTTTAGGTATCTTTTTAATTTTTTATTTGTTTGGAACTGTTAATTACAACGAAGTATTCGAGCAAATTCCTTTAATTGTTCAAAAAAATATAAATATTTTAGGATTGAGCTTTAATGCAATAAATCTAATTTGTTTTTTTCTATTTATTGGGGCAATGGGGAAATCTGCGCAAATTTTTCTACATACCTGGTTACCAGATGCTATGGAGGGTCCGACACCTGTTTCAGCACTAATACATGCAGCAACTATGGTTACGGCTGGTGTTTTTTTAGTAATAAGATGTTCTCCTATATATGAATTTTCACCTATAATTCTTAACTTTATTACAATTATAGGAACTTTAACTGCTATTTTTGCAGCTAGTGTAGCTTTAGCTCAAAATGATATAAAAAAAATTATAGCTTACTCTACTTGTAGTCAACTTGGATATATGTTCATAGCAGTCGGAGTTGGTGCCTACAATGTTGCTATGTTTCATTTGTTTACGCATGCATTTTTTAAAGCTTTGTTATTTTTAGGATCTGGCCTTGTGATTCATTCATTAAAAGACGAACAAGATATAAATAAAATGGGAGGAATATGGAGAAAACTCCCTTACACGTATTGTTTTATGATAATTGGAACTTTAGCCTTGACTGGTTTTCCTTTATTATCAGGATTTTTTTCTAAAGACGCTATAATTGAATTTGCATTTTTAAAAGGTAATTTTACCGGATATTGTGCATCATTCGTTGGGATATTCACAGCCCTTTTAACATCTATTTATTCATGGAGATTGATTTTTAAAACTTTTCACGGAAATTATAATAATGAAAAAATTAATATAGATGAGCTACATGAATCACCACCTGTAATGTTAATTCCTTTAATTATACTATCAATAGGATCAATTGCATGTGGTTTTGTATTCAAGGATATCTTTATAGGAGAGAGTAGTTCAATATTTTTTTGGGGAGATTCGATTAAATTTTTAATTCCTCAAAACTTGAACCATCCACCATTAGAAATAGTTTTGGCAACTCCAATTCTAGTAGTTTTGGCAATACCTATTTCATATATTTTGTTTGTAAAAAAAATAAAAACTACTTCTGAAATAGTTGAGGGAAATATGCCGATTTATAATTTTTTAAAGAATAAGTGGTATTTTGATGAATTGTACGATTTTATTTTTATTAAACCCTGCAAGTATGTAGGTAAATTTTTTTGGAAAAAGATTGATAATGGTTTTATTGATAAATTTGGTCCTGATGGAATATCTTCAATTATAAAAAATTTATCATTAAAAGCTGTTCGTTTTCAAACTGGATATATATATCAGTATGCATTTATTATGCTTATTGGATTTTCCTTAATATTAACTTTTTTAATTATAAAATAATGAATTTTCCAATACTCTCATCATTAATTTTTTTACCGTTAGTTGGATCTTTTTTTGTTTTATTTTCAAATGAAAAAAGCAGTAAGTATATTTCACTTTTTATTACTTTTGCTAATTTTATTCTGTCAATATACTTGTGGATCATTTTTGATAAAAATGTTTCATATTTCCAGTTTGTTGAGGATAGAGAGTGGATAAAAGGTTTTATAAATTACACCATAGGTATTGATGGCATATCAATACTTTTTATAATTTTAACTACATTTATAACACCATTGTGTGTTATTTCGATTTGCTCAACTATAAAATATCGTCTTAAGGACTTCCTTATTGCAGTTCTTTTATTAGAAACACTTATGATAGGAGTTTTCTGCTCTTTAGATTTAGTAATATTTTATTTATTTTTTGAAGCTGGTCTAATACCCATGTTCTTAATTATTGGCATATGGGGTGGTGAAAGAAGAGTTTATTCAGCAT
>MDSV01231523.1_pt1 | contig 11815 bp, 12 predicted proteins | sample 810851 | NCBI WGS metagenome assembly MDSV01 (sample SAMN05326640, study PRJNA326480) | marine metagenome | isolation source: seawater | place: Atlantic Ocean: North East | collected 2012 | reverse complement strand
TTCATGTTAATGGTGGAATGTATATGGCTTGACAATTCTATCTAATAATCTATTAAGAAAATATCATTAACACAACAAAGGTAATTTAATTAATGTCAAACGATATAAAATCAAAAATTAAAAAAATAGTCGCTGATCATTTAGGAATAGAAGAAGAGAAAGTAACAGAAGAAGCAAGTTTTATTGATGATTTAGGCGCAGATAGTTTAGATACTGTTGAATTAGTCATGGCTTTTGAAGAAGAGTTTGGTTCAGAAATATCTGATAGTGAAGCTGAAAAAATTTTAACAGTTGGAGATGCAATTAAATTTATTGAGAGCAAGACAAATCAATAAGTTTATAAATTTCTTCATAGCATTATGAGTCATGATCCAAATAATATCATGGTAATTTTATCATCCCCATCTGGTGCTGGTAAAACAACGATTACAAAAAAAATTCAACAAAAATATCAATCATTTAAAATATCAGTTTCACATACAACTAGAAAACCTAGACCTAATGAAGTAGAGGGAGTTGATTATTATTTTATCACTCATGAAAAATTTAAGAAATTTATAAGTGAGGGAAAATTTTATGAGTATGCAAAAATTTTTGATAACTATTATGGAACTTTAAAGGAAAGTGTAGATCAAACGATAAAAACAAATGATATAATTTTTGATATTGATTGGCAGGGTACTCAACAGTTGTCAAAATTTAAAAATTTAAAGTTAATAAAGATATATTTAATTCCTCCTAGTAAAAAAGAGTTAAAACAAAGATTAATAAAAAGGAACCAAGACTCCCCACAAGAAGTAGAGAGAAGATTTAAAGCATATGACAATGATATACAACATTGGAAAGACTATGATTATATTGTAATAAATGAAAATCTTGAAAATTGTTATAAGCAAATTGAAAAAATTATTTTAATAAATAAAAAAGATAAGCTGTCTACATTTTCTCATATAACTCAGTAATTTCATAGTATTTTTCTGGTTTTAAGTCAGCAGGTCTAGATTCAAGGTCTAAATCTTTAATCAAGCTTAATTTATCTTTGTTAAAAATTTTTTTTATACTTTTATTAATCATTTTTCTTTTATTTGAAAAAAAAATATTAGTAATTTTTTCTAAATTTTCTATATTTTTTATATTATTTAAAACTTTTTCTCTTGGCTTTAAAAAGAGAACGCTTGAATTTACCTTGGGTTTTGGAAAAAAACAGTTTGGGGAAACATTAAATCTTTTAATAATATTTAATCTATAATTTGTTAAGATAGATAACCTTCCATATTTTGATGTGTTAAAAGTTCCAATGATTCTTTCTGCCATTTCTTTTTGAAACATAAGAACTATATCGCTATATTTTGGTGGCCAAGTTTTAAATTTAATAATTTTCACCAGTATTTGAGAAGAAATGTTGTATGGTAAATTTCCAAAGATAATACTTTTTTTTTTCAATTTTTTTTCAAGATCAAACTGGAGAAAATCTTTGTTATAGATCTCTACATTTTTATAATTATTATATTTCAATTTAAGTTCTTTACAAATTAGAAAATCTTTCTCAATAAGTGTAAGTGACTTAGGTTTATTTTTTAATATTTCATCAGTAAGAGCGCCTTTGCCAGGACCAATCTCTAAAATATTTTTATTATTTATAGCAATCAAATTAACTATTTTTTTTATTATATTAGAGTCTATTAAAAAATTTTGTCCTAAAGATTTTTTAGCATACCTCATTAATTTTTATTGCCAATGAATTTAATACATTGAAGCAAGCTTAAGTGGCTAGCTTTATTTTTTCCAATTAAATCTCTCGCAGGACCATGGTCTGGAGAGCATCGTAAATAATCTAAGCCTAGAGTAATATTGATTGCATCAAAGTGGAACAATGTTTTAAAAGGAGCTAAAACTTGATCATGATACATACCTACAATTATATTGTACTTTTTATAGTTATTTACAAAAACTGTGTCAGCAACTAATGGACCACTAACATTTAATCCTCTTTTTTTTAGTTTTGATATAGCTGGTATTATTTCTTTAACTTCCTTTGATTTTTTATTTAATTCCCCATTATGAGGATTTAAACCTAGAACTCCAATTTTAGGTTTAATTTTAAATATTTTTTTAAATTCATTATTCAGAGTTACTAATTTTTTAATTATTAAGCGTGAAGTGATATTTTTGGAAATATCTTTAATTTCTAAATGAGTTGTAAGAGGCACAACAGAAAGATTTTTATTATGTATTAACATAATTTCAGAGGAGTCTTTGATTTTACATTTAGAGGCAAAAAACTCAGTAACACCAATTTTATTTGAGATCTTTATTAGACTTTTATCTATTGGGCAGTTTATAATTCCTTTTATTTTTCCGTTTTTTGCTAATTTGTGACCTAAATTTAAACTTTTTAACACATACTTAGTAGATTCATTAAAGTTAACTTTAAAGGGGTTTTTAAAATTGAGAGGGATGTCTAAAATTTTTAAACTAGTTGAAATAATATTATCTTCTATATTTTCTACTTTAATCAAACTTTCTTTAAATCCTAGCTTTCTATACTGCTTACAAATTAAGTTATAATTTCCAATTAAATAAGTTTGTTTTTTAGTTTTAGAATTTATTTTTTTCCATGCTTTATTAATTATCTCAGAATTAATACTGTTGGGATCACCTCCAATGATAACAATTTTTTTACTCATTATATTGTATAAGAGTAGTATTCTTAATTTTTGATAAATAGCTGTTTGCAAATAAATTTAAAAGTTCGTTCTTTTTTTGATTAACTATTTGTTTTTTCATTTTTTCTAAATTTATATCATTAATATTTATTTTTCTTTTATCTAATAATTTTATAAATATTGCAGTTTCTGATTGAAATATTGGTTGAGATATATCTCCTGGTTTCATTTCTTTTATATTGCTTAAAATCGTACTTGATAAAGCCTGAGATGCAATCCATCCTAAGTTTCCACCTTCAAGAGAAGATAAAGATGTACTATATTTAATTGCAGTATCTTTAAATCCTATTTCATTTATTTGATTTTTAATTTCTTCAATTTTTTTTTATCATTATCATTATTTTCTAATAATACTTCTATTTCTGCTAAATTATACTCTTCACCTTGTTTTTGTTTTGTTATTATTTGATTTAATTCTTCATTTATTTCTTTTTCATTTACTATTATTTTATTTTGATGGAAATTGAAAATTAATTGTTGCCAGGCAAACTCAGTTTTAATTCCATCTAAAAAAAGTTGAAAACTTATATTGTTGTCATCAAATATTTTTTGTAATCCATTTGAATCAGTATCATATTGAGAGGAAATATTTTTTAAATGTCTCGACACAGCTGTATCATTAGCTGTTGTATTAAATTTTAATATTTCTTCTTTTTTTAACTTAGAATTTATCAAAAAGTTTAAAGCTTCATTTTTAGTTCTGTTTACATTTTCTTGGTTTAATTCTTTATTACTTAAAATTAAAATTGTTTTAACTCTGTTTTTTAATTCATAAGAAGTGATAATTTGATTACCAACATTTACTAAAATCTTATTTTGAATTAATGCAAAAGAAATATTTTCCTTTAAAATAATGATAATTAAGAAAAATATTAGACGTTTCATTAATTGAAAGAAGGTGAATTGATATCACCAAATGGAGTTAATGTGATTTTAAACATCAAAGAGTCTTCTGGCTCTAACTCTGAGTCGTTATAAAATTCTCTTCTATATACTAAACCTGCTCTTAGACAATCATTTGCGTATTCGTAACTTAAATTATAATACTCTGCAGAGTTCGTTATTAAGTTTCTTTTTGTTTCAGCAGAAAAGAGACCATATTTGTTTTGAGAAAGATCTATTTTACCTTTGAAATATTCTTGATTTCCTATGTGTTCTTTTTCTTCTAAATAACTAAAGTCAAATTTAATAGGATTAAAATCTAGACTAGCTCCAATCTCATTGTAATTAAGTTGTGAGTAATTTTGATCTAAAGCAAAATCGTAGCTTAATTTTAAGTTATTATTCATTTCTAATTCTGAATGTCCTATTACATCTGAAAATCTTTGATTTAAACTTGAAGAAGATGGCATATTTTTATTTTCTTTTTCATTGATTATTTGACCTATTGAAAAATCTAGTTTTTTATTAGGTTCTTCTAATTCATAATTAAATCCTACAGTCGTGCTTAAACCACTTTCAAAGTTCTTATTTGAATTTAACCTATCTAACTGAAATATATTAGAGTGATTTAATCTTGTTTTATTTGTTTCTTCCCTCATATGACCAGGAGCATACCTTAGTAAAATTTTTGGTGTTAAAAAGCTTTTTGAATTATCTTTAATTTTTTTAAAAAGATTTAATTCACTTAAATAACCAATGGCTCCAAACATTTCATGAGTAGTATCAGTTTTATAAATTGAGGTATTCTTTGTTTCATAATTTACGTTTTTTAGTTTTCCTAGAAGACGACCTTTTAAGCCTGATGGATAATTGATTTGATTGTATTTCCAATCAATGTCGTTTATGAGGAACTTAGTAAATTTGTTAGTTTCAAAGTTGTGAAAAATTAAATTAGACTGCAAATCAGCATATCCATATTTACTGCTACTAAATAAGTTTTTGTCTAATATTATATCTGGTAAAATGTATTCATACTCATCATTTTTTCTATTTTCTTTTAAATCTTCATAAGCGCTTGCTTTAAAACCAAGAAAAAGATCTTCATTTTCATGTGAAAAATTTAAAGAATTTTCCAATATATCATCTTCATAATTTACTAAATTATTTTTAATCTTATATAATTTAAGATATTTCTTATTTGAAACTTTTTGTAATGATAGTTTAAATTCATTATCAGATCCTTTTTTACCTTTAAATGTTTTCACAAATTGAGAAAAAAAATGAGATTTGTTACCGCTTTTTTTGTTTTGATTTGCATTTTTATATCCTTCAGTGAAACCAGAATTTAAAATCAAGTTAGATGTCGCAAATGCTTGACGATACTCTCCTAAGAACAAAGGGTGTTCTGATGTAAATAATTTACTTCTTAAAGTAAAATCTTTATCTTTACCTAAATCCCAAAAATACGGAACTTCTAAACCAGCCCCTAAGTTTTTTGTATCTGAAAAAGAAGGAGGCAAAAATCCAGACCTACGATCTACTGTAGGATCTGGATGAGATAATTTTGGTAAATAAAAAATAGGTAAATCGTAAATCTTGATAATCGCATTATCATAGTAAATAGTTTTATTTTTTTTGTTATGAGTCATTGTACCTGCTTGTAAAGACCAAGGAGGGCACTTATCTTTTTTTCTATAATCACATAAAGTAAAAATACTCTTTGTAAATTCACTTTCTTGATTACCAATTTTTACTGTATTAGCAAAAACGCGAGGTTTATTATCACTATTAATTTTAAAACTTTCTTGATTTAAAAAAGCCTTTATATCAGTTCCAATGATTTCTCTCTTTTTTTCGTCTATGTATACTTGAGAAAAATTATAAGAATTGCTTTTAGAGTCGACAATCTTAATTTTACCAGTTGATTTAAAAAAATTATTTTCAGTTGAATATTCAAAATTTTCTAAATAAATATTATTATTTTCTAAGTCTTTAATTATAGCTTTTTCATCAGATTTTATAAATTTATTTTTGTTATCAAATACTATATTTGCACCAGATAGAAAATAACCTTCAGATGTTAGAATTGAAGTATCTCCTTTGCTTTTTAAGAATTTTTGATCTTTTTTGTATTCAGCATACTCAGATTTAAATGTATTATTCTTATAATCTTTTGCTATAACTTCTCCCTTAAAAATAGTTAAACGACTCTTTTTATCTATAAAAATTTCAGATGATTGGATATTAAGATTTTCAGCCAATAGTGGTTGAAAAAGACATATAGATAGAAAAACTGCTAAAAATTTATTTTTCATTTATTTGTAAAATTCCTATTGAACTAAATAAACCGATAACTGCAACAGGTATCCAAGCTGCTAGAGACAATGATACTCTGTCTGTTTTTCCTAAAGCTAAAGACAAATCTTTAAAATAATAAACAGCCACGCAAGCTATAAGTCCAACAACTATAAAAGTGAAGTTATTTGATTGTTTTAGTGTATTCATAGTTAGTATGGAGGCTAAAGCAGTCATCATAAACAAGAAAAAAGGCAGAGATAGCATCGAGTTTAAATTTTGATCTAAGTAGGCTTTATTGTAGCCCCTATTTTGTAGACTTTGATAGTTTAAAACTAGCTCTAAAAAAGACATCGTATCAAAATTACGGAATAAACTATTGATCTTTTTATGATCATACTTAGAGGATATTGAATAATTGCTCTCATAGCTTTGTTGAACCATTCCATTTTCAAATTTGATGATTGTTACTTCTTTAAGATCCCATTTATTTTTTGATATATCTGCAGTTTTAGAATAAATTTTTTGGATTAAGTCGTAATCTTTGTCTAGATCAAAAATTGTTACGCTTTTAAGTATATTTTTTTTTATTTCATTAGCTGAAATAATTCGATGACCAGTATTAAAATTTTCTTTAGTCCAAAGTCCATTTTTGTTTATTGAAACCAAATGATCTATATCTTTGGAGTATTCAGACTTAGTTTGTTCATAATACTTAACCATAGTTGATGTAAAAGGATTTATTGTAAACAAAACTATCCAACCAAAAATAAAAGATGTCATAGCTAATATAAAAAAAATTTTAAAATTCGAATAACCGAAAACTTTTAGTGTAAGCATATCCTTACTGTTTCTTAAATTTAAAAGAAACCATAAGCTTGAAATAAAGATAATAAAAGGTAACATCTTTATTATTAAACTAGGTATAAACAGCGCAGTAAGAGTTATAGGGATGAATAGGGTAACATTTAAATTTTTAAAAAATTCAATTTCTTCAAATAAATTTAAGATTAAACCAAAACAGTAAAAAATTAATATAACTTTAAAAATTGTTTTAAAATATCCAGACAGTAAGTATTTAAATAAAATTTTGTTCATTTTGATAAAATAGACTCCTTGGAAAATTTATATATTAGTAATAAATAAATTATTGGAATTAATATTAAAGGTGAAAAAATAAATAAAAAATTTATTATTTTTGAAATGCCAGTGTATCGAACGATTAATTCCGCGTAGAGCAGAATTAAAAAACTTAGACTAAAAATAGTATATCTATTAAAAAAATAATTCTTCTTTTCTTCTGTTCTTATCATTAAAAAAGAACATAAAAGAGAAATTATAGGGATATAAAAAGGAAGAATAAATCTTCGATTTAGCACAGTCTTAATTTCTTTTTCCGCACTTTTTTTACAATTAAGAATTGCTTCGTTATAAGATTGAAATATACATTGCAAAAGATCATGGGTAGGTGTTTCCTGTAATTTTGGAATTTTAATAGTATCTGTTGAAAGATTTTTTAAATTTATATTAAGCTGTTCAAATTTTATTACACTATTTTTTAAATCTTCTTTTTCTGTTGAAATAATTTGTCCACTGAACAATACTAATTTTTTTCTTTCTTGAATGATTCCTTCTTTTGCAACTATAGTAGTTGAGTTTTTATCAGATTTATCGGTTGTTAAATTTTTGAGTACATTAGATTGATCGTGAATAAATACATTGTAAATTTTATTATTTCTTTTTTTTTCAACCAAAAAAGTGAAGCCTTTAAACGAATCACTGAATTGTTGTATTCTTACAGTAGGTAGAAAAGAATCAAAATTTTCTTTGTTTAATAAGGATCTAGATTTTTGCAGGGCAAATGGAGTTATAAAAGTAGAGAAAATTAAATATAAAAATAAAATAAATACTGAAATAATAAAAAAAAGATTTACAAGTTTTAGTTTTTTAATTCCTGAAGTCCATAATATTGTAAATTCACGATCCTGAGTCTTCTTTATAATAAAGATTATTAAAGATAACAAAAAAGACAGAGGTATAAATTTTGTTAATATGCCCAACAAGTTGAGAGTGGAGTATTGAAAATATGTTGAGATCGAGTAACCACTTTCTACAATTAAATCTAAAAAATTTACCGCTCTGACAGTCCAAGCAATTATTGTTAAACCGAATAGTATAACAAAAAAAGTTTTCAGTATTTCCTTGATAAAATTTTGATAAATTTTGTTTTGTAGCATTGCGTTTTAATGTATATAAATAAAGCAACCTTAGATAAAATTCAATCTATGGTTTAACTATGACCGATTTTCCATTGAAATCTGATATATTTGAACATATATACCACTCAACTCCATTGGAATTTATTTAAAAATTTATGTCTATTAAAATTAATTATTTAAACAAAACAAGCAACAAGTCTTCAGCTAATTTAGTCTTATTTTCTAATGAGAAATTTAATATTAATGCTTTAAAAAAATTCCTTTCCGATTCTGAGTTTTCTTATATAAGCGATTTATTAAAAACGAGTGATTTAAAAAAAAATTTATTTGTTTTTGAAGTTAGCTCAAAAAAAAAGATAGTTCTAATATCAGTTAAAAATAACTTAAAAACTTCCGATGTAGAAAGTTTAGGAGCAGAATTCTATGGTCGTATAAATTATGGAAAGAATAGTGAATACTTTATAATTTCTGATAGCTTAGTAGGAAAACATAATAATTTTTTAGGTCACTTTCTTCATGGACTAAAATTAAAATCATACGAATTTAAAAAATATAAAACAAAAAAAGAAACCAGAATTATTTCTATAAATGTGCTAGGAAATAAAAACAAACCTTCAGCTCAAAATCAATTAAAATTTAAAGCTTTGGAAGAAGGAACTTTTTATGCAAGAGATTTAGTTTCTGAACCAGGTAATGTCCTGCATCCAGATGAATATGCAAAAAGATTAAGTTCTCTTAGAAAAGATGGTTTAAAAGTAAATATTTATGATGATAAAAAATTAAAAAATCTTGGCATGCATGCTTTGCTTGGTGTGGGACAGGGAAGTATTCGAGGATCATATCTTGTGACAATGGAATGGAATGGAGTAAAAGATAATTCTAAACCTTTAGCTTTTGTCGGAAAAGGAGTTTGTTTTGATACTGGGGGATATTCATTAAAACCTGCAAAATTTATGGAAGATATGACATATGATATGGCAGGCTCAGCTACTGTAGTTGGTTTAATGAAAAACTTAGCACTGAGAAAAGCAAAAATTAATGCTGTCGGTGTAGTAGGGCTTGTAGAAAATATGGTAAGTGGCAACGCCCAAAGACCAGGAGACATTGTTAAATCTTATAGCGGTAAAACTATAGAAATATTAAATACTGACGCAGAAGGTCGATTAGTTTTAGCAGATGCATTAACATTTACTGAAAAAAAATTTAAACCAAAATTTATTGTTGATTTAGCTACTTTAACTGGTGCCATAATAGTTTGTTTAGGATCCGAGTATGCTGGACTCTTTTCAAACGATGATAATCTATCAAAACAAATTTTTAACGCAGGCGAAAAAGTCGAGGAGAAAGTATGGAGAATGCCTCTTCATAAAAATTACGATAAATTAATGAACTCTAAAAATGCTGATATGCAAAATATAAATTATGTCGGTGGAGCAGGATCAACAACTGCAGCTCAATTTTTACAAAGATTTATTTTAAATAAAACTCCTTGGGCTCATCTAGACATTGCTGGTATGGCTTTTTCAAAATATGGTGGTGCACTCAATTCAGGAGGCGCAACAGGATTCGGTGTAAGATTATTAAATCAGCTAATAGAAGAAAATTATGAGTAACTTAGAACAAACTCTTTCAATTATAAAACCTGATGCTGTAGAGAGAGATTTAGCGGACGAAATTAAATTAATTTTTACTAAGAATAACTTGAAAATTAAAGAAGATAAGAAAATTCACATTACAAAAGAAGAAGCAGCAGAATTTTATAAAGTTCATCAAACCAAACCTTTTTATGAGGATTTATGCTCTTATTTATCATCAGGACCAATAGTTGTAATGATTTTAGAGGGCGAAAATGCTGTGTTATTTAACAGAGAGCTTATGGGCGCAACAGACCCAAAACAAGCAAAAGAAAACACCATCAGAAAACTTTATGGTATATCTATAGATAAAAACTCAGTGCATGGTTCTGACTCTATAGAAAATGCAAAAAAAGAAATTAAATTTTTTTTTAAAAATTAATTATACCTAAAAATCTTTATAATAGCTTCTGAGAATGCCCTGTACTCTAATTTTTGAGTTTTGCTTTTTAGTATTTTTTCATTATCATTCTTATCAATAAAAAAACTTTTTTGCATAATTTTTGTTCCAGCATCTAATTTTTCATTTACAAAATGAACAGTACAACCAGTTTTTTTTTCTTTATTTTTTAAAACTCTTCTAAAAGTATTTAAACCTTTAAATTTAGGGAGTAAGGATGGATGGATATTAATTATTGTTTTACCATAAGCACTTAGAAACCTTTTTGAAATAATTTTCATATAACCGGCTAAACAAATAAGAGATATCTTATATTTTTTGAGCTCTTTGAGAATTATATTTTCAAAATTCCGTTTATTAGTATTCACTATTAGATAAGGAATCGAATTTTTTTTTGCATGTAATATTCCTTGTGCCTTTTTATTGTTAGAAACCACAAGGCTTATCTTAATCGGAAAATTTTGATTTCTTGAATTATTTATTAAATATTTTAAATTTGATCCATATCCAGATATAAAAATACATGTTTTTTTTTTACCATTTAATAGAATTAAAAAAATTTATTTTTTTTTTAGAATTTTTTGATATATATCCAATTTCATAGGGTGTAAACTCTTTAGTAAAATACTTCTTAATTTTTTTTGCATTTTTCTTATTTATTATTATACAAAAACCAACACCACAATTAAAAGTTCTAAGCATTTCATGATCAGATATATTTTTTGACTTTAACCATTTAAAAATTTTTTTTATTTTAATTTTAGATAAGTCTATATTAACAGATAAATTAGCTGGAACAGATCGAATTATATTTTCTACTAGTCCACCCCCAGTTATATGTGCTGCGGAGTTGATTAAATTTTTTTTTACCAATTGTAATATTTCCTTTGTATAAATTTTAGTAGGTTTTAATAATTCTTTTTTTAAATTTTTTGTTATTTTGTTATTTTTTAAAATTGATCTTACAAGAGAATAACCGTTTGAATGAATGCCACTAGAAGGAATAGCAAAAATTAAATCATTTTTCTTGACATTGCTTTTTTTTAAAATTTTTCTTTTTGAAACAATCCCGACACTAAAGCCAGCTAAATCAAATTTATTTTTTGAATAAATTCCTGGCATTTCTGCTGTCTCTCCACCTATCAGTTTACAATTTGAAATTTTACAACCTCGCAAGATACCCTTTAAGATATTTTTAGTTTTTTTAAGTTCTAATTTTCCTAAGGCTATATAGTCTAAAAAAAATAATGGTTTTGCACCTTGAACAATAAGATCATTTACACACATTGCGACTAAATCAATTCCAATGGTGTCAAATTTTTTATATTTGTTAGCTAAGTCTAATTTGGTTCCCACTCCATCTGTACAAGAGACTATAACTGGGTCATTAATTTTAATATTGCTTATGTCAAATACAGAACCAAAAGCACCTATATTACTTGAGTTAAATAACCTATTCGTTTTTTGGTCATTTTTTTTTGATATTTTTGCTATGTGATCTACAAATTTATTAGCATTAGAAATATTTACGCCGCTTTTTTTATAACTATTTTGTATTTTTTTCATTAATAAAAATGGTAATTAGCTAATTATGAAAAATTTAATATTTATATGTTGCATATTAATTATTTTATTTAAAACTGGAAATGTTTTATCAGA
>MDSV01209207.1_pt1 | contig 11817 bp, 15 predicted proteins | sample 810851 | NCBI WGS metagenome assembly MDSV01 (sample SAMN05326640, study PRJNA326480) | marine metagenome | isolation source: seawater | place: Atlantic Ocean: North East | collected 2012 | reverse complement strand
CTTGTTTAGATTTAAGATATTTTTTTGATGATACAATAACTAACTTAACCATAAATACATTATAGAAGACTTATAATGTTCATAAAGTGATACCTATATCTGATATAAACCCAGCAAGAAATTCTCCTATAATTTCAAGAATATTTATGTTTATTACTGTTGGTGTCTTTATACTTATACAGCCAAAAAACCAAATTGAATTATTTAGCTTTTTTTATCAATATTCAGCTATACCTTGTGAGTTAGTTAATTTTTCGCCCATATCAGAAGAACAATTTTATAATAATAACTGCTTCTATACCCAAACCAATTCCATATTTCCAAATAAAAATATTATATTAAGCATCGTATTTGCTAACTTTTTTCATGCAAATTTTATACACATCTTAGGAAACCTATGGAGTTTTTGGATATTTGGTAACAATGTTGAAGATAAACTTGGTAAAACTAAATTTACATTTTTTCTAATATTTATAGGAATTATAAGTATTGGGGTTCATACTTTTTTAAATCAAGATAGTTTAACACCAATAGTTGGCGCATCAGGAATTGTATCGGGATTAATGGGTGCATATGTATTTATGTTTCCAAATGCTAGATTATTAGTACTTGTACCATTTGGTTTTTTATTCCCAACTACAATAAAAGCAAAATATTTTATGATTTTTTGGTTCATATCACAGATATTTATTGCAATTGGTGATCAAAATATTTCTTGGGAGGCACACATTGGAGGTTTTATTTTTGGATATATATTATTAAGAATTTTCAATAATAAAAGGTACAACATCTGAAAAATTATGTAGTTGATGATCTGCCATATCTATATCAAGAAAATTATTTACACCTGTAGTAACAAGAAAAGAAATTGCATTTAACGATTTTCCAAAAATTATATCTGTATCTACTCGGTCACCTATTACATAATTTATTGTTATATCATTTTTTATAAAATATGAAGGATAAAGTTTTCCTGACTTACCTAAGGTCTTAATATTTATTGATAATTCATCTTCAATAATTTTTACAACTGCACCATTTCCTGGCTGTTCTCCAAATTCAGTTGGATAAGTTAAGTCCTTATTTAGACAATAAATTTTTTTGCCGCCTTGAACATGAGAAATAATATTTTTAATTTCTTGATAATTATTAATTTTTTTTCTTCCTATCAGTATTGCTTCAGATGTATCAATACTTGCAATTTCTATATTTAAAGTCTCTATATATTTTTTTAATCCGTATGTACCGTATACATACAATTTATCAATTTTTTTTGACAATATTTCTTTGAAAATTACTAATGGAGTAATTATTTTATTAATATCAATTTCTAAATTTAATAATGAGACTAACTTAGCTCTTATTTCCGAAGGTGATTGGGAGCTGTTGTTTGTAGTAAAGTATATTTCTATATTATTATTTCTTAATTCTAAAATTGTTTCTTTAACACCAGCTATTAACGTTTCACCCCTAAATAATGTTCCATCAAGATCTGTAGCGATTATTTTCACGTTTTTCTTCCATTAATAAAATACGAGCTGTAATTCCGCTAGCCTCATAAAAATTTTTAGCAACTCGGTCACTAGGGAGTGTGATCGTTCTTAATGTGGAGTCAATTGATTTTACATATTCTCGTATAGAATTTAGTAAAAAAGTACCAAGTGATAATTCTCTAAATTCTTTTTTAACAAATATTTCTACTAACAAAGAATAGCTGTTGCTTTCACAAACTTTTGCATAACCTATAGGTTCATCATCACATGAAAGTAAAAACATGTGTTCACTATCAAATATTAATGTTGAGTAGTAATCAAGTAATTTCTTATCAATTAATGACATATTTTGATGGAACAAATTACTTAATTCTTTAGGTACGTTTGCTTCAGTTTCTACGGTAAAAATATATCCAAAATCTTTATGTTTATACACAATCAATGCATACTTTAGCTCTTGGCTTTGCTAACTGAGTATTTCTTAATACCAAAAAACAAATTGAACATGTAAATTCGTCGTCGCTTTTGTCATCAGCAATATCGTCTAATTTTAAATCAGATTTTTTTACATTTCTTTTCTCAGCAGCATCAACAGACATAAAGGAACCTTCAGCTTCATCTGCATCTTCAACTGTTTTTTTTTCAGTTTCAACTCTTGCTTCTAGTGATTCAGTTTCTACTTCTTCCTTTTCTTCCTCTTCAGCTGGAGTTTCAACTTCTTCAATATCATCTTCTTCTAAATCTTCAAGCGTAGGCTCTTCTATTTCTTCAGCTTCTTTTTTGGCCATATATACTCCTTACGTGCATAAATATTACTAAATTTTAAAGCGTATGGTACGATTTTCAATAATTATCTCGGCAGGGCCATAGTCAAAAAAATCACCATCTATTTCAATTGGGTCTGTTGTATTTAGTATCAATTTAGATGATTTTCTTGTTAAAACATCTTGCTCTTTTAAATGAAGTCCTTTCTGAGCTAAAAAAAATATTTTCATTGCTTTTAATTTAGAAACTGCAAATATCTGAACATTAAATTTTCCATCTTGAAGACTAGACTTAGGAGAGATGTTCCAACCTCCCCCAAAATATTGAGCATTGCAGACACATATATTAAATGCTAAATTATCAAAAGAATATTTTTCTAATTCGATATTTATTCTTTTTGCTTTTGCGAGCAATATTTTTATCCAAAAACCAATTGGATACCTATATCGCCGTATAATTTTTGGCATTTTTTCACTTATTTCTACTGTTGAAGCTAGAAATCCAATATTTAATACATTAATAAAATATTTTTGCCTATCTTTAGTTTTTACAAGTCCTACATCTATTTTATAATAAGTATCAGTAGTTAGATGTTTAACTGCTTCATTAATTTTTTGTGGTAGAGCAAATGTTCTAATAAAATCAGATCCACTTCCTCCTGGTAAGCAAGCAACTTGAGGATTCTGTACATTGTTAATCATTAATGAATTAACTAAGGCATTTAAGCTACCATCTCCCCCTATTGTGCAATATTGATATTTACTACTGTCGGTAAAGTTGCGTATAATATTATTTAATTCATCAATATTTTTAGTTGCAAAATATTCAAAGCTTATATTTTGAGAATTAAGTAAAGTTTCTATAAATTCTCTGGATAAACTTTTCCCTCTTGAATTAAGATTGTGGATTATTATATAATTTTTCATGTCATAGTTTTTTGAATAAGATTATTATCAAATATATTGTTAATTTCCTCGAAATCTTTATCCTCATATATAAGTGCTAACTTTTTAGACAATTCTGAAGCCTCTTTAGCTACCTTAATAAAATCTCCAACATTTAATCCAAACTTATTTACTACATACTCAATATTATCTGTCTTCATGTATTCATAGAATACACTGAACCACGAAAAATTTAATGTCATAAGTTTCTTTACTCCATTTGATGATTCAGTTTTATTTACTAACTCAAGGGAAGATTGAAAAGATGATAATAAAGTATCAAATTTGTCACTGATTGCAAATTCTGCCCTATCGTTTGTTATTCCAGATGAAATAAACATTAATTTAAACTCAAAATCTTTTTTGAATTCACTATTAAATAAATAAATACCTGGTATTAAATTATCTCTATAAGTTTGTGTAAGAATCTTTCCTTTATCTGAATTTAAAAAACCTAATTCATTAAGAACATCGTATTTGGCATGAAAAATATTTTCTAATCTTTCAGTTTTGTACATATTTTGATAGGCAAAAAAACTTTTCTGAAGCAATTCAACTGACTCATCTACGCTATATATATTAAGTAAGTTCAAAATTGAAGAATAATTTACTGAAAAAGCAGATATTAAATCATTAGATTTTAAAGTAAACAAATTGCTGTACCAATCTCTATTTATACTTTTGTCATATGAAAGAAAAGCAAAACCTTTGTCATCAATCCCTCTTCTACCAGCTCTGCCACTTAGTTGTAAAAATTCCGACTGTGTTAAGGGTCTTGTTTTTATACCATCATATTTATGAAGTCGATCTATAAATATAGATTTTGCTGGCATATTTATACCTAATGCCAATGTTTCAGTAGCAAATAGATACTTAATATATTTATTTAAGAAAAGATACTCAACAAATTCTTTAATAATTGGTGCGAGTCCCGCATGATGAAAACCAACACCCCGAGACCACATCCACATATGTTCATCTAAATTTAATAAATTAATTTCTTCTGGAGTTAGATCATTAAACACAACATTATATTTATCTTTAATATGATTTCTGTTATCGATAACACTCATTTTATTTGCTAGTTGTCTAGAACTTGATTCAACTCTCTCACGTGAAAAAAAGAAAAATATTACAGGTAATAATTTTCTAGAATCAAGATATTCAGCTTGTTCGTTTAATTTTGGTTTTGTGTACTGTTTAGCTTGTCGATCAAATTTAAATATTTTTTTATTTTTATTGTCTTTAGAAGATTTAATTACTTTAATTTTTTTATCACTTTTTGAACTAGTGACAAGTGATATTTCTAATGGAGTAGGTCTTATGTCTGAATTCACTAATGATGTAGACCCTCTTAATGACACAATCCATTCAAGAAATTCACTTTTATTTTTAATTGTTGCTGATAAGCATAGAAACTTGATGTCCTGATTTGCATGGATAAGAATCTCTTCCCACGTTGTGCCACGCTCTTTATCACCGAGATAGTGTACTTCATCCAAAATAATCAAGCCGGTATTTTTTAATTTTTTATCATTACTGAATATCATATTTCGTAGTATTTCAGTTGTGGCTATAACTAATTCTGAATCTTTATTAACAGTTCTATCCCCTGTTAAAAGACCAGTGTTAATGCCTTGTTTATTGAAATCATTAAACTTTTGATTTGATAATGCTTTTATCGGCGTAGTGTAAAAAACATTTTGTTTTTTGTTTAAATAATGCTCTATAGATTTTTCGGCGATATAAGTCTTGCCTGAGCCTGTCGGAGCTACTACTAATACATTATTGTTACTTTTTATGTCATTTATTGCTTCTATCTGAAAGTCATCAGCGACAAACATATTTATTTCTTACTTAAATACAAAACAAATTCAATAAGTAAATAAAGAGGGATTGTAAATATAAATAGTGTAATAGGATCACCAGTAGGTGTTATAAATGCTGAAAATATAAGCACAAATACAAATATTTCTTTCCTGTTGTTTGTTAATAGTGTTCTTTTAATAATATTTTTCTTTATTAGAAAAAATATAACTAAAGGGATTTGAAAAGAAAAGCCAAATAATATTGAAATTCTTGAAATTAATTGAAAGTAATTTTGTGTTCTTAAAATAAAATTAGATTCATTAAATTCCAGTAAAAAATTTATACCTACTGGGATTGATTTATATGCAGAAAATATTCCTAAATAAAATAATGTAATAAAAGTTAATAAATAAGATAGAAAAATAAAATGAGAAGTAGTATCTAAAGCCGGTTTGAAAAAATAACCTACTATAAAAATTATAAAAGGCATTGAAAGAGTAAGTGAAACAAAGAATGTATTTAATATCTTTACTTGAAAACCCTCATATATTGTAAAAGCAACAAGATCCGTTGTAGAATAACCTGCGTTTAATAATGGATTAATTAGTATTTCATAAATAGTCGAGTAATTTAAATATATAATTGTAAAGAAAATTGTTATAACAATTAACGAAGAGTAAATTCTATAATTTAATTCTTTAAAATGTTCAAAAAACTTTTTATTTTCCATTAACTACTCTTCTTCCAACCAAATCCAATTTTGCTTAATTGTGTCATCGCCTATAACTTTTCTTACTTGATCAGATCTTGAACTGTTAAAAAAGTTAAAAATTTTTGTCACCTTATCTTTATCAAGCAACCCTAAAGATAGCAATACAATAATAACTAATTCAACAAGACTCATAATTTTAATTTCTTAAATAATTGCGTTTTTCTAATACTAATTTCTTTTGCTATTGATTGTGGTGATAATATTTCTATCTCATTGAAGTGATTTAATGCAAAATCTAAAGCATTTGATTCTGAATAAAATGTTACCGAAGCTTGTTGGTTTTTAATTTTGATATTTTTGTGACTAAGGCTGTTAATAACTCTTTCATTTTTAAATATAAATTTAAGATTAACACTCGAATTATTGTCTTTATTTTTATTTTTGTAATCCAATTTATCTAATACTTCAACAATTCTGTTTATAAGAAACGTTTTATGAGTATCATCATCTAAATCTAAGGCTTCTAATATAATGCCATCAGTATTTGTAGTGAGAGATATAGGATGTATTCTGTATGAGTATTCCTCTGTAGTTCCTAATTTTATGTATGAAATTATATTTTCTTCAAAAAAAGTTAACTGGTCAAAAGTATCTGTATTGTTATTCTCAATTACATCTAGATTAAAATAATTCGAAAGAACATGGTAAAATTTTTCAACATCCTTATTTTCCGTTATTAACTGTTTATATATTGAGTTGGTTGATAGTAAAAAGAATACGTTAAAGAACTCTCCATCATTTATTTGTGTTACATTTTTAATGGAAGAATTAATATTAAATATAAATTCACGCTTATTTGAATCATATTCATAGTCAATTAATAGCTCTCCATACTGTGAATATAAATCAGTAATGATAGAAAGTAGATAGAAAAGCTCTTTTTCATTGACTATAAGATGCTTACATAAAGTATCTATACTCCACTTTTCATTATTTTGAATTAAAGTAAGAGTATTTATTACAGTTTCAAGATTTAATTTCTTATTCATTTAGTAAGCTTTGTAATTCATTTGGATTATTTATTTTTAATATTTCAACTTTTGTTGCACACAATAAAAAGAATTTTATAAGGCCAAGATTGTCATTAGTTAAAATTTTACATTTAAGAACGTTGTCTAAAATTTTATCTTCAATAATTTTGTGAGTAAATATATTTTTATTAACTTCATAAATATCTTTATTAATTTTAACAATTACTTCTGTTAGGTAATTTTCATCCTGCCAAGAAAATGGAAATCTCGAACTATCAATTTCGAATAAATCAGACTTATTACCAATTTTTAAATTTTTAACATTATCTAAATTGAATGTTTTGATTGTGCCGTTTTCTTCTCCTGCTAAATACCATTTATTATTTAAGTATTTTAAGCCTTGTGGTTTAATCTTCCTGTAATTATTTAAGTAATCAAAAGCAACTCTTCTCTTTTCATTTATTGATTTAATAATTTTTATTATGATCTCGCTTTTATCATTAACCATATTTCCAGATGACAGATATTTTTTTAAATATAAATAGGTATATACAAATTTTTGATTATTTATACTACTGTCTTTGTTTATTGATTCAAATATAAAGTTACCGGACAATGAATAACCTTTATCAAATGACCATTTATCATTTTCATAATCAATAATATAACCAAAAGAACGTAATAAATTTTTATCTCTTTCAAATGACCTTCTAAAAGCCTGCTCATTCAAATCTCTATAATCTTGAATATTATCTTTAATATTATCTGTAGAAATACTTGAATTTTTACTTAAAAGATTTAAAAGCTCTACTGATCTTTTTAATACATTTTTCATTGAATAAATTTATATAAATAAAGTGATTTCATATATATATCTTACAAATCTATATAAATAAATTTATTGTTATATATTTATATATGTCAGCAATATTGTATTATATACATTATGAAAGTTTGGATAGATCAAGACCTTTGTACTGGCGATGGACTCTGTGAAGAAATCGCTCCTGACGTTTTCGTTGGTCTAGATGACGGACTATTTTACGTGAAAGAAGGCGATAAAATTTTTTCAGAGGAAAACGGAAATGTTGGTGGTGCTGAAGGATTAGCAATTGTTCCTAAAGGGCAAGAAGAAGCTGTTGTTGAATCAGCTGAAGAATGCCCTGGGGAATGTATAATGATCGAGCCTTAATACTTTATATACTTAGCTGAAACTAAAAATCCAGTATGTGAAACGAGTTTATTAGTAGGTCTTACAACTTTTTTATCTACTATCCAATCACGCAAAATAACTTCTTTAACTTCAATATCTTGAAAATTGTTTTCTTTAAGAGTTTCATTAATTCGAATTACCTGAATCATGGAAGGTAAATAAGAAACCCAATTTAAATTAATATGAATCTTGTTGTTAATAAAAAATTCCCATGGTTCTGGAACATCAGTAATTATTGCATCAATTTTATCTTCTAAATTTTTAAAATTAAAATTTTTTAACTTTTCGTGAATAAAATTTACATCAACTGTGTCTTTTGAGTAAGTAGACAGATATCTTGAGATTGTCTTATTTGCTCTACGCTGGTTTATTTTGGAAGAATCAAGGCTATATAGTTTGCCACTGTTTTGTAGCAAACTATACAAATATAATGTTAATGCACCTGAGCCTGATCCTATTTCAAGAACCCTACTGGAATTATGTAAATTTGATTCGACAATTATTTGACCTACATCCTTAGGATATATAATTTGAGGACCTCTTTTCATGAGTAGTACAAATTCTTTGTATGTTGGACTATAAATTTGAAAATTAATTCCAGTTGATGTTGTAACAATAGAAGGTATTTTTTTTAAATCTGAAAATTTAAATTTACCTTCGTTAGTTATAAATTCTTTATCATTTTCTACAACTGATAAATATTTCTTTTTAGAAGTCTTAATTACAACAAGTTGATTATCAATATTCAAATTTACAGGAACGCCAAAAATGAAGCAACAGTTGTTAAAAGCATACCTGCAGAAACAACAATAACAATTATCTTTTGAAGTCGTTTATTCATTTAAATTTCTTAAAAACCATTTTTTTTGTACGGCGTAATTTTTCATATATTCTTCCAATTATTAATCCAGCAAACAAATATCCAATTAATTTTCCTTTATCACCATTTCCGTTTACTTGCTTTTTTAAATTTTCATAATCATTTAGAAATTCGCTCATCTTAATATCCTCCAAGATATGAATGCAAATATCAAAATACATAATAATGCCATAGAAAAGTAAATTAATGCTTGTATGAAATACTGACCTATATATATTTGCGCGAGCACAATTGATAATCCTGTCAATAAAAGTAGCGATGCTAACGCTAAATAATTACCTGCTTTAAAGTTTTTTCTTGCATCTTTTAGAGATTTTTCTATAGGTTCTACAGTTTCAGTTTGTAAACGATCTAGTAAGTTATCTAATGCTTTAATTGCTGATGATGAAAAATTGTACATTTAAATTAATTTTCTATTTTTAACGATAGTACCTATAACTCCTTGAATAGTTGCAGCTACTGGTAGTGCTAGAATTGCTCCTACCCCTCCTAAAGTATAGGCACCAAATAGAGTCGAAAAAACAGCAATAGCTGGATGAATTTCCATTGTTGATTTAGTAACCCTTGGACTAATTAAATAATTTTCAACAACTTGATATATAAGAAGAACTAATACTGTAGCAATCATTGCAGTTGTTCCAAGTGATATAGCAGCAATAAATGGAACTAAGCCACCTAAAAATGTTCCTACTACTGGAATAAGCTGCGATAATATTCCAGCGGCAACCCCTAGAGCAATTGGAGAAGGTAATCCTATAATCAAAAAAGATAATGATAAAATTATACTTGCTAAAACACCGAGGATAACTTTAGCAACAATAAAACCACCTGCTTTAGAAACCCCTATAGTCCACACTTGATCAATTGAAGTTGATACACTTTTTGGTAATGATTCTTTTAATTTTATTCTCCAACCTTCCCCTTCACTGATTAGATAGTAGGTAAAGAAAAATATAATAAAAATATGACCTAAAGTTCTTAGCAAACCTTGGCCTGCAAAAACTACACTTGACCCTACTGTGCTTCCATAGTCCTTAATAAAGGAGTTAAATTGAGATTCTAAATCAAGTGATTGACTTGATACAGCAAATCCTTCAACATTTAAGTAAGTTATAAAATTATCAAAGTATGTAGGTATTTGAGAAGAAAGTAAATATAACTCTTGTACCATAATTGGAATTATTGAAAATAATGTTGCTCCGATAACTAATAGAATTAAAGACACTGCAATCATCGCAGAAGATCTTCTATTAATTTTTTGTGATAGTCTGTATACAACTGGTTCTGCGAGGGCAGATAAAACAACAGCAACAAATAAATCAAAGATTAATGATTTAACTCTTAAAAATATCAAAACAGAAATTGATATTAATAGAACATACAAAAATGCCCTGTTAAGTAGCTCCTGTCGAGTTTCACCTTTTGGTAGATTCACAATTATTTGACCCTTGATACGGTTTTATAGTTACTGTTTTGGATAAGTATAATAATGAACAGTAAAAGAGATATTACAGTAAAGTAAATTTCAAAATCAGTCAAATTCTCATTTACTAAACTCCTTGTATAAATAGATGTAATTATAAATAATATAGAAGATATAAGTATTCTTTTCTTATATTTCAAACCTCGTACGGTAATATTTAATAAAAGTAATCCGATTAATATTCTACCAAGACCTTCGTAGGTATTACTTCTTAGAAAGTAGAACTCACGTACAGTAAAGAAACCATCCTGCCCTATTCCTCCTAAAGTTAAATGAATAACACCAAGCAAAACAAGAAAAGCTGAGAACCAGGCCAATATAAAGTTATTAATTGAAAATCTAGCTTTTATTGGAGTAGGCCATGGTTGCAAAGGATTTACTCTCTTAACTAGATTAGATGACAGTTTAAATATAGATCGCTCATAATTACCAAATAACATTGAAACGAATATAAAAATTAATGGCACCAAATAAAAACTACCAGGAATTAAGTAAGCAATAAAGAATATAAATAAATGCCATAAATAAATTGTATAAATATTTGCGTGAATATGTGATATTAACAACCACAGCTTTTGATTTGTTAACATTTTTTCAACGAATGTTTTAAAGGTAAACACTAAACTAATTAATCCAATTGAGGCTATAAGATATAAGGTAGTGGGAGGATCTTCATTATTTAATGATGAAAGCCGATAACTTGCAAGAGATAAATATTTTTCTGAAACAGAAATTTGATAAAAAAGGTAACCATAAGCAAAAACAGCTACATATCTAAATACATTTTTATTTATAAGTTGAATTTTTCCATCTGCATAAAAAAAACCAAGTTGATGTATAGCTATCCAGAAAAAAAGATAATTAAATAATTTAATATATGAAAAATTTAATGAAAAATCTATATTGTCAATCAATACTGTCATTGTAAATAATGTTAAAACTGTCGCGTATGGATATTTTTTATGAAGAAATATAGTTAATGGAGCAAATAGAACCATAACTAGGTAGATTGAAACAAGCCAAAGAGGCCACAATATGAACTCTATAGATGGCATTATCCCATCTTCAGAAGTAGTAAGATATTTAGGAAAAATTGGAGATCTACTCATAATATTTAAAATAATGGTACTTGAGAATATCCAAACAAGTACAGGTCCCAAAAGTGTATTGATTCTATCAACAAGATAGTTCCACTGGCTTCCGTCTCTTCCGACATTTGAATACCAAGCAATTAAATTATTAAATCCCATAGAAAAGAAAAATAAAGACATTCCAGCAGTAAACCAAGATATAACAAATAATGATTCTGACTCTGATGATAGGTTTGTTACAAATATCTCACCACCTGATTCTTCAAGTCTTAAAAATAAAAAGGAATTAATTATTAAAAAAAATAATCCAATTATTTTAGTGAAATCAATAAACCTTTCTCTTGAAATAGAAGTATTAGCAACTTCGTTAAAAACTGAACGCATGCTTTTTAAATT
>MDSV01087479.1_pt1 | contig 11817 bp, 11 predicted proteins | sample 810851 | NCBI WGS metagenome assembly MDSV01 (sample SAMN05326640, study PRJNA326480) | marine metagenome | isolation source: seawater | place: Atlantic Ocean: North East | collected 2012 | reverse complement strand
TGTAAGAATTATCGACCCATCTCAAAAGATGGATGAAATAGGAAATATAGTTATCGATGAAAAAGGAAAAATAAAATCCATAGGAAAAAAATCAGGTACATCTAAATCAGCAGAAAAAATCGATTTGAAAGGCCTAGTGGCTATTCCTGGATTAGTTGATATGAAAGCTTTTGTTGGAGAACCTGGCTTTGAATATAAAGAAAATTTTAGAACACTTAGTCAAGCAGCTTTAGCTGGTGGAGTTACATCAATTGTAACAATGCCAAATACTAAGCCAATAATAGACAATGTTTCTATGGTTGACTTTATAATTAGAAGGGGCAGAGATAAAGCAAAAGTAAATCTTTTTCCATGCGCATCAATTACTAGACAAATTGAAGGAAATCAGATGACTGAATTTGGATTGTTAAAGGCTAGAGGGATAATAGGATTTAGCGATGTAAATAAAACTATTCAAAACACAGAACTAATGTCAAGAATAATGAATTATGCATCGGACCTAGACGTTTTAATTATGCAACATGCAGAAGACTATGAATTGTCTAAAAATTCTTGCATTAATGAAAGTGAAGTAGCAACTAGATTAGGTTTGCAAGGAGTTTCGGACATTGCTGAGAAAATAATCATCGAAAGAGACTTGTCTTTATTAAGTAAATTTCCATGTAGATATCATATTAACCAGATTTCATCAAAAAATTCTTTAAATGTAATTAAAAAAAATAAAACTAACGGAATTAAATTCAGTACAGGGGTCTCGATCAATAATTTATCATTAAACCAAAATGATATTGGTGAATTTAGAACTTTTTTTAAACTTTCACCTCCACTTAGGACTGAAGAAGATAGATTGTCATTAATAGAGGGTATAAAAAATGATTTGATTGACGTAATTGTTTCAGATCATATACCGGAAGATGAGGAAAGTAAGAGACTTCCATTCTCTCAAGCTGCGACCGGTTCAATTGGTATAGAAACATTGTTACCTCTTTCTCTAGAGCTCTATCACAATAACTCTCTATCATTAGATAAAATAATCCAGTGCTTAACAATAAATCCTGCTAAAATTTTAAAAATTGATAAGGGAACTTTAAAACAAGGATCGGATGCTGATCTTTGTATTTTTGATTTAGAAGAGCCTTGGAAGGTAAAGGCTGAAGATCTCAAGTCAAAATCGAAAAATACTGCTATCGAAAATAGAAAACTACAAGGTAAAGTAAAAATGACATTTTTAAAAGGTGAAATGGTTTACCAAAACTAATGGAATTAAATTTAATCATCGTTGCACTTTACTCATACTTTTTGGGATCAATACCATTTGGATTAGTTTTAACTAAAATATTTTTAAAAAAAGATATCAGAAAATTAGGTTCAGGAAATATTGGAACCACAAATGTTCTTAGAACTGGAAATAAGTTTTTAGCAATAGCGACATTAATTCTAGATTTGCTTAAGGGTTTTATTTCAGTTTACTTTACAATGTTATATTTCGAAAGTTTAGTTTCCTATGCGGCTTTAATTTGTTTTATCGGTCATATATTTCCCATTTGGTTAAATTTTAAAGGAGGCAAAGGTGTAGCAACATATCTTGGAGTAATTTTAGCGTTATCCTTTAATTTTTTTTTAGTTTTTGGAGTTAGTTGGATTGCTTTGTCTTTACTTTTTAGATTTGCATCTTTGGCTTCAATAGTTTCTTCAATGATTGTTTTAATTTTCGGATATTTTTTTGAAAATTATAACTATTCATTAATACTTTTTATTTTTTTTATAATCATTCTTTATACTCACAAAGAAAATATTGTTAGACTCAAAAGCTCCAAAGAAAATAAGATTAAGTTATAATCACTGTCTTTTCTAGTTTTTCAATAATAGATTTGACAAATACGATTAATTTTGAAAATAAACAGTTAATGAACTTAGTAATTGTTGAAAGTCCTGCTAAAGCCAAAACAATAAATAAGTATCTTGGAAAAGATTATTTAGTTTTAGCTAGCTACGGTCATATAAGGGATCTTCCATCTAAAAATGGATCTGTTGATCCTGAAAATAAATTTCAAATGGAGTGGGAAATTGACTCTTTTTCAAAAAAATATCTTAAAGAAATCACTAATGCTGCTGAAGATTCTGATAAAATTATTTTAGCGACAGATCCTGATCGTGAAGGTGAAGCCATAGCTTGGCATGTAAAAGAAGTTTTAGAAAAAAAGAAATTACTCAAAGATAAAAATTTGGAAAGAGTTGTGTTTAATGAAATTACTAAGAAAGCAATACTTGATGCTATAAAAAACCCAAGAGAAATTCATTTACCTTTAGTTGAGGCTTATCTAGCTAGAAGAGCTCTAGATTACCTTGTTGGATTCAATATTTCTCCAATTTTATGGACTAAACTTCCTGGATCTAAATCTGCAGGAAGAGTTCAATCTGTTGCTTTAAAACTAATCACAGAAAGAGAGAAAGAAATCGAACTTTTTAAACCTGAAGAGTATTGGACCTTGACATCTGATTTTACCAATAAAGATAATAAAAATATTTTTTCAAAATTAAGTTTATTCAATAGTGAAAAAATTGAAAGATTTTCTTTTAAGACTAAGGATGAAATACAAAAAGCTATTGATGTAATTAACAAAACAAAATTTAAAGTTGATGACGTAAACACAAAGTTATATCGTAGAAATCCACTTGCTCCTTTCACTACTTCTACTTTACAACAAACTGCATCTGGACGTTTTGGTTTTGGTGCTTCTAGAACCATGCAAATCGCTCAACGACTTTATCAAGGTATAGACATTGAGGGAGAAACGACTGGTTTGATTACTTATATGAGAACAGATGGCACAAATATATCAAAAGAAGCTATAGAAGATTTTAGAAAATATATTTCTGAAGATTATGGTGAAAAATATCTGCCTAAAGAAGCTAATAGTTACACTGGTAAAAAAGCAAAAAATGCTCAAGAGGCGCATGAGGCTATTAGGCCTACAAGTATAAAAAGAAAACCTTCAGATATTAAAAAATATGTCAATACAGACCAGCTAAAACTCTATGAACTAATATGGAGCAGAGCCCTATCCTCTCAAATGACTCCTGCTGAATTTGATAGAAACACAATTATAATTTCATCAGAGGATAAAAAAATAAATTTCAGGGCTAGTGGTTCAGTTGTAAAATTTGACGGATTTTTGAAAGTTTATCAAGTTCAAGAAACTGATGAGGATGCCAAAAATATATTGCCTGAGGTAAAAATTGGTGAAGAAATAAACATTTTAAAATTAAATGATGAACAACATTTTACAGATCCGCCTCCGAGATATTCAGAAGCAAGTTTAGTAAAAAAGATGGAAGAACTAGGGATTGGAAGACCTTCTACATACGCAAGTATTATTTCAGTATTATCGACTAGAAATTACGTCGAATTATTGAATAAAAGATTTCACCCAACAGATAGAGGCAAATTAATCTCAGCTTTCTTAGAGAAATTATTCTCCAAATACGTTGATTATAACTTTACAGCTGATCTCGAAAATCAACTAGATGAAATTACAAGCGGTAAAATTGAATGGGTTCAAGTATTAGATAATTTTTGGAAAGATTTTTATCAAAATGTCGGAAAAGTTAAAGAAAAACGAACTAGAGAAGTATTAGATTTATTAAATGAGAGTTTGGGAGCATTAATCTTTGAACGCGATGAAAATGACGGCATAGATAGAAAATGTAAACTATGTGCTGATGGAGAATTGAGTCTTAAAAATAGCTTTAGAGGTGGTGCTTTTATCGGTTGCTCAAATTATCCTGAGTGTAAATTTACTAGGCCTTTGTCTAAAGCTAAAGCTGCTGCGCAATATAATTTAGCTGAACCAAAATTGTTAGGTCAAAATGATAATGGTAAAGATATATATTTAAAGAATGGAAGGTTCGGTCCATACCTTCAGTATGAAAAAGAAAAAGAAGAGCAAGAATTAAAAAAGAAAAAAGGAAGAAAAAAAATTAATGAAAACGATCATCTTAAAAATGTTTCGATACCTAAAGGTATAGATATTGATAGTGTAGATTTAGAAAAAGCAAAATATTTATGTTCACTTCCAAAAGTTTTAGGTTCACACCCTGAAAACGGTCAAGATATAACTTTAAACTCTGGAAGATTTGGACCATATCTAAAATGTGAAAATAAATCTGCAAGGCTAGAGAATGTGGAAGATCTTTTTTCTATTGGTTTAAATAGAGCTATAACTATGATTGCTGAAGCAAAACCTGGAAGAATTTCTTCATCATTAATAAAAGATTTAGGCGAACATCCAGAAGATAAGAAACCAGTAAGGATTATGAAAGGGCAATATGGGCCTTACATAAAATATAAATCACTTAATGCAACGATTCCAGAAGAAAAAGATCCTAATGAGTTAACAATGGAAGAGGCATTAATATTAATAGAAAAAAGGAAGGAATATGATAAAACTAAAAAAAAAAAAGGTAAAAAATGAAAAAAATAATATTCATAATCATAGTTTTTTTTTCTATGTTAAATTTTAATGTTTATTCAGATGAAAAAAAATGTGGTGCATTTGATTTTGCTTGTAAAACAAAAAAATTTATAGATGATACAAAAGAATTTCAGAAGAAAGGGATTGAGGACAGTAAAAAACAAATTAGTAAGTCTTCTGAAAAAATTAAAAAAGGTAAAGATTTTATAGTAGATGATGTTAAAGATACAGCAGAAGGTCTTAAAGATGCTGTAGGAGATGTTAAAAAAGAAATAAAAAAATAAACTTAAATGTCAGTTGAACAAAAGTTAAAAGACCTTAAAATCAGTTTACCTGATCCAAAAAATCCTGTAGGTGCTTATGTTGCCTATAAAATAATTAAAAATTTACTCTTTATATCTGGACAGATCTCAACTGACACAGAGGGAAAACTTATTAAAGGAAAAATTGGAAAAGATTTAAGTTTAGAGCAAGGATATGAAGCTGCAAAAAGATGTGGTTTAGCAATAATTTCACAGGCAAAAAGTGCTTGTAAGAATGATCTTTCAAAAATAAAGTCATGCATAAAATTAACAGGTTATGTCAACTCTACAGATAGCTTTATAGATCAACCAAAAGTTATAAACGGTGCATCTGAGATCATCTCAGAAATTTTTGGAGAAAAAGGTTTGCACACAAGAGCTGCTGTAAGCTCTAATAGTTTACCACTAGGTGTAGCTGTTGAAGTAGATGCTATATTTGAACTTAATTAATATTTGGTCTACCAACAGAAAAATACTTAATTTTATTTTTTTTCATTTCTATTGGATTGTATAAATTTCTTAAATCATAAACTTTAAATTTATTATTTTTAACAATTTTTTTAAAATCTATCGTTTTAAATTCATCCCACTCAGTTAGTAAAATTATTAAGTCAGCGTTCAAGCAATTAGTTTTTATATCTCGTTTATAAAAGCAATTTTTAATTTTTTTAAAACTTTCTTTTTCCCCAGATGGGTCATAATAGTTTACCTTGGCACCTTTTTTGCATAAATAAGGTATCATTTTTAAACTAGTTGAGTCTCTCATGTCATCTGTGTTTGGCTTAAAGGTGACGCCCAAAAATGAGATTTTTTTATTTTTTAAGTTCGAACCGAGAATTTTATGAATTCTTTGTTTAAGTAATTCTACTCTTTTATGATTAGATTTGATAACAGATTTTACAACTGATAAGTCTATTTTAAATTTATTTGCAACAGAAACTAATCCCTTTGTATCTTTTGGAAAGCACGATCCACCATAGGCCGGACCTGCTCGTAAAAATCTACCACCAATTCTATTATCAGAACCCATTCCTAATGCGATATCTTCAATATTTATTTCAGATTTCTCACATAAATTAGCAAGTTCATTAATGAAAGTAATTTTTGTTGCTAAAAAAGCATTAGAAGCATACTTAATTAACTCCGCACCTCTTCTTGAAGTTGTGAAAAATTTAGCACCTTTATTGATCAAAGGCATATAAAGCTTTTTCATTGTATTGAATACTTTTTTGTCATTAGAACCTATGACTATTCTGTCTGGGAATCTAAAGTCTCGAATAGCATCCCCTTCTCTAAGAAATTCAGGATTGGAAACAATTGTGAAATACTTTTTCTTTTTTTTTAAAATTTTTTCTATCGAGTCTCCAGTTCCAATAGGCACAGTAGACTTTGTTACTATAATCTTTTTTTTTTTGGTATACTTAAGAATTTCTTTTGTACATTTATATACATATGATAAATCAACATTTAAAGAACCTTTTTTTGTTGGCGTGCCAACGCAAATAAATATTATATCTGATGATTTTATAGCTTCATTAATTTCAGTTGTAAAAGTAAGTCTTTTCGACAAAAAATTTTTCTTAAGCAGCTCGTCTAATCCAGGTTCATAGATAGGTGATATGCAAAGATTAAGTTTTTTAATTTTATTAATATCTTTATCTACACATACAACTTGATGTCCAATATCTGCGAAACAAGTTCCACTAACTAACCCAACATATCCTGTGCCTATCATGCATATTTTCATAAATGTTTTATAATTTTGAAATTTTTAAATTTGATGAGATATAACCTTCAAGTGTTCCGGAGTCCAAATATTTTCCTTTAAAAATATTTCCATAAAATTTTTCCTTTTTTTTTATCAAAGTTTTAATAGCATCAGTTATATGAACTTCATCACCTTTCCCTCTTTTTTGGCTTTTTAAAACTGAAAGAATTTTTTTTGGTAAAATATATCTTCCAATTATGGCATAATTAGAGGGAGCTTCTTTTATAGATGGCTTTTCAATTACCTCGTGAATTAAGAAGGAATGTTTATTCTTTTTCTTAAAACCTAAAATTCCCCATCTAGAAACAGTTTTTCGCTCTACTTTTCGAGTAGCAATAATTGAGGCTTTAGTTTTTTTATGTAAAGTAATCATTTCTTTTGAACAATTTTTTCTAATAATTAAATCGTCTGCTAGTAACATCAAAAAATAATCGTCTTTTAAAAACTTTTTACACTTTAAAACGGCATCACCAGTGCCATCCGGTTTATTTTGATAAGCAAATTTTATCATTTTTTGATATTTTTTTATTTTTTTATATATTTCTTTTAAACGCTTATCTGTTCTTTTTTTTTTAATAATTTTTTTATAAAAATTGTCATTAAAAAAATATTTTTTTATAAATGGTCTATTTTTAGGAACGACTAAAATAAATTGTTTAATTCCTGCTGCTATACACTCATCTAGAATATACTCTAAATTTGGTTTTCCATTGATAGGTAACAATTCTTTTTGAATTACACTTGTAAGTGGAAGCAACCTAGTGCCTAATCCTGCTAGTGGAATAATTGCCTGTTTTATCATATGATTCTTTTTATTGTTTTATCACTACATTGAATAAATGAAAATATTTAAAAGTAAACATAAATTACAAAAAGCAATAGCAAACTTAGAAAGCATTTCTTTTGTGCCTACAATGGGTGGTTTACATCAAGGTCACATATCTTTAATTAAAAAATCGAAAAAATTTAAAGGTAAAAATCTTGTGTCAATCTTTATCAATCCAAAGCAATTTAATAAAAAAAAAGACTTTTTATCTTACCCTCGTAATTTTTCAAAAGATTTAAAGATTTTAAGAAAATTAAAAGTAGACTATGTTTATCTTCCAAAAAAAAGAGACATTTTTTCTTTTACACCAAATAAAAAAATCTATTTAAGTGGATTTTCAAAAAAACTATGTGGTGCTTACAGACCTGGTCACTTTAAAGGTGTTTTAAACGTTGTTAATCGTTTTTTAGAAATAATTAAGCCTAAATACCTATTTCTAGGTAAGAAAGATTTTCAACAGCTTTACTTGATAACTTCTCATGTTCTTAAAAATGAAATCAATACTCAAATTATACCATGTAAATCAATTCGAGGAGTTAATGGTGTGGTTTATTCTTCCAGAAATCAAAATTTAGATAAAAACCAATTAAAAATTGCTTCTAATGTATACAGGTACCTTACAAAGAAAAAGAAGTTAATAAAGAAAAATCTAAAACACTACAATTTAATTGATTTAAAAAATAATTTAATTAATTTAGGAGTTTCTAAAGTAGATTATATAAAATTATATAATCTTAAAAATTTTAAAAAACCTAGAAATAAAAAGGAGAACTTTAATTTATTTATTGCTTATTACCTTAAAAAAGTTCGTTTAATTGATAATTTTTAATTTATAAAATAATAAGATCCAAGACCTAGAAACGATAAAAACCCGATCACATCAGTAATAGTAGTCACAAATACGCTTGAAGCTAAAGCAGGATCTATGTTCATTTTTTTAAGTGATACAGGTACTAGTATTCCAAATAAGCCAGCTACTATCATATTTAAAACCATAGAAATACCGATTAATAAAGACAAGCTAAATTCTTTAAACCAAAGATGAACTATAAACGCTGTAATTAAAGCAAATATAATTCCATTTAAAATTCCAATGATAAATTCTTTACCAACAACCCTATTAAAATTACTTGCTGATAATTCTTTTTTTGCAATAGCCCTAATAGTTACTGCTAAAGTTTGCATTCCTGCGTTTCCCCCCATTGATGCAACAATAGGCATTAAGAATGCTAAAGCAACCATTTGTTCAATTGATGCTCCAAAATTACTTATAACCCAAGTTGCTAATAATGCAGTAAACAAATTAAGTAGCAACCAATTAAATCTTCTCTTAGTTTTAATGACTACACTATCTGTTATTTCTTCGTCGCCAACTCCTGCCAATCTTAGAGCATCTTCCTCAGCTTCTTCTTGTACAACAGTAACAACATCGTCAGCAGTTATCATACCTACTAGTTTATTTTGTTTATTCACAACACCTGCTGATACTAAATTATAATTTTCAAAAGTATGTCCAACTTCTTCTTTATCCATGTTCACAGAAATCAGAACAGGCATTTCAATCATAATTGAATTCATTTTAGCATCTCTAGAGGTTCTTAGGACTCTTGAGGAAGGAACTGTTCCAACAGGTTTAAATTCATTATCAACAATAAAGATTTCAAGAAATTCCTTTGGAAGATCTTTGTTTTCTCTCAAATAATCTATGGTTTGACCTACACTCCAATTACTTGGCACTGCTGTGAATTCTCTTTGCATAATTCTAGCAGCAGAGTCTTCTGGGTAGCTCAATCCTTCTTCTAGAAGAAACTTATCTTTAGGAGGTAATTTTTCTAAAATTAATTCTTTTTTATTTTTTTCTAAATTTTCTAATATTTTAATTGAGTCATCCGATTCAAGTCTTTTAATAATATTGATAATTGAGTCAGTAGAAAGCAATTGAAGAACTTCGCTCTGAATAGACTCGTTAAGTTCAATAAAGATATCTGGATCAATATTAAATTCCTCTAGCTCTATAAGTTTGGTTCTTGTTTCATTAGACAAATTTTCAATTAAATTTGCTACATCAGACTCATGAAGATCTTTGAGTGTTTGATTGATAAAAGTAATGTCAGATGATTGTATTTTTTCAGAAAAAGTATTAATAAACTCCTTATTAAAATCAAGATTTACCTTTTTGTCGCCTGTTGATTTAACTAAAGTCATAAAAACCTCTGATTGTTTTTTGAGACTAATAGTCCATAAAATGGTAAATTTCAAACTAAATGAACATAGAAGTTAAAATAAGTAAAAGACGAATTTCCTACAAAACGGCTATGAAATTTCTCAATAATCGTGTTGAACAACAAAAGTTAGGAAAAGGTAGAGAATTATTGTGGATTTTAGAACATCCAACTACTTACACCGCAGGTATTAGATCGAACAACAAAGAAATATTAGATAAAAAAATTAAAATATTTAAAACAAATAGAGGGGGTAAAATCACACTTCATAATCCAGGTCAAAAAATTATATACTTTGTTTTAAATTTAAATAATAGAAAGAGAGATATAAGAAAATTAATAAGCTCTATTGAAAAAAGTATCATTGAATTTTTATCGATTTACAATATTAAAGGGGGGAAAGATAATAAAAATGTAGGAATTTGGGTAAAAAAAAGAAAAATAGCTGCAATAGGTTTAAGGATTTCTAAATGGATAGCATTTCACGGTTGTTCTATAAATATCGATAATGACCTTGATCAATATAAAAAAATTGTACCTTGTGGATTAGATAATACAAAAATAACTTCTATTTTAAAAGAAAAAAAAATAAAAATTAAAAACGAAGAGAAGAAAATTGCAAAAATATTTTTGAAAAATATTAATTCAATTTAAAAATTGTTTTTAAGGAAATCTTCGAAATTCTTACTATATTTGGCTTTAAAATTATATTTAATATTATTAATCATAAATTTTATCTTATAAGAATGTAACATTAGACTCTTCTTGTAATTTATTTTTTTATTAATTTTTCTATTTATAAAATACTTATCGTCACCAACAATTGGATGTTGAATATTATAAAGTTGCTTTCTAAGTTGATGTTTTCTTCCGGTTACCGGATTTAATTCGAGATAAGAATAATCTTCAGATGTTTTAAGCACTTTTAAATACGATATTGCTTTTTGTGATATTTTTCTGTTTTTTTCATAAAAGATTAATTCATCTTTTAGTATATTTTTGTTTTTTAAAACTTTTCCGTGAGCTATAGCAATATAAGTCTTATGAATTTTTCTTAATCTAAATAGCGATGTAAACAGTTGAGCATATTCTCTATTTTTTGCTACAATTAAGACTCCTGATGTTTCTTTATCTATTCTATGAACAATATATGGTTTTTGATCTTTAAAATATTTTGAATTTTTTAAAATATCGATTATATTTTTAAAAGACTTAGTCCCCGACTGAACTGGAATTCCTGCAGGCTTATTTATTACAACAAAATTTTGATTATTTTCAATAACATAATCATCATATAGGTTAATTTCTTTCTTGGATGGTGCATATTTAAGTGTTTTGGGTCTTTCAATTACCTTAAAATTGGAAATGTTAAAAACCTCCACTACATCACCTAATTTTACTCTGTAAGAAGATTTAGTTTTTTTTTTATTAATTTTTACTTTATTTAATCTTATTATCTTTTCTATTAAAGATTGAGGAAGATTGATTATTTTTGCTTTAAACCATTTATCAAAACGTGAATTTTGATAGTCTTTTTCTACAGTATATGTTTTAGGCATTTAGAGCTGTAACTATTTGCTCGCTACTTTTTGATCTGCTATCTTTTTGTTATCTTTTTTATCAACTTTTTTTGGCTTATCAATTTTTCTAGCCTCTGGATTTCGGTCAACTAGTTCAATTACAGCCATAGGGGCGTCATCGCCTGTTCTAAATCCAGCCTTAAGCACTCTAGAATATCCGCCTTTTCTTGTATTGTATCTTTTTGAAAGTTCGTTAAAGACTTTTGTTACTGAATTTTTATTTTGAAGTTTTGAAAAGAGTTTTTTTTTATTGCTTAAAATATTCTTTTTTCCAATTGTAATTACTTTATCTATCTGAGGTTTAAGTTCTTTTGCTTTGGGCAATGTCGTAATTATTTGTTCATATTTAATCAAGGAATTAAGCATATTTTTAAATAATGCCTTCCTATGTTCACCAGTCTTGTTTAATTTTCTGTATCCTATTCCGTGTCTCATTAATAGTTATTTTCCTCAAGTTTTTTTGACAATTCAGCAATATTGTCTGGCGGCCAGTTAGGTATTTCCATTCCTAAATAAAGTGACATAGTGTTTAAAACCTCTTTAATTTCATTAAGAGATTTTCTACCAAAGTTTGGTGTTCGTAACATCTCAGGTTCTGTTTTTTGAACTAGATCACCAATATAAATTATATTATCATTTTTAAG
>MDSV01237100.1_pt1 | contig 11819 bp, 8 predicted proteins | sample 810851 | NCBI WGS metagenome assembly MDSV01 (sample SAMN05326640, study PRJNA326480) | marine metagenome | isolation source: seawater | place: Atlantic Ocean: North East | collected 2012 | reverse complement strand
CTGATCCATATCAATAAGCAGAAAACTTATCCCCTCGTGTTTTGGCTCTAATGGACCTGTTCTTACCAGAGTAAAAATCATGTCGCATTCGTCTGCATATGAAGTCCACACTTTCTGACCATTGACTAAGTATTTCTCGCCTTGATCTTCCGCTTTAGTTTTGAGACTGGCTAGGTCAGAACCACTTCCTGGTTCACTGTAACCTTGGCACCATCTAATTTCCCCTTTTACTATTTTTGGAATATGTTCCATCTTTTGTTCTTCTGTTCCGTATTCAAGCAGCGCAGGACCTAGCATCCAAATACCAAAACTATTTAGGGCAGGCCTAGCTTTAATTCTCATTAATTCTTCTTGAAGGATTTTGTTCTCTTCAAAATTCAGTCCACCACCACCATATTCCTTTGGCCAAGTAGGGCAGGTCCATCCTTTTTCACCCATTCTATCCATCCAAAGCTTTTGATCCGGATCTTTGAATTCAACTTTTCGTCCACCCCAAACTACATCGCCTTGTGACATGGGGGTTCTCATTGAATCAGGGCAGTTTGCTTCTAACCAATCCCTTGTTTCACTTTTAAAAGCATTTAAATCTGACATACGCACCTCTTTTTTTATGTACAAACACTAAGAATAATCTATGCTACGCAAGCTAACAATAATAAGTTTATGAATTTTTTTTTGTTTTTAACTCAAAATCCTGAATTTTTATGGATTTTTACAGTTTTTTATGACTTAACAATTTCAATTTTACTATTTAGGTTTTTTGGACTTAATGGTCTATTTATAGCTGTTACTCTAGGAATCATGCTTGCAAATTTACAAGGTGGGAAAGTAAGTGATTTAAATCTTTTTGGAGAAACTTTTACAGTAAGTATGGGAGCAATAATGTACTCAGGCATTTACTTTGCAACTGATTTAATAAGCGAAAAATACGGAAGAACTGAGGCTAATAAAGCAGTAATTTTGGGTGCAATATCTAACATAGTAATTATGTTTACTCTTGTTCTGAGTACTTATTATCTGCCATCATCTATTGCTTCATCTTCAAGTCTTGTCCACACAGCTATTGAGACGCTAGCTCTTTACTCACCAATATTCGTAATTGGCTCCATAACTGCGTATCTGATTAGCCAAACCTTTGATGTCTGGATTTTTCATAAAATAAAAAAAATAACTGGAAATAAATATCTCTGGCTTAGAAACAATATATCTACAATGTCATCTCAAGCTTTGGATACTTTTATATATACATTCGTATGGGTAATTGCAGGCGAATTAAGTTTTATCACTGCATTATCAATCGCTTTGACAAAGTACATTTTTAAGTTCTTTATTGCGATAATAGATACTGTATTCATATATATGGTAAGGAGTTGGGAGGTTTAACTTGAAGGCTATCAAAAATGTTTCGATTGTAATTTCATCTTCTAGATCTATTGAAAAGGTTCTTGAGAATGTAAAACAAGTCCTGTCATCATCTGATACAAAAATAAAAGAAATCTTTTCCATAAAAGACCTTGAGAAGAAAAAGAAATTTGATCAGTTATCAAAGTCAGAATTAATTTTAGTGATCGGTGGTGATGGCACTATGATTGGGTCAATAAGAAAGCTCTATGAATTGGGGATACCTTTTTTAGGGATTAATCTAGGAAAAGTTGGATTTCTAACCGATATTCAGCCAAATAATCTTGAGTCATTGAACGATATTCTTAGCGGTGAATACATACATGAGGAAAGGCCTATTTACAAAGTTAATCTCGGCAATAATAATCAGGATATTTTTATAAACGAGGTTGTTATTCATTCAGGTTCTGTAGCTAAAATGATCAATATTGAGTTAAGTGTAAACTCAAAAGATATTTATAATCTCAATGCGGATGGAATAATAGTTTCTTCAAGCACTGGTTCTACGGCATATTCTTATTCAGGTGGTGGGCCAGTTATATCACCAAGAATAGATGCTTTATCATTTTTGCCAATGTTTTCGCACAGCACATCTTCTCATTGTCTTGTAATTGAGAATGATGAGCCCATAAATATAAAAATTAATTCTAAGAGTAATATAACTCCTGATATAGTTTTAGACGGAAAGAGCAAGCTGAAATATAGCAAAGGTAAACTCAAAGTCTCTAACCTTAAAAAATCTTTTCTACTTTATCATCCAAAGGACTATAATTACTTCGAAGCTTGTAGGAATAAGCTTGGGTTGGCTAATCCAATAGAAAAAATTCAATAATGACTTCATTAAAATCATTTAAAAATAGATTAGCTTTGAGACCTTTTTCAACAATTCTTATTTTTTCCTCACTGAATTTATTCAGTCAATCATCAGATGATCTTCAATTTCTGGATCTTCTTCCAGATTCTCAGGCAAGTTCAATCGCAGAAAAGCTCGGAGTCCAAACAGGTAAGCCATTAAATGATGAAATACTTATGGATGATCTAGATGACCCTGAGTTTGAAAGTTCAGTTCCAAAAATGGAACCTTTAGAAGTTTCTGAGTCAAAAATTACTACTTTTGAAGATCTTCCTATTTTTGGATTGGACTTTTTTACTGATTCGCCTAATACATTTGCACCCATAGACCTTGCTCCTGCACCTCAAAATTATGTTCTCGGGCCTGGTGACAAGCTGAGAATTCAACTTTATGGAGAAGAACAAGTTAATAGAGTTGTTTCAGTAAACAGAGAAGGGAATGTCGTCATTCCAGAGATAGGATCGATTCAAGTTTCCGGCATGACTTTTAATAAAGCTCAGAATAAGATTCTGTCCTCAGTGGAAGCTTTGCTAATCGGAGTAAATGTTGATGTATCTTTATCAAAAGTAAGGTCCATACAAGTTTTTGTCTTGGGTAATGCTTTTAGGCCAGGGGCATACACGGTAAGTGCACTTTCTAATATATCTAATATTTTATTCTTCTCTGGTGGCCCATCAAACTTTGGTTCACTAAGAAATATTGAAATTAAAAGAGATGGTAATTCAATCGATTCTTTTGATTTTTATAAATTATTAATTAAAGGTGAGACGAATTTTGACTTAGATATTCAATCAAATGATGTAATCGTCATTAATCCTGTTGGCAAAACAATTTCAATTAGAGGAGAGGTAAGAAAATCATCAAAATTTGAGTTAAAAAATGAAGAGGATTTTGATGATCTCTTAAATTTTTCATCAGGATTTTCAAATATTGCAGATATAAACAGAATTACTTTAAGTCGAATAGCCGATAATGGGGAGAGAGTTTTCCAAAACCATACTATTGAAAGTTTAAAAGAAATCACCTTAAAGGATGGAGATGACTTTTATGTTCACAAACTTTCAAATACTCCTAGGAATCAAATAAGAATAATCGGAGAAACTACAGCAATTGGAGCTATTGCTTACGAAGAAGGCATTACCTTAGAAAAAATTCTAAAGCCAAAGACATTTCTTCCAGATACATATACTCCCTTCACTATTATAGAAAGGGAAAATTCTTTTGGTTCAAAATCACTCTTAAAGGCGAATTTGTTCAATAATGATGGTCCTGAAACATCCTTAAGCCCTAATGATATAATTTATGTACTTTCAAAGAATGACGTTGAATTTTTAAATTCAATTCTAGTCGCAGATGCTTTGGGTTTGATTAGCGATGAATCATCGAAGAAAATATCTGACTTTTTAAATAGGTCAAGATTAGATAGATTTCAATGCGATTCTTTAAAAATTTTGGCTAAACAATCAAACTCTTCTTCTATAACCTTTGTTAAATCAAGGTATATTCCGAATCCAAGAGTTGATCCATTAAGTCAGCTACAGTTTGTTGATTCTTGTCCGGCAATATTTGAATCTAAACCATATTTAATTATTTTTGCTTTGGAGAACTCCTCAGTTCTCTCAGGAGAAATAAGAAATCCTGGTATTTATCCCACCTATAAAAATCTTTCTGCTGAAGATCTTCTTTCTTTCGCTGGAGGAAGATCTGATAAATCCTCAGGAATGATAGATATTTACACTGATGATGGAATTTCGTTTCAATTTAATATGGAAGAAAATGACAATCTTTTAGAGTTAGGTATAACTTCTAGCTTTTATGCAAATTTATCATCGAAAGTAAGGGATGAAGTTTTCTCAGTTTCTCTTGAAGGTGCTTTTGTTAGTCCGGGAGTGTATGGAGTTAAGCAAGGAGATAAATTATCCGATGTGATGAAAAGAGCTGGCGGATTCAAACAAAATGCTTATCCCTATGGAGGAATTCTGGCAAGAAAATCTGTATCTGAAAAGGAAAAGCTGGCATTTCTGAAATCAGCTGATCAATTAGAAGAATCCATAGCATCAGCAATTTCAAGTGGAAGAATTTCTTCTGTTGGAGGCGATCCTTCTCTTGCTCTTTCTTCAATTTCTGGCCTCATATCTAATCTACAAAATATTAATCCAATAGGAAGAGTAGTAACTGAATTTGATATAGATTTACTAGAAAAAAATCCTGAAAAAGATCTTCTCTTAGAGTCAGGAGATAGGATTTTTATTCCAGAAAGATCATCGACTATTACTGTGTCTGGCCAAGTTTTGTCTCCCACCAGTTTTAGTTTTGATCCAACCTTAAAGGTTAATAACTACATTGATCTGGCAGGAGGATTCTCAGAAGGAGCTGACAGGTCCCGAACTCTTGTTATTTATCCTAACGGGAGAGCTTCAAGAGTTAAAACTTGGCCTAATTCACCTGATTTAGCGCCAGGAACAACTTTAATTGTCCCTAGAGACCCTAATCCGTTCGACTGGTTAGTATTTTCCCAAGTTTTATTTCCAATAATCTCTAACTTTGCGACAAGTGCTGCCGCGATAGCTGCTTTGGGTAATAACAATTAAAAAAACTTTTTTATTAGTTCTTTTTTTTCAGTCAGTTTTGATATTCCCTTCATTAGAAGACTACCTCTATAAAGACTTTGGAGAAACTTCTAATAGCCACGGGGAGCTGGGTTTAATACAAGTGCCTAGTTCAAGAATTCTTGAAGAAGGAAACTTAAAACTTCATCTTGTAAACAACGATCCCATAAACTCTCTGATCATTTCTGCAACTCCCTTCAATTGGATGGAAGTTTCACTTAGATATACAGACATAAATATTTGGCCTTATAGTCCATATAAATCATTCTCGGGTAATCAGACTAGAAAAGATAAAAGTTTTAATTTAAAAATTAAATTAATTGAGGAAACTGAACGTTTTCCAGAATTAAGTTTTGGCTTCAGAGACTTAATAGGGAATGGAGTTTTTTCTAGTGAATATATTGTTTCTTCTAAAAAAATAGGTGATTTTGATTTTACTGTTGGTCTTGGATGGGGATCTCTTTCTACCATGGACGGTATAGAAAATCCTCTCTCAAACATATCAAGTTCTTTTGAAAATAGAAATATTTCTTTTATTGGCAAAGGAGGAAATTTAGGAAGCACTACATGGTTTAGAGGACCAAAAGTCTCAAGTTTCTATGGAGTCGAATATCTAGAAAAGAGATCTGGAATAAGATTCAAACTTGATTATGACGAATCAAACCCATTCAATCTTCCAAAGAAAAGTAATTTCAATATTGGTTTGTCTATTCCTACAAACAATTTATTAGATTTAAATTTATTCTCAAACAGAGGATCAGAACTTGGTTTTGGTTTTTCTTACAAGGCAAATTATTCAAAAATGATAATTCCTAAGAATGAAGTTCCTCCTGTAATGAACTTTAACGACACAGATATAGAACTTCTAAAACAAAATGACGAGGTATTTACAGGAACATTAAATGCATTACTAAACTCCTACGGTCTATTTACTCAAGAAATATATCTGAAAGAAAATAGTTTAATTATCATCATAGATAACTCTAAATATAGGAACTTGAATACTGCAGCAAAAAGAGTGATGCAGTTGACTGAAGAAGTCTTAAGCTCAAGAGAAATAAAAAAACTTTCTATAGGTTTCAACACGAATGAAATAAACACTAGCTTGGTCACTTTTCCGGTAGATAAATTTCTTAAATATCTCAATTATTCTTATTCCTATCCTGAGTTTAAAAGATACGTTGATTATGAAAACTTTAAATCGTTTGATGGCCATAAAAAAATCTTCAGAGGAGATATAGATTTTCCAATTTATTCATGGGGAATTTCTCCTAACCTAATAAATCATATTGGTTCACCAGAAACATTCTACGCAGGGGGTTTAGGAGTTATATTTGGACAAACTGTTGCTTTTGATAAAAAATCTTTCATGGACATAGCTTTAAATTTTAATCTTTACAATAATTTAGATGAATTAAGACTCACAGCATATTCAAGACTTCCTAAAGTAAGATCTGATATTAGAGAATATTTAAAGGAAGGGAAAAACTCTATTTCTGAATTTACATTTTCTAGAATATTCAGGCCAATATATTCAAATAAAGGTCTATTAATCTCAGGAATGAAAATTGGATATTTAGAGCAAATGTATGGAGGAGTCGGTACTGAATTTTTATTCAGAGATATCAACAAACCTTGGTACATCTCAGGTAATTTTTATTGGGTCAAACAGAGAGAATTCAATCAAAGATTTAGTTTTAGAAAATATGAGACTTTTACTGGACATCTAAACCTGACTTGGGAAACACCCATAGATGGAGTCAAACTAATTTTATCCGGTGGAAGATACTTAGCAAAAGATTCAGGAATTTCATTGAATTTATCTAAAACATTTAAATCTGGTTTTGTGCTAGGAGCATATGCTACAAAAACTGATGTTTCGGCAGAGGAATTTGGAGAAGGTAGTTTCGATAAAGGAATATTTTTTTCAATTCCTCTTGATATTGTTTCTAGAAAATATAGAAAAGGATATGCAAAGTTCGTATGGAAAAATTTAACCAGAGATGGTGGAGCTACTCTTGCAGGAACATTAGGCCTTGAAGGAATGATAGAAAATACATCTTCCTTAATGCAGGAATATTTATCAAACGGTTTTGAAGAATGAAGTTATTAAATGGACTCTTAATATTTCTACCCATAAGTCTAGTTTCATGTGCTAACACAGGAATTTATGGAGAGATTGGAGAAAATCTATTAAGGATATTTAAACAAGATGAAGATATATCTAAGGAGGTAGTAAGTTCTGTTCCCTATGCTTCGATGCAAGTAAGACTTGGCAATTCAGATAATGCTTTAATTGTTTTAGAAGAAGATAGAGGTAATTTTTTAAAATGGACCTCTTCGAATCTTTTAAAAATTTATACTCAGGAAGGATTAATTGTTAAGTTCTCAGGATTGGAAAATTCTCTGGATCTATTAGAACTCGACAATGAGCATCCAATTCTGACGAAAAATTTTTCAGGTTTAAACAAAAAGACTTTTACATCATTCTATAGTTTTAAGAATCCTAACTTGTATAGATTGCCTGTGAATACTGAAATAACTTTTTTAGGAGAGGAAGAGGTTACAATCTTAGACAGAAAAATTAAAACTAAGAAATATCAAGAAAAAGCTCTTAAAAATCTTATAAATTGGAAATTTAAAAATACATATTGGATGACTGAGGATGATTTGATTTTGGTAAAGGCAATCCAAAACATTACCCCAAAAAATCCTAAAGTTTTCTATAAGACACTGAAAAAATACAAAAAGCCTGATTAATCAGGCTTTTTGTATTTGAAAAAAGATTATGAAGTTGAGGTTGCTGTCGAAGTAGATGTTGAAGTTGAAGTACTTGTGCTAGAACTTGTGCTGGTGCTAGAGCTTGTACTAGAACTTGTACTAGTATCGGTAGTCGAACTGGCAGGAGTTGTATCTTCTTCTTCCTCTTCTGCAGCTTCTTCTTCTTCTTCAATAGCTTCTACCGCTTGAGGTAGCGTAACTTTTTCTCCATCTTGTGCATCTACTATTGCAGCGACGGCTAACACAGCGGCAGCTATAGCAGCAATCACGCCACTAGATAGAGCGCCTGCAGAACCAGCTGCGCTGGACCCACCTGCACCACCTTGAGAAAAAGATAATGGGCTCAAAGAAAGAGCTAAAGTCAAAAATAATATTTTAATTGTTCTCATATATAACCTCTTCATAGCCCAAAAATGGGCAGATTCTGGAAGTATTATATAACTAATTCTTTGAATGCAAAGTATTATTTAATAAATTTATGATAATTTATCAAAGAAAATGAACTTTCTACAAAATAAAATTTTAAAAATTCTGATTCTATTTATGAGAATTATGCCTCCTGAAACTTCAAGTTCGTTAAGCTTAAATTCAATAAAATTTATCTTTTCGGTAAATAAAAATTTTTTTAAGCCAAAAACAAATTTGAAATTTAAGAAAATTCCATTAAAAAACTTAGAATTTAGACATTGTTTAGGATTAGCTGCAGGCGTAGACAAAAAAGGAAAATACTTTGATGCTCTTAGCTCAATTGGTTTTAGTTTCATTGAAGTAGGTACTTTTACCCCTGTAGCACAAAAAGGTAACAATCACCCAAGGATTAAGCGGATTAGCAATGAACTCTCTTTAATAAATAGGTTAGGATTTAATAATCCTGGCATTTTAAAGGGCGTAGAAAATATCGCTCGTAACAAACCCAATTTTTCAGGGATTCTTGGGATTAGTATTGGAAAAAATAAAGATACTCCTATTGAAACCGCTTTCCTAGATTATCTATATTGCTTGGAGAGTTGTTTTCATTTAGCAGATTACATTGCCATAAATATATCTTCTCCAAATACCACAGACTTAAGAAAGTTAAGCTCGGAAGATTACATAGAACATTTGACAAAAGAGTTAACTCTAAAAGCAAATAGTCTTCAAAAAAGTCACAAAAAAGAAGTTCCAATATTTCTAAAGCTTTCTCCAGATGAGGAAGATAGTAACATCGAAAAAATTATCTCAACTTCACTTATCAATGGCATTTCTGGCTTTATAGTTTCAAACACAACTATGGGTAAATATAAAAATATTTCAGGCGGCATAAGTGGTAAATTATTGAAGGCAAAGTCTCTGAATATGTTAATAAAAGTAAAAAACTTACTAGGCAATGAGAGTTTTGTTATTTCCTCGGGAGGAATTTCTGATAAATCAGACCTTATAGAAAGATTAGATAACGGTGCAAAATTGGCACAAATTTACACCAGTTTTGTTTATGAAGGGCCGAAAGTAGTAGAAGAATTGCTAAATTAGATTGACAAAAATTTCTTTTTTAAACAATACTAAAAAAGGATGAAAAATTTAGTAATAGTAGAATCTCAAGCAAAAGCAAAAAAAATACAAGGATTTCTTGAAAAAGGATTCCCCAAAGATATTTGGAAAGTTCATGCCTGTTTGGGGCATGTTAGAGACTTAAAAGATGACGAATCTGCTGTAGATCCTAAAGACTGGATCAATTTAAAATGGGAATCAACTTCAAAAGGAAGAAAAACATTAAAGGAAATTAGAGAGTTTTCAAAAGATTCAGATGGTATATACCTAGCCTCCGATCCAGATAGAGAAGGGGAAGCAATTGCATGGCATATCTTAGATCATCTGAAAGACAAAAAATTAATTGAAGGAAGACATATTTATCGAATTTCATTTAACGAAATAACTTCGTCAGCAATAAAACAAGCAGTTGAAAATCCAAGAGACATAGATCAATTTCTTGTAGAAGCTTATTTGGCTAGAAGAGTTTTAGATCATCTAATTGGGTTTAAAGTTAGCCCGCTTTTATGGCGACATGTTCCTAGAGCAAAATCAGCAGGAAGAGTCCAATCTCCTGCCTTGAGGATGATTTGCGCTCGAGAAGATGAAATTGATGCTTTTTGTCCAGAAGAATTCTGGCCGTTGAAGGTAGATTTTAATACAAAAGACTGTACTTTCAGCTCAGAATTAATTAAACATAATGGAGAGGATTTAAAAAAAACACCTATCAATAATGAAGATGAAGCAAATAATCTTAAGGAAGAAATAGAAAATACAAAATTTAGGATTAAAGAAATAAAAGACAAAGAAGTTTCATATTCTCCAAAGGCACCATTTAGAACTTCAACGCTCCAACAAGCAGCGTCAAGTAAATTATTTTTTAATCCAGAAAGAACAATGCAAGTAGCTCAATCTTTATATGAGTCAGGCTTAATTACTTACATGAGAACAGATGGAATAGGAATTAGTGCTGAAATAATAGATGAAATAAGAAACCTAATATCTAAAGAGCTTGGAAAAGATTATCTTCCTGAAAGTCCAAAAATTTATAAATCTAAAGCTGCCAATGCTCAAGAGGCTCATGAACCAATCAGGCCAACTGATATCAGAAATAAACCTGAGGATACTGATGGATTAAATCAAGATCAGCAGAACTTATATAATTTAATTTGGCAAAGAACAGTAGCTAGCCAATTACAAAACTCTAGATATCTCAGAAAAACAATTTTGATTGAGGATGAAGATAAGAAGTTTCAACTCAGGACAAGTGGTAGAGAAATTATTTTTGATGGTTTTGAAAGAATCTTGAAAGATGATCTTGATACAGAGGAATCTCAAAAATTAAAAGGAATCTTTGATGATTCGAACTTAGATATAAATAATGTCATCACGGAACAAAAATTTACAACTCCTCCACGAAGATTCTCAGAAGCATCACTAATCAAAAAAATGGAAGATGAAGGCATCGGAAGACCTTCAACTTATGCAAATACTGTAAAAAATCTTAGAGACAGAAAATATACTTTTGGAGCAAAAAGTATTAATCCTTCAGATTTAGGCAGGATCTTGGTGTCTTATCTGTCTAAAGCATATGAGTCTTTCTTTATAGAAATAGACTTTACTGCAGAATTGGAGAAAAGCTTAGATCAGGTATCTTCAGGTTCAACGCTTTGGACCGATGTTTTAGATGATTTTTATGCCAAATTACTTGAACACATATCTAGAATTGAAGAATTTAGGACTAGAGAAGTTTTGGATATGCTAAATGAACAAATTGGTCATAGAGCTTTTCCAAAAAATGTTAATGGGGAGGTTATTGATAATTGCCCTAAATGTTCTAATGAAATAAGTATTAAACATGGCAGATGGGGGTTTTTTGTTGGATGTGGAGAATGTCAATGGACAAAGCCAGTATTTGAGAAATCAATCAAATTCGAGACGTATGCTTTGCTTCCTAAAGATGTCGGAGCTCATCCTGACACAGGCGAGCCTGTCTATGCTGATATAAGTATAAATGGTCCTTGCATATGGACATTAAAAGAGGATAAAAAGATTTTCGGTACTCCTGATGAAGATGAAGATATTCTGAATATTGGACTCAATAGAGCACTAGAGCTGATTGATAGGTCTAATAAAGAAAATATTTTATTTATTGAGCCAAATAGCGGCATTCCAGTAACTTTGAAAAACGGAAGATTTGGGGAGTACACTGAATTTAATGGGTTTAATAAGGCTACTAAACTTAAGGGAAGAGTAACTTACGACCCTGATGCTTTTAACTATCAGGATGAAGGCGATAGAGTCAAGGTTTTGAAATCTCTGCGAATCTTAGGTTTTGAAGAGGAATCTAAGACACCAATTGGAATAAAAATTAAAAAATTGGGAAAAGCATTTAAATTTAAAAAAGTCTTTAAATTTGGAGAAGATGAATTTGAATGTCCAGATAACTTTTATAAGCTTAATGAGGATGAACAAAGAGAGTTGGTATTAGAAGCTATTAAGCCAAAGAAAATATTATTTCTAGAATAAAGCTAATTATAATTTCTTAGAACTCCAAGACATTTTCCTTCAATATCAAAGTTTTCAACTGAAGGGTTAATTTCAATATCTTTGTAGTTTTTATTTTCAGGCCTCAAAATAACTTTTCTTTTATCTAAGTGAAAGAGAGT
>MDSV01144969.1_pt1 | contig 11819 bp, 11 predicted proteins | sample 810851 | NCBI WGS metagenome assembly MDSV01 (sample SAMN05326640, study PRJNA326480) | marine metagenome | isolation source: seawater | place: Atlantic Ocean: North East | collected 2012 | reverse complement strand
GCATTTTCAACACTATCTGATCCATGAACAGAGTTTTTATCTATAGAAATACCATATTTTTTTCTAAGAGTTCCCTCTTCTGCATCTTTTGGGTTAGTGGCACCCATCAATTTTCTATTTTCTAATACGGCATTATCTTTTTGAAGTTTCATAACAACAATTGGACCAGATGATAAATATCTACATAAATCACTATAAAAAGGTTTAGATTCGTGAACTTTATAAAATTTTTCAGCTTCTTCTTTAGAAATATGTATTTTTTTTTCTTTTATAATCTCAAAGCCTTGATTTCTAAATTCACTTTTAATTTGATCTTGTAAATTTCTCTCAACTGCATCTGGTTTAATTATTGATAAAGTTTGTTCAATATTACTCATAATTCTCCTCTATAAATTTGTTTAATAACCTAACTCCATAGCCAGTTGCTCCACCTGAATTTAACGCTCCAGCATATTTAGAAAAAGCCATACCAGCTATATCAAGATGAGCCCAGGGTGTTTTGTTAATTATAAATCTCTGCAAAAATTGTGCTGCGGTAGTTGAACCTGCTCCACCTACATAGTTAATATTTTGCATATCTGCATTTCTTGAGTTCATTAATTTATTATAGTTTTCATGTAAAGGCATTCTCCAAAGTTTTTCCTCTACTTGTTCTCCAGCATCACACAATTGTTTTGATAATTCATCATTATTAGACCACAGTCCAGCATATTCAGATCCTAAGGCAACAATTATTGCTCCTGTCAAAGTAGCTAAGTCAATTATAAGACTTGGTTTGTATTTTTCCTCTGTGTAAGTTAGTGCATCTGCTAAAACTAATCTCCCTTCAGCATCAGTATTTAAAACTTCAATTGTCTTTCCACTATAAGACTTTACTATGTCTCCAGGTCTTTGAGCATTACTTCCTGGCATATTTTCTACTAAACCTACAACGCCAACTGCATTGATTTTTGATTTTCTTAATGCAAGAGTTTTCATTAATCCAACTACAGTAGCTGAGCCAGCCATATCATATGTCATATCTTCCATAAATTTAGCTGGCTTTAAAGAAATTCCACCTGTATCAAAACAAACGCCTTTTCCAACGAATGCCAAAGGTTTTGATTTTTTTTTATTACCCTTCCACTCCATCATTACTAAATAAGATCCTCTAATACTACCCTGCCCAACTCCTAGCAATGCATTGAAACCTAATGTTTTTAATTTTTTTTGATCATAGACAGTAACTTTTAAACCAAATTTTCTGAGTTTAAGAATTCGTCTTGCATATTCGTCAGGATGCAAAATATTACCAGGCTCAGATACCAAATCTCTTGTAAAAAAAATACCTTCGAGAAGTGCATTAAGCTTACCCCTTAACAAATTAGTTTTCTTTCCTTTATTTCCAATAACATTTAATTTAATATTTGTATTTTTGTTCTTATCCGACTTATAAAGATTGAAGTCATAAGATTTAAGTTGAGCGCCATGCAATACTTTCTCTAGCTGAACATTAGTTAGAGAATTACTAATTATATTAATAAATGAATTTTCAATTTTATTATTCTTTAAAAATAAAAATAACTTCGATCCTAATTTTTCAAAATCTAATGAAACCTTACAATTAGTGCAGTTTATAAAAACAAAACTTTTATTATTATGATCTTTTTTAAGAAAATTTTGCTCTAAAAATAGCTTGTCAGAGAATATAGTTTTGCTTAGTTGATTGAGGTCTTTTCTTTTAATACTTTTTTCTTTTAAGAAAATAACCTCATTATTCTTGGCTACTTTAGGTATTTTATTTGCAAAATTTATATTTAACTTCATTTTTTTGAAATTTTTATTAGATAATGTTGTATATTTATAAAAACAATAATTTCAATGGATAAATTAATATTTCGTAAATTTTCTTTAGATATAGTAAGTTTTTTTTTAATATCGTCATTTAGCATTACATTTATAGTTTGGATAGTGCAGGCTGTTAACTTTTTAGATCTGGTATCTGATGATGGGCATAGTTTAAATGTTTACTTTTACTATATTTCTTTAAACCTACCAAAAATATTTAGCAAAACTATCATTTTCGTATTTTTTATATCAATTTTTTATGTAATAAATAAATACAATAATGCAAATGAACTTATTGTTTTTTGGAATAACGGAATAAAAAAAATTCACTTTATTAACTTTATTCTTAAACTATCAGTATTATTTTTAATTTTACAATTAGTATTAAATCTTTTGATTGTTCCCAAATCACAAAGTCTTGCCAGGATATTTATAAAAGAATCTAACATAGACTTTCTACCTAAATTAATTTCTGAAAAAAAATTCATTAATGTAGTAAAAAATCTGACAATTTTTGTTGAAGAATATAAAAAAGATGGCGTTTTAAAAAAAATATATATAAACGAAAAAATTGATAAAAATAAATCAAAAATAATTGTTGCTGAAAAAGGAAAAATAATAAAGAGAGAAAATCAGTTTGTTTTGAGACTCTATAACGGTGGAATAACAAATTTAAATAAAGGAAATACTTTATCTTTAAATTTCTCTGAAACTGATTATGATTTATCTGTTTTTTCCACAAAAACAGTAACTTATCCAAAAATGCAAGAACTAAAATCAGTATTTATTTTAAATTGTATTAAAAAATTCTTTTTTAAAAGTTATTCAGAACAAAAAATAGTTGTTAAAAAATCAGATAATCAAAAATGTCAAAATAGAAAATTAAAATCAATAAGTGAGGAATTGTATAAAAGATTAATTTTACCCTTCTATACATTAATTATTTCACTTATAGCAGCAAGCCTTGTAATTGAACCAAAGTCTAAATTTTTTTTGAAATTCCATAAATTAAATATTTTTCTAATTGGAAGTTTAGTAATAATTATATCACAAGTTAGTTTAAAAATTTTATTAAACTCGATAAGTATGGTTTATGTAATACTTTTATTGCCAATTATTTTAATAATTTTATATTATTTATTTTTATTAATGATTACAAAATTTAGATTGAATTTTTTATGATTATGAAAGAGTACGAAAATTATTTAACCAAATCTTTTCTTAAAAATATATTGATAATTATTGTAGTTTTTATATTTTTAAGTTTTTTTTTAAATATTTTTGAAGAAATAAAATATTTTGAAGGAAAGGAAAGTGGAATTTATTATCCAATAATTTTAACAATATTAAATATACCATCAATAGTATTTGAAATTTTACCTTTTATTTTTTTATTAGGAGTAATGTTTTTTTTTATAGGCCTTCAAGAAAAAGATGAAATTGAAGTATTAAGAACTAATGGTATAGATAATTTGAAAATAACCAAAATAATTTCTATAGTCTCATTATTAATGGGAATTATTTTAATTGTAATTTATTACTCATTTTCAGCTAACTTAAAAAGTTTATATTTAAATATTAAATACAAATATTCCAATACAAGTGATCATTTAGCTATTGTGAATGACAATGGATTATGGATCAAAGAAATAGGTAAAGAGAATGAAAAGATTTTTATTATTAATGCCAAAAATTATAAAAAAAATTCATTAGAAAATATAGAAATAACCCAGCTTGATAACAATTATAAGTTAGTAAACACTATTGTGTCTGAAAGCGCAAATATAAAAAATAAATTATGGATTTTGAATGATGTTAAGATTTATTCTAATGACAAGAAAACAGAGATTTATAAAGAGTACAATTACTCTTCATCATTCAACGAAAAAATTATTTCAAATTTATACTCAAACCTTAATTCGTTAAATATACTTCAACTAATTCAACTAAAAGATAATTACCAATCTATAGGTTATTCTGCAACAGAAGTGAGCTTGCATCTTAACAAAATTTATAGTTTGCCAATTTATCTCACATTGACAACAATTATAGGAGCATTATTAATGTTTAAACTAACCTACATCAAATCTAAATTTTTCCTTATCGTCATAGGAGTGTTGGTTTCGGTTATATTCTATTATATTAATTATTTTTCAATTTTATTTGGAAAAAATGAAACTATGCCTGTTGAATTATCTATATGGTTACCTCAAATTCTTATATTTCTAATATGCACATTAGGTTTAACAAGGCTAAATGAAAACTAAAATTTATATAAAATTTTTATTGATTCTTTCAATATTTGTTAATTCAAATTTAAAAGCAGAAACAATTTTTTTTGACTCAAAAAATATCAAAATTGAAGAAAATGGAAATATGCTTTTTGCAACAAAAGGTATTGCACAAATTCCATCAAAAAGTTTAAATATTGTAGGGGATAAATTTATTTATGATAAAACAAATTCTGAATTAACAATTTTTGATAATGTAAAATATTATGATAAAGAAAATAACCTTGTTATTGAAAGTGAAAAATTAGTATATAACGAGTTGAAAAATACGGTTTTATCTCAAAGTAAAACATTTATTAAAATCGAAAATAAGTATGAAATTAATTCTAATGATGTATTGTTTGATAGAAACTTAAGTAGAATTTCAAGTAATAGTTTTACTGAAATAAATGATCAAATAGATAATAAATTTATTTTTAAACAAGGATTGATATTTGATACAATAGAAGAAGTAATTTCTTCAGCAAAAGTTTCTATAACTGATCAAAACCTAAATAATTATTTTTTTGAAAATTCCAAAATAAATTTAAAAATAAATGAAATAGCTGGTAAAGAGGTAAAAGTTGAGTTTATTGATTCATTTTTTGGTAATAAAAATAATGACCCAATTTTAAAAGGGAGTAGTATTTTATCTGATGAAAAAAATACAAAAATATATAAGACCGTTTTTAGTACCTGCAATAAAAAAAATAAATCATGTAGAGGGTGGGAACTGCAAAGTGAAATATTTACTCATAATAAAATACAAAAATTATTTGAATACGAAAAATCTTGGCTAAGAGTCTTTGGCCAAAAAATATTTTATTTACCTTATTTTAACCATCCTGATCCTACAGTAAAAAGAAAATCTGGATTTTTAACTCCTTTTTATAAAGGGTCTAATAATCTAGGTTCTTCAATAAATGTTCCGTATTTTTACGCTATATCAGATTCTAAAGATATTACATTTAAACCTAGATTTTATCTTGATAATGACTTTATATTTCAATCCGAATTTAGACAAGCTTATGAAAATTCTAATTTAATTTCAGATTTTAGTTTTAATCGAAAAGAAAATACAAATACACATTTGTTTGCAAAATTAGATGGTAAATTTAATGAAAATAATAGTTATAAAATACAAATTCAAAATGTTACAAACGATAACTATCTAAAGATACATGATATTAAAGAATATACACCATTGGTAGATAGTGAGAGTACACTAACATCTTATATAAGTTTAGACAAAAATATAGATGAAAATACAAATTTAGACAGCACTATAAAACTTTATGAAGATTTATCAAAAGAGGACAATGATAAATATCAATATATATTTCCAGATTTTAATTTTTCTAAGAATGTTGAATTGGGCAGCAATTATAATGGTGATTTCCAATTTTTATCATCTGGATTTCAAAAAGTTTACGATACGAATAAATATGAAGCTCTTATAAATAATGATTTCAATTTCAATTCATTAGATTTTATTTCAAATAAAGGTCTAGTGACGGATTATAGTTTAATGCTCAAAAATTACAACACTTACTCAGAAAATTCATTGATTTATGAAAACAAAAATGATCATGAAATTTTTGGAACAATTTTGATAAAGTCAGAATATCCTCTTAAAAAAAATCTAAAAAAATCAAAAAACTATTTAAAACCAATGGCTCAATTCAGAGTTAGCCCCACAAATGGAAAAAATATTTCTTCAAGTGATACACGTATAGAATTTGATAATCTTTTTTCTGCAAACAGGATTGGTAGATCAGATATGGTAGAAAAAGGTAATTCAATAACTCTAGGTCTAGAGTTTGAAAAACAAAATCTTAATAACGAAAAGATTTTAGGATTTAATTTGGGAAATATTTTAAAAGACAAAAAAAATAAAGATCTTCCTACAAAAACTAAACTAGATCAAACTAGGTCGGATATTATTGGAAACTTGTTTTATAAATTAAATAATAACTTAGAATTGAACTATAATTTTTCTTACGACAGAGATTTAGATTTTTCAAATTATGATTCTTTAAAAGCTATTTTGGAATTAAATAATTTTAATACAACTTTTGATTACATCACAGAAAATCATGATTTTGGTGATAGCGAGCTAATTAAAAATGATACACAATATGAATTTTCTAAAGAACACTCAATGAAATTTAATACCACAAAAGATTTGAAAGATGATTTTACACAATTTTATAAATTATCATACGAATATGAAACAGACTGTTTGATGGCATCATTTGAGTATCAAAAAAAATTTTTTAGAGATGGAAATTTAGTTCCAGATGAGAGTTTGGTTTTCCTTATTAAATTTATACCTTTTGCTGAATTACGTGGTGCAGCAAATTCTGTTTTCGAAAATTAAATGATAAAATTTACATTTTTTTCTATTTTATTAATTTTATTTATGCCTTTAGGTAACATGTCTGCAGACTCAATTAAAATAATAGTCAAGGTACAAAATGAAATAATTACCAACGTTGATATTGAGGATGAAAAGAAATATTTAATATTTTTAAATCCCAAATTACAGGAGCTAAAAAATAAAAAAATTAATGAAATTGCAAAAAATTCATTAATAAGAGAAATTATTAAAAGAAAAGAATTGGAAAAAATTTATGACTTTAATAAAACTAATAATTTAATAGACATTATTGAAGAAAAATTTTTAAAAAGTAAAAATATTACAAATAAAAATGAATTTATTCAAATCCTAAACAGCAATAAATTAAATTATGAAACAGTAAAAAAAAAATTGCGTATAGAAGCCTTATGGAATCAATTCATATATAATAAGTATGCAAAAAATATTAGAATAAATGAAAATCTTTTAAGACAAAGTGTAATGACTCAGTTTAAAAATAAAAAAAAATTATACGAATACAATCTATCAGAAATTTTTTTTACAGAGTCAATCAATGAAAATTCAAATGAAACCTTAGAGAAACTAATAACCAGTATAATGGAAATTGGTTTTGAAAATACAGCTAATGTCTTTAGTATTTCAACAACTTCTAAAAATGGAGGATTAATAGGCTGGGTAAATGAATTGCAAATTTCAAAAAAAATTAAAAAGAATATTGTAAAACTTAAAATAAATGAAATTAGTAAACCAATTAAAATGGAAAATGGATATTTACTTATAAAATTAAACAAAAAAAGAGAATTCAATCAAGAAATTAATATAGAAAACCAGTTGAAAGAATTAATAAATAAGGAAACAAATAGACAACTTAACTCCTATTCAATTATATTTTACAAAAGATTAAGAAAGAATATAAAAATTGATGAACTCTGATATAATTTTAGTTGTACTTGGTGAACCTAATAGTACTTTTTCAGAAGTTTTATTTAAGTTCTTTAAATCTATAAAGTTTAAAAATTACAAAAAGAAAATTGTTTTAATTGGCAACAGAATGCTTTTTGAAAAGCAAATGAAAAAGTTAAAATATAATTTGTCTATAAACGAAATTAGCAATATTAATAATTCAAAAAAAAAAATAATTAATATAATTAATGTTAATTTTAAATTTAAAAAACCTTTCTCAAAAATATCTAATAATTCAAATAAATATATAGAAGATTGCTTTAATCTTGGCTTTAGACTTATCAAATCATATAAATTGACAAAATTAATTAATGGTCCCGTGTCGAAGGCACATTTTTTACAAAAAAAATTTCCAGGTATTACTGAGTATGTTGGCTTTAAGACCAAAACCAAAGACCAAGTTATGCTTATTTATAATGAAAAATTAGCAGTTGTACCTTTAACTACTCATATACCAATAAAAAAAGTTTCTAAATATATTAAAAAAAATAAAATAATTAATAGCATAAGCAAAATTAATAATTTTTATAAATCAAAGTTGCTAAAAGTACCTTCTATAGCAATATTAGGATTAAACCCCCATTGTGAAACAACTGACTTAATTGGTGAAGAAGAAAAAGAAATAATTCCTGCAATTAAATATTTAAAGAAGAAAAAAATAAAAGTATCTGGACCATTTTCTGCTGATACTTTTTTTTTAGTAAAGAATATGAAAAAATTTGATATTGTTTTAGGGATGTACCATGATCAAGTTCTTACACCAATAAAAACCTTATTTAATTTTAATGCTATTAATATTACTATAGGTTTGCCTTTTATTAAAGTTACCCCAGATCATGGTCCAAATTATAAAATGATTGGTAAAAATACCTCTGACCCATCATCTATTTTTTATGCTTTTTCATTCCTTGATAAAATTTAATGTCATTAATTTCTAAAAAAAGTTTAGGACAAAACTTCATTATCAATGAGGAATTAATTAATCTTATTGTTGAAACTGGGAATATTGACAATAAAAATACTGTTATAGAAGTTGGCCCAGGAAAGGGTGCAATAACTCAGAAGATTTTGGAAAAAAAACCAAAAAATTTAACTGTCATAGAAAAAGATGAGAGATTGGTCAAGATTTTAAAAGAGAAATTTGAAAATAAAATAAATATTATAAATGAGGATATGTTAAAAATTTCATACGAAGACTACTTTGTAAATGATCTTATTATATTTGGTAATCTACCGTACAATATTTCAACACAAATACTCGCAAAGTGGATAAAGATAAATAATATAAATAAATATTGTAAGAAATTAATATTAATGTTCCAAAAAGAAGTTGCAGATAGAATAATTGCTGAGTCCAATACAAAAAATTATGGAAGAATATCAATATTAAGCAATTGGAAGATGAAAATAAAAAAGATAACAGATTTAGAACCTCAAGATTTTAGACCTTCACCAAAAGTAAAAAGTAGTCTTTTAGCCTTTGAACCAAAGCAGGAATATTATAACATTAAGAATCCAAATAATTTGGAGCATGTAACGAATATATTTTTTAGTCAAAGAAGGAAAATGATAAAAAAACCCTTAAAGTTTCTTTTTCATGATTTTGAGGAAATATCAAAAAAACTATCTTTAGACTTGATGTCAAGACCTCAAAATATAGACTGCTTGACGTATTATAAAATTTGTGAATTTTATGAGTCCTCAATTTATTAAATCGTCAATATGATTTTTAATTAATTTCTTATTAAAAGTAAAAATATTTTTATTTTTCTTTTTATTTATAAAATTAATTATTAATTTGTAACATTTTTCCACCTTGTCATTTATTACTGCAAAATCGTAATCTTTCCAATGCATTACATCATCTTTAAACTGTTTCATTCTTTCAGTTGCAATTTTTTTATCTTTTTGTTCTCTTTTTAGTAACCTATTAAACAACTCTTTTTTTGAAGGAGGTAGAATAAATATTGTAATAATTCTATATTTTAATTTTTTATTTTTTATTTGTTTTGTTCCTTGCCAGTCAATATCAAAAATTACATTTTCCCCTTTTTCTAATCTATTAACTACTGTTTCTTTTAAAGAGCCATAATAATTTTTAAATACTTTTGCATATTCTAAGAATTTTTTATTTTTTATCATTTTTCTAAATTTTTTATTATTTACAAAAAAGTAATCAATTCCATTTTTTTCGTTCAACCGTGGTTTTCTAGTGGTATGTGAAATAGAAATTTTATATTCTTTTCTTGAAGATATTTTTTTAACTAAAGTGGTTTTGCCTGCGCCTGAAGGAGATGATAATATTACAATTATCCCCGCTTTGTTTTCGGCCATTAAAGTAAAAATTAGTTAGCTTTATTTTCTATAAATTTAACTGCATCTCCAACAGTTAGAATTTTTTCAGCATCACTATCAGATATTTCAGATCCAAATTCTTCTTCAAAAGCCATCACTAGCTCTACTGTATCTAAACTATCTGCACCCAAATCATCGATAAAACTTGAATCATCGTTTACTTTCGATTCATCAATTCCTAAATGATCAGCAACTATTTTTTTTACTTTACTTGAAATATCATCTGACATTTTGTTCCTTTAAGTTATTTTGTTAATAAATATTTTATTAATTTTGTCAACTAAAATACATACCTCCGTTTACATGTATAGTCTCACCCGTAATATAATCTGAAAGGTTAGAACTTAAAAAAGCAATTGTATTGGCTACATCTTCGGGATTTCCAAATTTATTAAGCGAAATTCGTGATTTTAACAGTTCAGTATGTTCATCACTTATTTTATCAGTCATATCAGATATTATAAAACCTGGAGATACACAGTTTACCTTGATATTTTTTTTTCCATATTCTAGTGCTAAACTTTTAGACATAGCGATTATTCCTGCTTTTGATGCAGCATAATTAGCCTGACCTATATTTCCTGAATGAGCAACTACAGAGGTGATATTTATTATTTTTCCATTTTTTGATTTAAGCATTTTTTTTATTACATTCTTGGAAATAAAAAATGTTGAAGACAAGTTGATATCGATAACCCTTTTCCATTCCTCCTCTTTCATTCTAATAGATAGATTATCTTTAGTGATTCCTGCATTATTAATAAGTACATCTATTTTATTAGATAAAATTTTACTACAATCTTCTACAAATTGTTCAATTTTCTGATGGTCAGATATATCAAATTTTAGAACATTAATATTTTTATATTTTTCTTGAATTTTTTTTAGTTTTTCCTCATTTGTTCCTGTAGCTATTATATTAGAACCTGCTGATATTAATTTATTTAAGATTGACTCTCCTAAAACTCCTGTTGCACCTGTTAAAATTATATTTAAATTTTTTAGATTAATCATAGATTTTTAAAATTTTTAAGATCATCTATATTATTTACTTGAATTATATTTAGATTCCTATCAATTCTTTTTACAAGTCCTGATAATACTTTTCCAGGTCCAATTTCAATAAATTTTTTACTTCCAGAATTTATCATATTCATAATACTTTCTCTCCAACGAACTGGCTTTTCTATTTGGTCAATTAAAAGTGTTTTAATTTTTTTGGGATCATCACAAGGATCTGCACTCACATTAGAAATTATTAAATTATTAGGTTTTGAAAATTTAGTATTCAAAATTTCTTCTTTCATAATTTCTGTAGCAGGTTTCATTAATATACAATGAAAAGGCGCTGATACAGGCAATTTTATATTTTTAATATTTATTTTTTTTAATTCTGTAATTAATTTTTCTATATCTTTTATTTTACCACTTATAACAACTTGACCATTTGAATTATCATTAGCTAAGTAGCAACTAAATTTACTTTTATTAGTATATAAAATATTTTCAATTTTATTCTTGTCTACTCCTAAAACAGCTACCATACCACCCTCATTTTTAGGAACTGCTGTCTGCATAGCTTTACCTCTAATTTTTAACAGTTTAATTGTATCTCTAAAGTTTATTGCATTAGAACAAGCTAAAGCTGAATACTCACCCAAAGAATGGCCAGCAAAAAAATTTGCATTATTAATTTTAAATTCAGTTTCTCTTAAAATCATATTATAAATTGAATAACTTACTAAAAAAATTGCAGGTTGAGTATTTTCGGTCGTATTTAATAGATCGCTTGGACCATCAAATATAATTTTACTTATAGGCAAGTTAAGTATGTCATCTGCCTCATTAAAAAAATCCTTTATATAATCAAAATTATTATAAAGTTCTTTAATCATACCTACTGTTTGTGAGCCTTGTCCTGGAAATAAAACAGAAAACATAGAAAATATAAGTAAATATCTTGTTTTTTATATTGTAATTAAAAAATTATAATAGTATATCCTGTTTTTTTTAAAAGAATTATT
>MDSV01123148.1_pt1 | contig 11819 bp, 15 predicted proteins | sample 810851 | NCBI WGS metagenome assembly MDSV01 (sample SAMN05326640, study PRJNA326480) | marine metagenome | isolation source: seawater | place: Atlantic Ocean: North East | collected 2012 | reverse complement strand
GTATGCGTGGGTGAATGGTTCATCATTGACTTCGGTTTCTGTGTAATAGGGTGTTACCCGCGAGTACGCGGGTGAATGGTCGGTGCATCTAAAAGCGTGTACACAGCTTCAGTGTTACCCGCGTGCGCGCGGGTGAATGGTCTGGAGAAATGGAGGAAGTTTCGGGAGGGAGAATGTTACCCGCGTTCGCGCTGGTGAATGGCTGCAACAAGGAAATCTCACTAAAATCCGAGAGTGTTACCTGCGTTCGCGCCGGTGAATGGGCGGTTAATAAACGAAGAAATGCTAGTAACGAGTGTTACCCGCGTGCGTGCGGGTGAATGACTAATTTCCAGATCTATCTCATGTTTCAGGTGTGTCACCCGCGTTCGCGCGGGTGAATGATACACCTAATGTATTAAGTACGGTGGCCAAACGTGTTACCCGCGTGTGCGCGGTGAATGGTTTAAACTGGCTTCGGTGTAGTCAATGGTATCGTGTTACCTGCGTGCGCGCGGGTGAATGATTAGCACACTAATCAGTGTAAATTACTAACACATGTTATCCGCGTTCGCGTGGTAATTGTTAACGGATATTGTGTTTTTTATAGCCATTTCCGATGATTATTCCTAAGTTCGCTTGGGTTTTTATCAATCTCTACGCCGTCATGAAATGGTATTCGACGTTAATACACACTAAAAGTAGCGAGGTTTAGAAGCAAGAGTAACCTGAATATACAAATTCAGGGAGACAAATCATGACAGTAACCAACATTTTAAGTGACTTAGCGCAGGTTAACCGCCTGCTTTGGCGAAGAGTGCTTGTCGATACCAGTGTCGTAGTACCTTGCCAGTTCGCCGTGAACGTCTCAGACGGATTTTCAGCTCTTTCTGATGCCTGGGAAGATGCATTGAACGGTCTGCTCAACGACGCTACCACCGGCCTGTCTGACGCCGATACTATTTGTACTAAAGTTACCTCCCACGGCAAAGCTATCAACGTGATTGGGCGAATTGAGTATGAAGGCAATTCGAAAACCAACCCGTATTGTCGCCGCATCGTTAAATTAGCCTTGGAGAATGAATATGCTCAGTCTGTCTTATAAACTCGGCTATGGAACGCTTTATATCGGCGCCTTTTTACTGGCATTTTTATTCAACGCGTGGGTGCTTACACATTTATGGCAATGGTATGCCGTGCCCTTTTCATTGCCCGCAATTACTTTTGCCCATGCCATTGGATTAATGCTACTGGTCGAATTGCTAGTCGGAAGTTCTAACTTCGAAAATACGCCGTTACGAAAATGGCTACTTATCAAAGTAATGACGGCCACCTGCATTCTGGTTATTGGATATGTCTTACGCCAAGCCATATGACCAATGCACACATTGCTTTAGGGAACGTCAACGAAGATTCACCTGAAGCTTGGGACGCCGGGCTTCAGCATCTCCAATTATGACGGCGCATAAAATACCGTGCTACTCTAACCAACCTGGGTCAAAAGTAGCGGCCTTTGATAATGGGGAGATACTCAAAAGCATCTTAAATAATCACGGATGCAAACCATGGACTTTCAAACCGACCTCTTTAGTCAAGATCACAATGAACCGGTTAAATCTCCCTCAACCCACCAGCTGGTAAAACAGCTTAAAGCCGCTGGTGAAGACTTTGAGTGGTATCCTACAACACCAAGCCAATTGGCCGTTGTCGCAGAACATATGACACAGTTGTTCAACGAATATGACATCACCTCCAGATATGCAGAATCGATACGCCTGCTGGATGTTGGTGCTGGCTCTGGCAGTGCGCTGGACTACCTGACAGACCATTTAAAAAGCCTGGATGAAGTCACTGGCCCGGTGGAACGACTAGCCGTAGAAAAGAGTACGTTACATATCAACTCATATCGCAATCGCGGAATTACCCTGATCGGAACAGTTTTTGAAGAAATCAATTTTATTAGTAAATCGTGTGATTTTGCATTTGTGAATCCGCCGTATAAGCATTTCACTGCATGGATATCGGTATTGTTATCACAATTAAACTTCAAAGCTCTGTATGCCGTTATTCCTTCTCGGTGGAAAGAGTGCGACATCCTGAAAGATGCTATCAAACGCCGTGGGATAACAGATGTGGACGTGTTAGGCGAGTCTGATTTTTATGACGCTGAGCGTCAGGCCCGGGCAAAAGTAGATATTGTGTGCTTTTCTTTTGCGGATATGCCATCAGAAGAACGCCTTGCTTTACGTCGGGCACGTAACCCTCACTATAAGCCAACGCTGGGCGCTGGTGGTAATTCGCCATTTCAAATGTTCATCGAGAATGAACTGGGACTGGTTAAAACTACATCAAAAAGCACAAAAGAATTTAAAGAATTTGAGCAAAAAGAGCGCATTCGTAAGGCGATGGCAACCGAGGGCTCAAAAAGTTGTGAACTGGTGAAATCTAGCGGCGTTCTGGCGGCATTATTGGATAATTATGACCGTGATATGCAGCACATACTGGAGCAATACAAGAAAATTGCGACAGTGCCGGGTGAGCTGTTGGACGAATTAGGCGTGAATTATGATTCGCTCGTTTCCGGCGTTAAAGACAAACTGTTTGGGCTGCGCCAAGTGTACTGGCAATTGCTTTTCGAAAATCTACACGCCATCTCATCGCGATTAATCAGTGCACACAAAATCGAGTTGTTGAATACATTAAACGCCAACGCTCTTGATTTTACAGAAAAAAACACAATCTATATCGTCAACTATGCCGTGGCGATCGCGAACGAGAAAATCGAACAGGGATTGGTGTCTGTTTTCAAGAAACTCACCGATAAAGAGTCAATCCTAAAATACTATGCCAGCAATCAGCATGTGTATCATGATAACTGGCGTTACAACGATGGACGTGACTTTAGCATAGACAGTAAACGCATGCTCGACTACCGTTTCGTCTACAGTTCGTGGTCCAACTTTCACAATGAAAGTTATAAACATGGACTTAACGACAATGCCCGGGAATTTGTATCCGATTTAAAAGTGGTATTTACGTTGCTCGGTTATTCTCAACTTACCCTGTCTGATAACTTAGATGATTTATCACCAGGTGATAAGCTTACCATCAAGGGCAACCTGCCAACAGGTAAAAACATTACGCTTATTACTATCCGTTTTTATGGCAAAGGCACACGGCATTTAAAATTCGACCAACAAGCGATGCTCCGCTTTAACTGCACCGTTGCTCAAATCCTAAAATGGGTACGCTCTAAAGAAGAATTTGAATATGAAACGCATAGCACAGAAGGTGTCAATGACTGTGACTGGGATATTGCTGAATCAATACACATCAAAACCGATGCTAACCGGTTATTAGCGTCACCCAAACAAACTCATTAATTAAAGCGCTTCGGCGCTTTTTTTATGCCTCACACATCGGCAGGTCGTGCCAGCGAAGTCACCAAACACCGGATCCAGCCCGATTGGGCCGGTTAACGTAGCCCATTAAACGGATGTAGCACCGGCGTAGAACGCCGGTTAACGCGTTCACCGTTACTTCGTCCCTGACGGTGTACACGTAACAGCAATGCCTGAATGCCTGGGCATTCGAGCAGGCAATTTTTCCTTTCTCGCCTCCCTGCGAGTCCAACACAACGTCAATAGGACGCTCTGTTGAAACGGGCTGTCTGCCGCCTGACGGCGTCGATTCACCGAGCCAGACAACCTTGTTGCAGTCTCTTTAAGGATGGTGGGCTTTACCTGGCGGCAAAGTTATAAGATGCTGAACACGCTCCCATTGCCGGTACAGGCCGGCATGTTCATCATCGAGGGTCTCATGTATGTTTAGAATGAAGTATGTGAGCACCGCACCAATGACCATACCTATCGGTAAGCTTACTATGCCAATCAATGCACCAAATTGACCATACAGTGATATTGAGATAATCCCGCCACCGGATACTGTGCCAATCATCATGGCGCCGGATTCACCATGGCCAGCACCAATAGCAAACATTAACACCATCCCCAGGGCCGTGATTGGCATCAGCATCAGTACTTCCAACACAGTATTGGCGGCGTTGCCTTTGAGACCTATTGAAAGCAGCAGAAAATATCCTCCACACAATAATCCCCAGCGCAGAACGCGTCGCTTTACCGAAGATTTCTTTAAACTCGCTTCCAGCGTTAACTTAACTTCAGATAACCCTTCATTGGACAGTGCATGCAGATCAATGGACATAGCGGCCTCCCAAAGGTCGTTAGCATTAGTGTATTAATCACCAGGTGATTGCTAAGGGATACCGCGCTCGATGACATTTCTCTGATGGCGTCATTAACCGGAGGCCCGAGTTACTGATTACGCCGTCAATATCCTGACCAGGCCCAAAAATAGCGCCTTGGGCAACCTTGGGTAGGGTGGCAGTAACTTTCAAACGGAGAACACACCGTGAAACTATTACTGTCTGTGAAATGCCTAAGCGATAACGCACCAGATGCGCCTAATTCCTGTTATATCGAACTGTCGGAGTCCGACATTCAGCGCATTACCGCTCTACAGCGTCTTTTGGCTGACGCTAACGCCTACAGCATCGAAGTGCTTGAGCGTTTTGGTACGTGGAACAACTTGTACGTCAGTGCAAATCACCGACGAATCCTTTTGCGATGACACCGTCAGTGCGATCGACTCTGCAGAGTGCCGGATTGACTGTGAAACGCTGGTGGTGCGCGAGGACGGGTTTTATTTCACTTGCTACCCAAAACATGGTTCTGATGCTGAGAAATGTAGCACCGTCGTAGTGCCGCACACCACTCTGGCAGACGCTGATATTTACATTGGCGATTCCTGATGTCGCCAACTTGCCGGACATGCAGCAAAGTAGCCGCGTTTGAAATGCCCGGTAAGGTAGATATCAACAAACAGGCAACATCACCTGTTTCAATTTTGACCGGAGGCTTAAATGAGTGATTTTAACAAACGTCTGTATTTAACTATCGGGTGGATCGGCGACCCTGACTATACGCCATTTATCTTTACTATCGCTATTGATGCAGAGCTGAAGTCACGTATTGCAAAGCTAGCGAACATTCTGACTGATTCGAGCGCTGTAGCCATCGAAACGCCGGTAAAAAACGCGGTGTGGAGCTGTTTTGACGATTTTGAGATGCCTCAAAACGATGACGAAACGCGCCGGGTCTTAGGGTTAATTAACGCCGATGAGCTTGACGTTGTGAAAACCACTCTGATTATCCGTGAAGAAGGTTTTGAGTTTGAAGCCCTTGATGAAAACGGAGACTGCCTGCTAACCAGCGATATCGTTCCATTTCACAGTCTGGGGAACGACAGCGCCTATTACAGTGATTCTGACTACCTGACACTCGAAGCATCAAGAGGGATGGCACGGCGCTGTAATGCCGAATGGGAAGCTCGTGAAGCAATTGATTGGCAAGAGGCCGAAGACCTCATTAAAACAATCAGAACTATCCCTCCCAAGCTGCGTGCCGAAATTCCAGAACTGGAACCTATCATCTATCTCAGCCACGTAGAGGAATGGGACTCTGGCATGGTTGCCCAGTGGCCAGATCAAATTATTAGGGCAATTGATGCTTTTTATCGCCAGCCTGTGCCGATGTAGCGCTTGACCATCAGCACAACCGGATACTTACGGCGTCACAACAGTGAAAGTGGCGTCGATATTCTCCCCGGTTAACGTTATCTACAACATCACCAACGAGGACAGCACCATGATGACAGCGCAAAACACCGAGAATGACGCAGAAGTCACTTTCGAGCATCAGGATCCAGTAAAAGCCTTTGCATTCCTGTGGGCACGTGAAAACGCGATGCTAACCGCCATGACCATTTGTGATGACCTGGCTTCGCAAATTGAAACCGAGGTCGAAAACGACATCAGCGAAGGAAAGTTCGGTTTGGTTTATGGAGACTGGTGGATCCCTTACAAAACGCTGCATTAAAAGTGGCGCCAATTGGGATCTGTCTTACAGTTGACTTATCGAAACCGAACTGGGATGCGACTATGATTGATTTCCGACAATACCACCAAGCGCACGAGATGCTCATCAACTTGCAGCGTGGCGTGCTGTCGTCAGAAAGTGTTGTAGGGATGGACCATGATGATCCCCGGCGTGTTGCGGTTGGTTACCTAGCTGCGAAAATGCTGCGGAGTAAAACAGGCCAAAGCCGTATAAACGTTTTGCTGGGTAAAAACGGTACGCCGTTCCTGAGCCCTGAGAGCGCTAAGCGCAGTCGCGTATATAAGAGCCTTGCCAGTGGACGCTATCAATTTAAAAGTGATGGCATTCGCGTCGAATCCTTTGACATCGTGTTTATGATGGAGTTGGGCGGCTTTGGTATCGTCGTTAAGGCCTGTGAACGCCTCTCCAGCGCCGCTTAATACATTAATTGGCGGTATAAATAGGAATCTTTATGTACGCACAACAAACTCAGGTCAGTACGGATAAATCCCGTGCTGAGATAGAACGCACATTACAGCGTTACGGTGCAGACCAGTTTATGTACGGTTGGGATGCAAACAAAGCGCTGGTGGGTTTCAGAATGCAAAATCGACAGGTGCGGTTTGTTTTACCGCTACCTGATCGTCATGACGCCGCTTTTATCCAAACCGATACAGGAAGGGAACGCAGTGAAACCGCCGCGTTTAAAGCCTGGGAACAAGCATGCCGTCAGAAGTGGCGAGCGCTGGCGTTGGTCATCAAAGCCAAACTGGAAGCAGTAGAATCTGGCATTGCTATTTTTGATGAGGAGTTCCTGGCCAACATTGTATTGCCGGACAACACAACGGTAGGGAAGGTGATGCTCCCGCAAATTAATAAGGCCTATGAAACCGGTGAAATGCCCCCATTATTACCTGACTTGACAGGCAAGGAGTGAGTTTTGACGTCGTTAGAAAATCTGACTAAAGAGCAACTGGTGGTGCTATGCCGTCAACAGCAAGACCGTCTCAATCGCTTACGCGTTGCAGGTTGTGTTCCTGACGCCTCCGGCCGGGTACGTCACCAATGGTCAACCGCAGAAATCGAGCAAATTGAAATAATGATCCGGCAGGGATGCAGTATCGAACAAGTTGGCCAGTTCTTTAATGTCACTGGCTCTGCCATCTACCGGGCCTGCCAACGCGCTGGTGTCAGCATTCGACGTCTCAGGCAGGCACCTGCAGACATTGACGCCGTTAGCAATAAACGCTGCGCGTAGTTGGAATCTGGCAGAAAAACTAATACACTCTCTTTGTCTCCGAGTAGACATTCGCCGCGTTTGAGCTGTAGGGGTACAGCGAGTGGCGTCTTACTCTCCCTTCATTCGGTTCAAAAGTAGCTGTGTCGTTTGAAGTATAAGTTGACATATTTGAAGTATATGTTGGCATAAATTTGCAGTGTAAGTTGTCATAGTCTATTTTTTAGTCAGTGCGCTTAAAAAGGATCGGCTATGTACCGACGCAAATTAAAACACTCTCGAGTTAAAAACCTCTTTAAATTTGCAAGCCAGAAAAATAATGCGACTTGCTTGGTTGAGTCAGCTCTTGAATATGACGCTTGTTTCCACTTCGAGTACTCTCCTAATATAAAATCTTTTGAAGCTCAACCGCTCGGCTTTCATTATGTATATGAAGACCGAAAGTTCCCATACACCCCAGATTTCCTGTTGCATTATAACGACGGTGGGCAAAAATACCTTGAAATAAAAACCGCCAAAGAGTTGTCAAAGCTGGAAGTTAGGCAACGATTTGAGATGAAGAAATTAGCTGCTGTGCAGCGTGGAGTTGAATTAATCGCTGTAACGGAAAATCAAATTCGAGTTTTCCCTATTTTAGATAATTTAAAACTCTTACATAGATATTCGGGGTTTCAATCTCTATCAGACTTACACACGAGAGTAATTGATTTAGTAAGACGAACTGGAAACCTTAAAGTCTCGCAACTAGTAGAGTTTTTGATGATGTCTGCCGGTGAAGTATTGTCTGTTGTAGCTAGATTACTTTGTCTCGGGCGTTTATTTACTAATCTCACGGAATCCTCACTGTCTTTAAATTCTATGTTATGGGTTACCAATGACTAATTCTGGCGTGGGATATTTTGACGATGAATTTAAGTGGCCAGTCGAGCAAGTTGAAGCTAAGCAGGTTGGTATAGCTAGCAGAGATTTAAGTGCTTACCCTGAGGATATTCAAAAAATAGTACATGCCAGATTTACCTATATTAAATGGATAAAAAATCGGTTAATTGGTGGCTGGACGAAGAAGAACCTTGAGCCATTAATTGAAGCAATGCCCGAAGTTAATAGGGTTGATAAACCTAACTGGCGTACTTTAGCTCGATGGTATTCTGCTTACTCAAATACGCAAGAATCTGTTTTAGCATTAGTTCCCAAACATCATAAAAAGGGCAATCGACTTAGTAGAACTGAAACGGATCATTTTTTTGACAAAGCGCTAGAACGTTATTTAGTTACTGAGCAGCCTTCAGCGTCGGCAGCATATCGGTTTTATCGAGATCAGGTAATTTTGGAAAATGAGAGGAATCCTTCATGTAATTTAATTCCTCTTGCCTTTAAAACTTTTAAAAATCGTATAGACAATCTCCCTAAATATGAAGTGATGGTGGCGAGATTCGGAAAACGACTTGCTGATATCGAGTACAACAAAGTCGAAGGTAGGAAAAAGCCAACGAGAGTTTTAGAAATGGTCGAGATTGATCATACTCCGCTTCATTTAATCTTGCTGGATGATGAGTTATCGATACCAATTGGCCGCCCTACATTAACATTGTTAATTGATATATTCAGTCACTGCGTAATTGGCTTTTATTTTGGATTCACTGAGCCGGGCTATGATTCAGTAAGGTCTGCATTGCTTCATGCAATGAAGCCTAAAGATTGGCTTAAGGAACAATACCCAGAGGTGCTCAATGATTGGCCATGTCATGGAAAAATTGAGACATTGGTAGTAGACAATGGAGCAGAGTTTTGGAGTGAAAGTCTTGAATTAGCATGCCAAGAAATTGGGGTAAATATTCAGTATAACCCTGTTGCAAAACCCTGGTTAAAACCTTTCGTTGAACGCATTTTTGGTACAATAAATACTAAATTGCTAGATGTAATACCTGGGAAAACCTTTTCTAATATTTTAGCGAAACATGATTATGACCCTAAGAAAGATGCTGTTATGCGGTTTAGTGTGTTTATGGGAATATTTCATCAGTGGATAGTCGATGTTTATCACAAAGAACCCGATAGTCGTTTTAATTATATACCAGCTTTAGACTGGGAAAGGGGGTACAAATTATTGCCTCCTGCGCCAGTTGATGATGAAGATATAGCAAAATTAGAAATTGTATTAGGTAAAACAATCTGGCGAACTATTCGAAAAGGCGGTATCCAATATAAGCATCTCAGTTGGGATTGCGATGAACTGACTGAATACAGAAAAAGGTATAGCCCAAAAGCGAATCTAAAGTTAATGGTTAAAATTAACCCAAGAGACATGTCGAATATTCATGTTTACCTGCCGGAGTTAGAGCACTATATAAAGGTTCCGTGCACGGATGCTACGGGGTATGTGAAAGGTTTAACATTGCAACAGCATTTAGTAAATCTAAGATTACATCGTGACTTTATTGGCGGGAATATCGATGAAGTTACCCTTGCGAAAGTAAGGATGTCAATAGATGATAGAATAAGGAAAGAAGTGGAGCATGTTGCCAACACGCAAAGAAAATCCAAAGCAACAGGTGGAAAAGCATTAGCGAAATACCAAGGTGTGTCTAGCGATAATCTCAAATCTGTTAGTGCTACATCTTCTTCCAAATCTCAGCCAGAAGAGCATTTAACTGAAAAGAAAATCGACAATGACAATTGGGACGATTTTATTGCTGACTTAGATGGTTTCTAGCCATGTTAACGGAGCCCCAAGTAAAGAAACTGAATGAATTTATAAATATATTTATTGAATACCCGCTACTTACCACAATTCTTAATGATTTTGAGAGGTTAAGGATTAATCATGCATTTTCAGGAGAACAACAGTGTATGCTACTTACGGGGGACACAGGTTCAGGGAAATCCTCTGTAATTAATCATTATAAAAGTAAATATCCAGCAATTCATATAGATGGGATCTTTCGACATCCAGTTCTTGTTTCACGAATCCCCAGTAGACCGACATTAGAGTCAACTATTGCGCAACTACTTAGTGATCTTGGACAGGTTGGTACAGCCAATAGAAAGTTGAGACACAATGACTTTAACCTGACTGATTCATTGATTTCTAATTTAAAATCGTGTGGAACAGAGCTAATAATTATTAATGAATTTCAAGAGTTGGTGGAATCCAACCAAGGCAAAAAGCGTAACGAAATAGCAAATAGGCTGAAATACCTAAACGAAGAAGCTGGTATTCCTATTGTGTTGGTGGGCATGCCTTGGGCCGAGCAGATTGCAGAAGAACCGCAGTGGTCTTCAAGGCTTATGGTACGGCGCTTTATTCCCTATTTTAAGATTTCCGAAGACTTGAAATTGTTTGTGAGAGTACTTATGGGTCTGGCTGCACGTATGCCATTCTGTGAAAAGCCACGTCTGCAAGAGCAAGATATTGTCTACGCATTATTTGCGATATCAAAAGGCTGTTTCCGTACATTAAAGCAATTTTTAAATGAAGCGGTAAAGCAGACGCTTTTGAGCGGAGCAAAGAGCTTAACTAAGCAGCACTTGAGTATTGCTTTTGAAGTTTTTTACCCAAATATTCAAAACCCATTTAAATTGCCAGTTGGAGAGATTACTGCCTGTGAGGTTGAAAAGTATTCGGTTTACCATACTGATAGCAGCTCTGACAATGATGCCCATAATCCAACCAGATTCACCGAAAAACTTCCTATTTCTCTACTATTAAAGAAATAAATAAAGAATAAATGAAAGTTCAAGTTAAATTGTTGATTAAGATGCACCTACTTTTAAGAAGAAAAACACAAACTACTACTTCAAAAACAACTGAGTTCATTCGACGGTAAAAGCGAAGGCTGAGAAAATGGGGTGGTCTCTCTTATTGATTAGATGAATTCAACTTAATCAAGGCAACCAATGCCGATTGTGAGGGGGGGGGCCAATTATTTAGATATGGATAGAGCATAGAAATAGCAGGCTATTAAAAAAAAGTTGTTGAACTTTCTTGTTTGCAAAATGTTGTACATTAAAGTACCCTCCGGCACCTGAAATGTTATTTGATGTTGTTGGTATCGATAAATAAACGGATTTTGTTATGAAGAAGTTCAATACCATATTAGTTAGCTTTGCTTTATTAGTTCCATTGCATTCCACCGCTCGAATCACCGAACCTGAGTTACTCGCCTTAACATATATCGACAATGAAGAAACGGAAGAATGTCCGATAAGCGGAGATGTTTCTGTCCTCCTCGAATACGATTTAAAAGATGCTGATTATGCAGAGCTTTTTCTTCAGGTCATGGCTGGGGATGAGGTCATTTCCGAGTTTACCACTGAGCTTTACAGCAGCGAAAACCCGTCAACAGTGTCGTTGAATTATATCGACTGCGCCACCGACATTATTACCTCCTTCTAACTAAAAATTTGCACAGGGAAGAGCCAATGAAAGCTGTTATTTCATTGTTTGCTGCTGTACTTGCAGTATTACCAACATTTACATTCGCAGAACAGGTCGGACTGACGCCTGGCGAGTTCAGAGTCGCTGAGAATGGCTCTGCCACTTATACCCGACATTCCGCATCAAATTCAGGAATAAATCTCTTGGTATAATGTGCCAAGTACATCAATGATCACCTGCTGGCGCTCCTGTTTGTCTGTGATTACGG
>MDSV01031826.1_pt1 | contig 11819 bp, 11 predicted proteins | sample 810851 | NCBI WGS metagenome assembly MDSV01 (sample SAMN05326640, study PRJNA326480) | marine metagenome | isolation source: seawater | place: Atlantic Ocean: North East | collected 2012 | reverse complement strand
TTGACGAATATTGAAAAAGATTTTTTACCCGTGTTTAAGCGTTTTTACACTAATGAAAAGTTGAGAACATGTCCAGTTACTGGCGAAGTGATGGAAGTAGATGAAAAGTTTATTTAAATAGACATTATGCGAATAAACGGACACGGACACATATTGCCTGAGCCTTCTCAGATTCCAAAATTTATGAAGGACAAGAAACTGTTTTGGATTGACGAAGACAAAAAGTTTATGAGGCAAGGCGATTGGTCGAGACCAATTAGTGACCCTAGTTTTTTTATCAAAGAGAAAATAGAATGGATGCATCAATACCAAATTGACCATAGCGTCATGTTGTGTTTATCTCAATTGTACTGTAACGGATGGGACGAGCAAGATTGTTTCGATGTTATCCGTTTTCAAAACGACTTTAATGCTTCAGTACAAGCCGACCACCCCGATATGTTTACTTGTGGTTTTGTGGTTCAGCCCTTGTATATGGACTTTGCACTCAAGGAAATTGAGCGATGTGTACAATTGGGCTTAAAAGTACTCTGTTTGCCTACACACTTTCTAAATGCCAAAGGCGAGTGGTTATCTACTGCCGAATCGGATGTTGACCCCATATATGAATTGGCCAATAAATACGGACTAGCTGTTCAAATACACCCTTACGATGGGGAGAAAATGATAGCATTAAAAAATCAATATTGGCGTTTTCATTTGGTGTGGATGATGGCACAATGTGCCGACACCTTACACCTTTTCACACTTAGAGACTTACCCAATAAATTCCCCAATATGCGTACTAGTTTTGCTCACGGAGGAATGTTAGGCATTGCCAATTATGGTAGAAGGATACAAGGCTTTGACGGTCGTCCAGACATCTTCGAAGAATTGGAAGACCCCAGAAAAACATTAGGACACAAAAATCTATTTTTCGATACTTTGGTACATGATTCGTACACCCTTGACCTACTCAAAAAACGAGTGGGAGCTAGTCAAATAATGATGGGTTTAGACGACCCTTACCCTTTAGGAGAAATGGAAGGTGTAGGCACGTCATACCCTGGTAGAGTATTGGATTATGCTGTTGAGATTGGGGTGTTAAGTGAACAAGAAGGACAAGATATTTGGTGTAAAAATGTGCTGCACTGGTTGGGTATGAAAAAATCTAATTTTTTGTAAGAAATGACTTACATTTGCCATTCAAAATATGTACCTCTATGAGTGATGCCATTAAGCACGAATGTGGAATAGCTTTTTTAAGACTGAGAAAACCTCTAGAGTACTACGCTGAAAAATATGGCACCCCCCTTTACGGAATTAACAAAATGTGTTTGCTTATGCAAAAGCAACACAACAGAGGTCAAGACGGAGCAGGTCTAGCGACTATAAACCTAGACGTTCCTTTAGGTAGTCGATATATTAGTCGACACCGTTCTAATGCCAACAAACCCATTCAAGATTTATTCGAATACATCAACAAGCGATTTGTAGATTTGATGAATACCGACCCACAAAAACTCAATGATTTCAAGTGGTTGCAAGAAAACGTCGCTTTTACTGGCGAGATGCTTTTGGGGCATTTGCGTTATGGCACTTATGGTGGTAATGGCATTGAGCAGTGCCACCCTTTTTTGCGTCAAAGTAATTGGCGAACACGTTCATTGGTCTTAGCTGGAAATTTCAACATGACCAATGTGGACGAACTTTTCAATCAGTTGGTAGAGATAGGACAACACCCCAAGGAAAAGGCCGATACGGTAACTATCTTAGAGAAGATAGGCCATTTTTTAGACGAAGAAAACGATAGAATCTATTACGATAAACGAGACGAATACAGCAAGAAAGAAATTTCTAAAGTGATTGCTGAAGAACTAGACATACATGATGTATTGACCAATTCGGCTAAGCATTGGGACGGTGGATATGTCATGTGTGGAATGTTCGGACATGGCGATGCTTTTGTGTTGAGAGACCCAGCAGGAATACGACCAGCCTATTACTATGCCGATGATGAAATAATAGTAGCCACTTCTGAAAGACCTGTCATACAAACCGCTTTTAATGTACCAGCAGATAGCATAAAAGAGATAGAACGAGGGCATGCCTTAGTGGTCAAAAAAGACGGTAGTTATGCTATGGTTTCGGTTAAGCCACAATTGGAACGTAAGGCCTGTTCTTTCGAACGTATCTATTTTTCTAGAGGCAACGACCAAGACATTTATCAAGAACGTATGAACTTGGGGAAACGTCTGTGTCCTACCATACTCAAAACCATAAACAACGACTTAAAAAACACTGTATTTTCTTTTATTCCTAATACGGCAGAAGTCTCTTTTTATGGTATGATGAAGGGCATGAACGATTCTTTGAATGTAGAAAAAACCAAGGAAATACTAGCTTTAGACAATCCCAGTCAAGAAGACATTACAAGGATTATGTCATCAAGTATTCGTGCCGAAAAAATTGCTATTAAAGATGCTAAGCTCCGTACTTTCATTACACAAGACGATAGTAGAGACGATTTGGTGGCTCACGTTTATGACATTACCTACGGCACGGTTAAGACTACGGATAACCTCGTTATGATTGACGATAGTATTGTCAGAGGAACGACTCTCAAACAAAGTATTTTACGCATTTTGGATAGGCTTAACCCTAAGCAAATTATCATTGTATCTTCTGCTCCACAAATACGTTATCCCGATTGCTACGGTATAGATATGGCTAAGTTGGGAGATTTCATTGCTTTTCAAGCCGCCATTACCCTACTGAAAGAAAGTGGGCAAGAGCACATTATAGATGAGGTATATCAAAACTGTTTGAACTGTTGCGATGCCGATGAGCAAGTAGAAAATTACGTACAAGCTATCTATGCTCCTTTTAGCGCTGTTCAGATATCTAAGAAAATAGCCCAGCTATTGACTCCAAACAATATTAACGCTAAAGTCAATATCATTTATCAAAAGATTAGTGATTTGCACGCCTCTTGTCCCGACCACCAAGGCGATTGGTACTTTACGGGCAAATATCCAACGACTGGGGGCAATAGAGTCGTCAATAAATCTTTTATCAACTACATAGAAGGGAAAAACGAAAGGGCTTACTAAAGTTAAGATTCCACAAATTCTTTTTTAGTTTATTTTTGCGTAGACCGATTTAGGTTTCTTATTTATAAACACCATATGAAAAAACTACTTCTATCATTGCTACTGCCAGTATGTCTATTGGGGCAAGAAGACAAAAACCCTAGAAAGCTATTTTTTGAAATTAAGCAAGTAGTGGGTTTACCTTCAATTGGCATAAAATACAAAAACCAAAAAGGCAATTACTGGAATGTGGGGGTGAATACTGTAAGTGTTATTCCTAGATATTTTAGAATCGGAAAAGGAAAAGATTACATCTATCCTGTTAGAGGGTATGCAAATTATGAAATCAAAAAGAAAAAAATGGCCTATACAATAGGAGGTCAGAGTATAATTACTACTAAATCACAAGAGTTTAACCCTATTAAGATATTAACTTTTTCACTCCTATTATTGCAATATCTATTGGGTGGGGATAGATTAGCAGAGCTAAGCTAGGTTTGTGTCTAGAGCATTAAAAAGCCCCACCAAATTGGTGAGGCTTTTTAATATGGTAATGGATTATTTTTATCTTTTTTCAGTGGTATAAACCGTACCTCTCCAATAGAATAAGGTGTTGGAATCACTACCAAACTGAGCGACTGCCAAATCAAAGGCAGAGCCAAAAGAGTGCATTTCAATAACAGGAATTTCCTGACCCAAATAGTTAATTGTGCTGAGTTTGTTTACTATAGTTAGTGGGTCGTTCATAGCGTCTTCAGCATCCATAGCTGCTTGTTCTTCAGCACTTAGTGGTCGTGGTCGGTTTGGGGCAATGGTCATCTCGTCAATGAGGTGAGTAGCACCAGCAAACTTATCTATGATGAACATAATGTATCGCGCATCTACCGAAATGGTACGTTGTATATCATTTTCAAAAGCGATATCGCCACTCATAGCTTCCCAGTTGCCATCAAAGGCTGTACCAATCAATTCGCCATAAGCGTTCAGTACAGGGCTACCAGAGTTACCACCTGTAATATCGTTTCCACTAATGAAGTTAATGATAAGGTTACCGTCTTCATCGGCATATCTACCGTAGTCTTTAGCCTTGTATAGTTCTTGCAAACGTTCAGGAACCATAAACTCATCGTCCGAATTGTCCATTTTTTCCATCAAACCATCAAAAGTAGTGATGAAGTCGTAGTGCATAGCATCACCCGGAGTATAATCACCAACTTGTCCGTAAGTCAAACGCATAGTAGAATTGGCATTAGGATAGAATTTCTTGTTTGGCAACATCTCTCTTAAGCCAGCGATGTACAAACGTTCTCCTTTTGCCAAATTCTTTCTAACCTCTCTTCTCTTCTCACTAATTTTGTCCATGTAGTGGTTCATAATAGAGTTGAACATACGCACAGCATAGTCTTTTTCCAATTTATATACCGATGGTCTTTCTAGGAAAGCAAAGAATTTACTTTGACTAACAAAGGGTGAAGTCTTGTAAACGTAGGCTGCAAACTTGTGCCAATCGCCTTTAGTGTAGTTGTGTTTTCTAACCTTTTCGAAGGCATCGGGTTGTTTGCTGTACGGAACATTGTCGTTGTACAATTCCATTAGTTCAGCAAATAAATCTTGGTCTAAATTTTTATTGTAATCCTTAAAGTGCTCACGTGCGATATCTTTCAGTTCGTTGATAGCCAATCGCTTAGCTTTAGGGTCTTCAGGTAAGTTTTTGATAGCATCTTGTATGCGATAAATGAAATAGAAGACTTCAGCCCCTTGAAATACCGCCTCGTTCAAGAAAATACGAACCTCGTTAATTTTCTCATTGTCGTAATAGGCATCGGCTAATATATCTAGAGCTTCACCATATTTTTCTACTCGCTCATCGCTGACATTAACCCAAGCCGTGAACTGATCTTCTAAGGCTTTCTTTTGGTCGTAAACATTCATTCGCTTTAAGCCTTTAGTCTGACCAATGTAGTACTTCCAATAATTAGCCGTTCTAGCAAATTTAGAAGCATATTGAATACGTACTTTTTCTTTAGAGTCCATATGGGCACGCATAACTTCTAGTTTTCTATCTCTAATCTTAACCACCGTTGGGTTGTATTGCTCAATAGCTTGTTGCACACCCCAAGAAGAAAGGTATCTGTCTGTAGACCCTGGGAAACCCATTATCATAGAGAAATCACCGTCTTGTACACCATCTAAAGAAATAGGGAAGTGGTGCTTTGGTGTGTAAGGAATATTATTCTCAGAATATTCGGCAGGCTTGCCATCAGGACCACAATAGACTCTAAATAGAGCAAAATCTCCTGTATGTCTTGGCCACATCCAGTTGTCCGTATCGCCACCGTATTTTCCAATAGATGATGGTGGCGCACCTACCAAACGTACATCGTTAAAAGTTTCATATACCATAAGGAAGAAGTCGTTGCCGCCAAAGAATGATTTTACTCTAGCATTGTAGTGTGTGCTATCGGTAGCTTCTGCTACTATTTCGGCAGAAAGCTTACGGATAACGCTACTTCTTTCTTCATCAGAAACTGAGTCCAAAGCGGTGTTCATACGCTCCGTTACATCTTGCATACGAACAAGGAAAGAAACAAATAAATCTTCGTTTTCTAGTTCTTCGCTTCTGTCCATAGCCCAAAAGCCATCGGTCAAGTAATCGTTACTTACCGTAGAGTGGGATTGAATCTGTCCGAAACCACAGTGGTGGTTGGTCAAAAGTAGCCCTTGGTCAGAAACCATTTCGGCAGTACAAAATCCGCCTAATGAAACAACAGCATCTTTCAAAGAAGAGTTATTGATATCATAAATATCTTGTGCCGTTAGCTGTAAGCCTACAGCTTGCATATCGGCTTCATTGTCTTGCAACAAAAGTGGCAACCACATGCCTTCATCTGCTTTTACTGAAAGCAAAGCAAAGCATAGTGCCATTGTAGTAGTAAATAGTTTTTTGAACATAATTGTTTTTTTGAGAATTGGGTTTGTGCAAATTAAACAAAAAAGCACCTAAGAGGTGCTTAAATTTTGATAAACTAATGAACAATATTTTGTAGAAAAATCAACAATCACGAACTGCTAAGATTAGTGTAAGAATTTATAAGATAGCTTCTTCTATCTTTCGTTCTTTAATACTGTGTTCTATACCGTCCCACAATTTGATACGAGCTTTTAAACATTCTCTTGCCACTTGTTTGGCCTCTAGCCATTTTTGTTCATCTTCTCCACACAATTCTTCTATCATTTGTAATGCAAGAGGGGTGTGCACTTCTTCGTCTAGTTCAATATGTCGGTCGAGGTAGTAGCGAAAAGTGTCTAATTTTCCTGGGAAGTTTTTGTCCAAATCGCTAACGATGGAACGGAACATATCTGGTATAAGGTCTTCTCTACCAAAAGTAAAGGCAGCAGCGATTTCGTGCAATTTGCCTCGGTGAATGATTTCAAAGGTGGTATTGACAAATTCAAGGGTGTAGTCTTTGAGTTGCTCAACATTGAATTTGAGCAATTCTTTATGAGAATAACCTGAAAGCAAACGAGCGATAAAGCGTTCCACTTGTTGAGTATTTGCTCCGCTTTGTTGCATGGACTGCAGGTACATTTCGTAGTGACTCGATGGATTGCCTTCAATGTCCATATCGCTTTCTTCTTCCAGAACAATTTCGTTTATCAGTCGTCTAGTTTTGGGGTTTCCAATAGGCATCCAAGGGGCATTAGTGCTGGTCAATCCAAACTGTAGAGACTTGAGCAGTGCCATAAAATCCCAAACCGCAAAAACGTGCTGTTCCATCAGTATGTTGAGGTCATCAAGATGGCGCAACTGCTGATAAACAGGGTGTTCTAACAACAACTGTCTAAGGGGTAAAATATGCTCTTTTATCTCTGTTATTTTTGGATTCATTTCTTCTTATAAATGGGTACGGAAGAACAGGCTTCTCCATACATGATACTTTTGACTACAGGGCTAAGCTTATTGGTTATGGCTACATAGGCACTTTCAGGAATTGGCAAATTACTACAGCCTTTAACGATAACTCTTTGATTTTTGAAAGGGTTAATATCAAGGGTATTTATTAGCTCGTGAAAGATAAGGGACTCCAAATTCTCTAGATTTCCTTTGACTACCTTTTTAGCGTAAGGACTTATGGCGTTACTGATGAGCATATAAGCCCATACCGGTACTATGGCATCGGCACTGCAGTCTATTGCTACATATTGGTCTTGGTGCTGTACCCAATCGTAATCTTTGACGGCTTGTCTGAAGTCTTTTTCTTTGAGAATTAAACCTTCAAACAACCAATCTTTGAGGTCAATGAGTTGGCGTTGTCCTTTAGGATAGTACGCTTCTAAATCGAAATTGACCAAGCCACTATTGGCTACTCTATTGACAATTTCATCACTCATATTATAACATTCCCAATTCTAGTTTAGCTTCTTCGCTCATCATATCTTTATCCCAGGGGGGGTCGAAAGTGATATTTACTTTTACGTTGCGTACTTCTTCAACCACCTTAACTTTTTCTTCTACTTCTACAGGCAAAGTTTCTGCCACGGGACAGTTGGGAGAAGTTAAAGTCATCTCTATTTCTACATCGCAATCCTCACTCACTTGAATATCATAAATCAATCCAAGTTCATAAATGTTTACTGGAATTTCAGGGTCATAAATCTGACAAATTCTTTCGACTATTTTCTCGCCTATGGCTTGTAATTCAAGATCTGTTTTCATAGTAATTAGTTTTGTGATTGAAACACTAAAGCGTATAATTTCATTTGTTTGACCATCGAGACTAATCCATTAGCTCGTGTTGGCGATAGCTGTTCTTTGAGCCCAATTTGGTTGATGAAGTCAGTATCAGCCTCAACAATATCTTGTGCTTTTTGTTCTGAAAAAGCACGTACCAATAAAGCGATTATCCCTTTAGTCATTATGGCATCGCTATCGGCCGTATAGATGACTTTACCATCTTTGTGTTGAGCATGTAGCCATACTCTAGATTGACAACCTTTAATGAGGTTGTCTTCGGTCTTAAATTGTTCTTCTATGAGTGGTAAGGATTTGCCCAAGTCTATGATGTGTTCGTACTTTCCCATCCATTCTTCGAACATATCGAATTCATCTATGATATCTTGTTGTATGTCTTGAATACTTGCCATATTAGGATAACATTGTTTGTGCTTTTATGACTCCTTCCACTAATCGGTTTACATCTTCTTTGGTGTTATAAACGGCAAAAGATGCTCTTACAGTACCAGGGATACAAAATTGGTCCATAACGGGCTGTGCGCAATGATGTCCAGTACGAACAGCGACACCTAGTTTATCTAAAATCATGCCCATATCGTAAGGGTGAATATCCCCGACTATAAAGGAAATAACACCAGCTTTTTCTTGTGCTTGACCAATAAATCGTATGCCTTCGATTTTGCTAAGTTCTTCTGTAGCATAATCCACTAATTCTTTTTCGTAGGAAACGATATTATCTAAGCCAATCTGATTTATCCAATCGATAGCTGTTTTGAGGGCAATACCTCCTGCTATATTGGGAGTTCCTGCTTCGAACTTATGGGGCAAATCGGCATAAGTCGTTTTATCGAAACTTACAGTGGCAATCATTTCTCCACCACCTTGATAAGGGGGTAATTTTTTTAACCATTCTTCTTTGCCATACAAAGCGCCGATACCTGTTGGCCCATATACTTTGTGTCCCGAAATACAGTAAAAATCGGCGTCCAAGTCTTGTACATCAATGCTACAATGTGGCCCAGCTTGAGCGCCATCAATCAATACTGCCGCACCAACTTCATGCGCCCATTGTATCATTTGCTTGACAGGGTTTATCGTCCCCAAAGCGTTAGAAATATGATTGACAGCAACTACTTTTGTCTTATCAGATAAAAGGTTTTTATAGCTATCCATATCGAGGACTCCCATTTCGTCCATAGGGATAACCTTAAGGGTAGCAGAGCTACTTTGACAGGCCATTTGCCAAGGGACAATGTTAGAGTGGTGTTCCATAGCCGACACCAATACCTCATCTCCCTCTTGTAAAATCTGACGAAAACCATTTGCCACTAAATTGATAGCTTCGGTATTTCCTTTAGTAAATATGATTTCGTGAAGGTGTTGAGCATTGAGGTGCTGACGAATAGTTTCTCTAGATGCTTCATAGGCATCAGTAGCTTGTTGGCTCAGAAAATGAACGCCTCGATGGATATTAGAATTTAATTTTTCATAATAATGACTGATAGCATCAATAACCACTTGAGGCTTATGAGTCGTTGCCCCATTGTCCAAATAGACCAAAGGGTGTCCGTTCACCTCTTGATGAAGTGTGGGAAACTGATGTCGTATGTCATTGACGTCTATCACCTATACTTCTATATTCAATTCAACACCGAGTTTTTCGGCGATTATTCGGTTTAATTTCTCTTTGAGTTCGGGAATTTTAACGTTGGACAGTACGTCATTAGCAAAGGCATACATTAACATAGCTTGAGCTTCTTTGAAAGGAATACCTCTCGAGCGTAAGTAGAACAAGGCTTCGTCATCTAATTGCCCTATGGTACAACCGTGACTACAAGCTACATCATCGGCATAAATTTCTAATTGAGGCTTGGTGTCTATAGATGCCGAGTCTGTGAGTAACAAGTTATTGTTAGACTGAAAGGCATTGGTTTTTTGTGAGTCTGGACGAACCATAACTTTACCGTTAAAAACACCTTTGGCATTGTCATCAAAAATACCTTTGTAAAGTTCATTACTTTGGCAATTGGGGACAGCGTGGTCTACCAATGTGTGATGGTCGACTAGTTGATTTTGTCCGATAAGGGTAATGCCTCGCATATTGCTTTCGGCATATTCGCCATTAAGCAAAAAGCTGAGGTTGTTTCTGATAAATTTTCCACCAAAACTGAAGGTATCCACCGTACAGTTTGAGGTTTTTTCTTGATTAACCCAAGTGTTATCGATTAACGTACAACTGCGTTTGTCGTTTTGTATTTTATAAAAATCGACTATAGAATTAGCAGCAGCATTTATCTCCGTAAGGGCATTGGTAAATACTTCCTTACCGTCAAAGTTTTGATGCCTTTCCGTAATTTGTGCCTGAGCATTTTCTTCGACTACAATAAGGTTTCGTGTTTGTAAAAACAAGTCTGCCGATACATCATTAGTGATGTACACTATCTGTATGGGTTTTTCTATAACCTTATTCTTGGGCACATAAATAAAAGTACCGTTGTTGGACAATGCAGAATTTAGGGCAACCAAACTATCGGGGTTTTCAGGCAAACAACTGCCCCAATATTTTTTTAATATTTCTGGCTTTTTTACTTCAGCTTCAGCTAACGAACATATACAAGCGTGTTCATCATCGACAGACGATAATTCTTCTGAATACTGACCGTTTACAAAAACGACTAAATGGGTGTCTGTATCTGTCAAAATGTATTCTTCAAGAGACTGTGCCGTAACCTCAGATAAGGACTCAGAAAGCTGGTAATCATTTTTTAGAATGGGCAAAAGGTTGGTGTACTTCCATTCTTCATCTTTTATGGTAGGAAAGCCCATTTCTTCCAATTGCTGAATGTATTTTTCTCTTTCAGCCTCAAAAGAAAGTCCACGAGTTGCCCCGTCTTTGTATGCTTGTATGAGTTTGTCTTTTAATTTCACTTTCCTTCCGCTTCTTTAATAATCCAATCGTAACCATTTTCTTCCAATTCTAAGGCTAATTCTTTTGTGCCTGACTTTACAATTTTACCATCGTATAATACGTGAACATAATCGGGAACAATGTAGTCTAACAAACGCTGATAGTGAGTAATAACAATGGTAGCGTTGTCTTTCGATTTTAACTTGTTTACACCATTAGCTACAATACGCAATGCGTCAATATCTAAACCCGAATCAGTTTCATCAAGGATAGCTAATTTAGGCTCTAGCATCGCCATTTGAAAGATTTCATTTCTTTTCTTCTCACCACCAGAAAACCCTTGATTAAGAGAACGGCTTAGAAAGCCTTTCTTTATTTCAAGAAGTTCCATTTTTTCTCTCATCATTTTAAGTAAATCGCCAGCAGGCATAGGCTCTAGCCCTTGTGCTTTACGACTTTCGTTCAAAGAGGTTTTTAGAAAGTTTGAAACGGATACACCAGGAATTTCAATAGGGTATTGGAAGGATAAGAATATACCTTTGTGTGAACGTTCCTCAGGTGATAGCGCCATAATATCACTACCGTTGAAATCGATACTCCCATCTTCAATTTCATATTCTTCTCTACCAGCAATGACCGAAGACAAAGTGCTTTTACCTGAGCCGTTTGGCCCCATTATTGCGTGAACCTCGCCAGCATTAACTTTTAGATTTATGCCGGTTAAAATTTTATTACCTTCTATTGAAGCTTTTAAGTCTTTTATTTCTAACATAGTTTTTGTTTATCCAACACTACCTTCCAAGCTAATGGCTAGTAGTTTTTGTGCCTCAACGGCAAATTCCATTGGTAATTGATTAAGTACATCTTTACAATAGCCATTAACGATTAGTGCTATGGCTTCTTCCGTTCCTATTCCTCTTTGATTGCAGTAAAATATTTGATCTTCTCCAATTTTTGAGGTGGTTGCTTCATGCTCTATCTTGGCACTTTTGTTTTTTACTTCTATATAGGGGAAGGTGTGCGAACCGCATTTATCTCCCATTAATAGAGAATCGCATTGCGAGAAATTTCTAGCATTCTCTGCGCTCTTTTGTATCTTCACTAA
>MDSV01247448.1_pt1 | contig 11820 bp, 11 predicted proteins | sample 810851 | NCBI WGS metagenome assembly MDSV01 (sample SAMN05326640, study PRJNA326480) | marine metagenome | isolation source: seawater | place: Atlantic Ocean: North East | collected 2012 | reverse complement strand
GGAAGCGCGGTAACGCGTGTAGCTGACCAGTACTAATAGCTCAATTGGCTTGATTTATGCACTGAAAAATATTTTTAATAATGTTTTTCATTATATTTTGTTTTGAAATAAATAGTAAGATTGCTTAAAACATTCTTATAAATGAAAAGTTTATTTTCATTAGATGATAATATAAAATTCTCTGAGATTTCTGGAGACAATAATAAAATACACTTAGACTATAATTTTACAAAAAAGTTATTTGTTAAATTACCTATTGTACATGGTGTGAACATTGTAATTTTTGCTCTATCTGAATTTTTTAAAAAAAATAAAAAAAAATTTTTTGTTATAAAAAATTTAAATATTAAGTTTAATAATTACTTAAATATTAACGAAAATTTTAAAGTAATACTTTTAAAAAATAAAATATTAATTAAAACAAATAGTTCCATTATTACTGAAATTCATATTGTCACATTAAAATCAAAATTTTATAATGAAAATAAGTATAATTTTGAGAAATCATTTTTAAAAAAATATTATTTTAAAAATTTAAAAAATATATCAATTATAAAAGAACTGTTAGAATTATCAAAATTTATAGGAACAAAAAAACCTGGACATGGTTCACTTATACTTAATTTTAAAATTGCACTTAAAAAAGGAAATAGTTATAATACTATTATTAGAAAAGTATCAAATAGATTATTTCATTTCATTTTTAATAATAAAAAATATTTTTCAAATATAATTGTAACAAAGCCAAAAAAGTTAATATTTACTTATAAAAAAATTTCTGTAGAAAAAAATATTTTAAAAAAAATTAAAAATAAATCGGTTTTAATTTTTGGGTCTACGGGAGCACTAGGAGCTTATGCAAAATATTATTTTTCAAAATACCCTGTTAAGATTTATTTACCAAATCGTTTTTATGAAAAAAAAATGAAAAATAAATTTAATTATTTTAAAATTGACTTAAAAAAAATAAATAATTTAAAAAAGCTTATTATGAAAGCAAAGCCAGATATAGTTTTATACTTTATTTCACCAAAAATTAAAAAATCTTATAAAAATAACTTTGACTTACAACTATATAATAACTTTAAATTTTATTATTATATATATTTTAAAAAATTAATAGAAAATTTACAAAAATTAAATAAAAAAATAATTGTTTTTTACCCGTCTACCAAAGCGTTAAATAAAAATTTTAATAGTTTGAATTTTCCAAAAGAATATATGAATGCAAAAAAATTTACAGAAAAAAAATTTGCTAAAAAAGTAAGCAATAAAGTTTTAATAAAATTTTACAGAATTGATAAAATTCAATCACTTCAAAATTATAATATTGCTGGTTTTTACGAAGGTAAACCTGTTGAGACAATAAAAAAAAATTTAGATAATTTTATTAATAAATACTAAATAACCTAATTATTCAGTAAAGATTATCATTAAAACTTATTAAAATTTTACTTTACAGAAATCTTCTTCATATGTATTATGTTCAAAATTTGAACATACTATGGAAAATAATCAAGATCATTTTAACGTTTTAAGGAAAATTAATAAAAAACCAAACGTAACACAAAGAGAGTTAGCAAATGAATTGGGTTTTAGTTTGGGAAAGTTAAATTATTGCTTGAAAGCTCTAAAAAACAAGGGCCTAGTTAAAATAAAAAATTTTGAAAAAAATCCCAATAAAATAAATTACATTTATGTTCTTACTCCGAAAGGTATTGCAGAAAAAACTAAACTAACAATAAATTTTATGAAAAGAAAAATGAAAGAATATGAAGAATTAAAAAAGGAAATAAAAAAACAAAAAAATTAAATATAAATTTTTCATAAAAATAAAAAAAGTAATCTACTATTAAATTTAAATTAAAAAAATATGCTTCATGTAAATAAAGTTTTTCAAGTTTTAAATGAAAAAGAAAAATTTAGATTAATTTTCATATTTTTTTTTTCAATAATTGCAGCTTTATTAGAAATGATTGGAATTGGTTTAGTTTTACCCGTTTTAACAATTTTGCTTAAAGATAATTTTAACGAGGAAAAATTAATTTTTTTTAATTACGATTTTGATTTTTTAAAAAGTTTTTATAGTGGAGACATTTTATTTGCAAGTTTAATTTTTTTAGCAATAGCATTTTTTTTAAAAAACTTTTTTTTAGTTGCGTTTCAATTTTATAGCAACAAATTTATCAATGATATTTCAACAAGAGTTTCAAGTAATATTTTTCATAATTATATAAAGAAAAACTTTAATTTTTTTTTGAAAAATAATTCTACGAATTTACTAAAAAATTGTATTTTTATAGTTGATAGATTTAGGGAATGTTTATCTCAAATAATTACTCTGATTACTGAAACCATAGTATTATTTGGTGTTATTATTTTACTTGTAATTATTGAACCAAAAGGTTTTTTATTAAGCTTAATTTTTTTAGCGTCTTTAAGTTTAATTGTTTTCTTAACATCTAATAAAATAAACATAAGACTAGGAAAGGAAATTCAGGTATTTGAAAATCAAAGGTATTTGCATTTAAGTCAAGCTTTTTCAGCTATAAGAGAGATTATAGTTTTTAAAAAAATAAATTTTTTTTTTAAAAAATATTTATATCCAAATAAAAAAAGATTTCAGATTCATTATATTCATGCCGGATTAACAAGTTTACCAAGATTTTTAATTGAAGTATTTTTTATTTTGACGTTATGTTTATTATTAGCTTTTCTTAAATTTAATGGAAAATCTAATTATGAAATTTTAATGATAATGGGATTATTTGCAGTTGCTTCAATTCGGATAATGCCTTCACTAAATAGAATACTCAGATCAGTACAAAGAATAAAATTTGGTTATGCGGCTATTGATACTTTATATAACGAATTAAAAAATAACAAATCACAAGATGCTATTAGTAAAAATAATATAATTTTAAATTCGACTAATAGTGAAAATTGTATAATTAAATTAGAAAATATTTCTTACCAGTATGAAACGGCAAACAGACATACACTTAATAATGTAAATTTAATTGTTAATAAAAATGAATTTATTGGAGTGGTAGGGGAAACAGGGTCTGGCAAAAGTACTTTAATAAATTTGATTTTAGGTTTATTAAAACCTACTAAAGGAAAAATATACTCAAGTTCTTCTAAAAATAGCTTTGTTCCACAATCATCTTATTTATTAGATGATACAATATTAAATAATGTAGCTTTAGGTATTGATAAAAACGAAATTAATTTTGAACATGTAAATAAATGTCTAAAAGATGTTCAGCTTGAAGAGTTTATAAAAAAATTACCAGACGGAGTTAATACAATTGTAGGAGAAAAAGGTGCCAGAATATCAGGAGGAGAGATGCAACGTTTATCAATTGCAAGAGCTCTTTATACCAATCCAGAATTAATAGTTTTTGATGAACCTACAAGTTCACTTGATCAAACTACAGAAAAAAAAATAATTGAAATTATAAAACTATTAAGTAAAAAAATTAGTATAATTTTAGTGACACATAACAATGAAAATTTAAGACATTGCGACCGAATAGTTAAAATTGAAAATAATCAAATATATTCTTTAAAAACAAAAAACACAAAAGAAAGCATTTAAAATAAAATGTTAAGTTTAAGCTACATAAGAAAATTTAATTTTTTAAATCATAAAAAAAGGATAAAAAATTATATAAACGTTGATATAAGTAATTGGTATAAAAATCCCTACACCTGCTTCAAGTCAAGATATTATAATGAAATTTCATCACTAATTGTCTATTTTTTACAATACACAAAAATAACACCAAATTTTTTGACATTAATCTATGTGCTTCTTGGTTTGCTAACCGGATTCTTTTTAGCATCAAACAATCAAACTTTAATTTTAATTAGTTTAGTAATATTATTTTCTAAAAATGCACTTGACTGGGCCGATGGATTGTTAGCTAGATTTAAAAAAAAGGAGACAAGTCTTGGAGAATTATTAGATAATTGGGCAGGCCATGTAATTACCAACAGTTATCTATGTGGATTAGGGGTTTATTTATATAACAAAAATGAAGAAATACATTTTATATTTCTTATTATAATTATTTTATTATTAAAAATGCTCGATTTAAAAGATTATGCTTATCATTTTTCAATGTATAAAATTCTTCACTCAAAAGAAAAAAAAAAATTAATTAAAAAAGCAAACAAAAATAAATATGGAACCTCAAAATACTTATTTTTAATAAAAGTATTGTTACAAAACTTTTTAGACGAAAGGTCGAGAACTATAGATTTTATTTGTTTATTAATTTTTATAGATGTTTTTTATTTAAATGTTACTTGGCTAGATTATATTTATTATCTAATAACTCTGAGAGTTTTTGCCCTATTTTGTGGAGGCTTTTATATAACTTATTTTAAAAATTTTTTGGGAAATATGAAATGATAGAAGTTAATAAATTATTTAGATTCTTAAAAAAAAATGAAATAAATTTTTTTTCTGGAGTGCCCGATAGTGTTTTAAAAAATACTAAAGAAAATTTAGAAAAAAAAAATAAGTATGAACACGTTATCACAGCAAATGAGGGATCTGCTATAGCATCTGGAATAGGTTATTATTTATCAACAGGAAAAATATCTTGCGTATACATGCAAAATTCTGGACTTGGAAATGCAATTAATCCTTTGATATCTATAGCACATAAAAAAGTCTATTCGATACCTGTTTTCCTTTTAATTGGTTGGCGAGGAGCTCCAGGAGTTAAAGATGAACCACAACATATATTAAAAGGAGCAATTACAATAAAATTACTAAAATTATTAAATATTAAATATTGCATTTTAAATAAAGAAAGAGATTTTTTAAAAATTAAAAAACTTATAAATTATTCAAAAAAAAATAAAGTACCAGTGGCATGTTTAATTAAAAAAAATGTTTTAAAAGAAAAAAAAATAAATCGAATCAATTATAAAAATTTTTCAAAATCAAATATTCAAAGAGAAGATTTTATAAAAGTTTTAATAAAAAGTTTAAAAAGTAGTGTTAAAATTATTTCAACTACGGGTTATACTTCAAGAGAGCTTTATCAGTTAAGAAGAAAATATAATTTAAATAATGGTAGTGATTTTTATATGGTGGGAGGCATGGGGCATTCTTCAATGGTTGCGCTAGGAGTTTCGATTCATTCAAAAAAACAAGTAATATGCTTAGATGGGGATGGCTCAATATTAATGCACATGGGATCGTTAGCAAATATTGGAAATCTAGCAAATAAAAACTTTAAACACATACTATTAAATAATTATTCTCACGAGTCAGTAGGTGGACAAAAAACATTTTCTGAAAAAATGCAATTTAATAAAATTGCGAAAGGCTCAGGATATAAAAAATATTATTTTTTAAATAATAAGAAAAAAATCGATCAAGTATTAAAGAAATTCCTTATAAGCAAAGGGCCAAGTTTTTTAGAAGTAGCAATTAAACATGGATCAATAGAGAATTTAACAAGACCAACAAATTTAGATAGAATTAAAAAAAATTTTATGAATAGGTAAAATTTATGAAACAAAAAAAAAAGTATTTTCCTTTTTCAAGACCATATATTTTCGTTCCGATGTGCATAGACTTTTTCCATCACGGGCATTTAAATATATTCTTAAAAGCTAAAAAATATGGAAAAAAAACGATTGCTGGTTTAATGACAGATTCTGGAATAAAAAGTTATAAAAAAAGAGCTCCAATTATAAATTATAAATATAGAAAAAAAATTTTAGAACACTTGGATTGTGTTGACTATGTTTTGCCAATTAAAAACCTTGATTTTTCTAAATTAGCCAAAAGATATAAATTTGATTATTGGGTGCATGGAACTGATTGGAGAAAAGGTGTCCAATCAAAAGGTAGGAAAAATTTAATAAAAACTATGAAGGAATGGAATGGTAAAGTAGTAGAAATACCTTACACCAAAGGTATTTCAAGTTCATTAATGAAAAAAAAATTATTTTAGTATGGGGTATTACTTAAAAACTTTAGCTTTAGTTAAAAAAAAAATAAATGATAAAAATATAAAAAAAGTTTTTTTTCTTTCTGGTAAAAATACTTTTAACAAGACTGGAGCAAAAAAAATATTTGAATCAATTAGCGAGGAGAAAAAAAAATTTCTATATATTAAAAATTCTAGTTATCCTGATTATAAAGAACTTCAAGAAATTATAAAGTTAAAAGATTCAATAAATCCAGATCTAATAGTTGCAGTAGGCGGTGGATGTATAATGGATTATGCAAAAATTGCCTGTGTATATAAATTAGAAAAAAATTTAAAAAAAAAATTAATTAACTCTGATTATTTAAAAAGCAAAATAAAACTTTTAGTTATTCCAACAACAGCAGGTTCAGGCGCTGAAGTAACTTCAAGTGCAGTGATATATATAAATAAAATAAAATACTCTGTCGAGGGTCCAGAGTTAATTCCTGATTTTTACTCGTTAGTTCCCGATTTTTTAATGTCCTCAAATTTAAAAATTGATGCATCGTCAGGTTTTGATGCTATTAGCCAATCTATAGAGTCTATTATTTCAAAGAAATCTACAGATCAAAGCATACAATTTGCAAAAAGAGGGTTAAAAATAATTTTAAAAAACTTTGATGAATTTCTAAAAAAAAAAAATCTTCTTAATTCATACGAAATGTCATTAGGTGCTAACTTATCAGGAAAAGCAATAAATATTTCAAAAACTACCGCACCACATGCAGTATCTTATCCTTTTACTGCTTTTTATAATATCCCACATGGACACGCTGTTTCTTTAACATTAAATAAGTTTTTAAAATTTAATTTTGATCATATAGCTAAAAGCAATTGTAACTTTGATTTAAATAAAAGATTTAAAATTTTATTTGCATTAACTAAAACAAAAAATATTAATGAATTAGATTATTTTCTTAAAAATTTAAAAAAAACAGCATATTTAGAGCAAAACTTTCTAAAGCTAGGTATTAATATTCAAGCTGCTTCTGGCCGAATAGTTGGAGGATTGAATGATAGAAGATTAGCAAACAACCCTGTTCCTGTTTCTAAAAAAGATATTAAATATATTTTGGAAAATTTTTAATAATTTCAAGGATATTTTAAACAAAGTAATAAATACAATCTTTACATAAAGGCAAAATTAATCTATGTTCAAATTTTGAACAAATATAATAAAATGAAAAAAAATAAAACTGTTTATATAGCTCTTACAGCAGATAGCTTGCATCACGGGCACATGAACTTAATTGAAAAAGCAAGAAGCTATGGAGAAGTAATTATTGGATTACTTACAGACGAAGCTGTTGCTGAGCATAAGCGTTTACCATATTTGAACTACGATCAAAGAAAAAGAATTTTAATAAATCTTAAAGGTGTTTCAAAAATTATACCTCAGAGAGAATGGGATTATTCAAATAATATAAAAAAAATTAAACCAGATTATTTAATCCATGGTGACGATTGGAAATCTGGTAATATGAGTATAATTAGAAAAAAAGTAATTAAAATTTTAAAAGACTATGGAGGCAAACTTATCGAAATACCTTATACAAAAGGTATTTCATCTGCAGCCTTAATAGAAAACCAAAACTCTATTTCTATTACTCCAGATATTAGACGAGGAGTTTTTAAAAGATTAGTTGAGTCAAAAAAAATTTCAAGATTTTTGGAAGCTCATAATCCTATTTCAGCATTAATCGCAGAAAAACTAAGCATTGAAAGAAAAGGAAAGAAAATATCTTTTGATGGTTTTTGGTCTAGCTCCTTAACTGATTCAACTATAATGGGTAAACCTGATACAGAAGCAGTCGGCATTTCGGAAAGATTGCTTGGTGTAAATCAAATTTTTGACGTAACAACTAAACCTTTGATATTTGATGCAGACACAGGTGGTAAAATCGAGCATTTTGAAATGAAAATAAAATCTATTGAAAGATTGGGAATTTCTTCAATTATAATTGAAGACAAAACAGGACTAAAAAAAAATTCTCTTTTAAACGACACCTCAAGTCAAATTCAAGAAGATAAAAAAAAATTTTGTGAAAAAATTAAAGTAGGAAAAAAAGCCCAAAATAGTAATGATTTTATGATAATAGCCCGTATAGAAAGTTTTATTTTGGGAAAAAGTTTAAAAGATGCGATGGATAGAGCCCATGCATATGTAGATGCTGGAGTAGATGGAATTATGATTCACAGTAAATCTAAAAACCCAAAACAAATTTTTCAGTTTTCAAAAATGTTTAGAAAAGATTATGACCATATTCCTTTAGTTAGTGTTCCTTCAAGCTACAACCAAGTTAAAGAAAAAGAATTAATAGACAATGGATTTAATATAGTTATTTATGCCAACCATATGTTGAGAGCATCTTATCCAGCTATGAAAAGTGTTGCCACGAAGATTTTATTAAATGGTAGATCTAAAGAAGCCGATAAAGAAATTATTAGTATTAGTGAAATTTTAAATTTAATACCCGGCACAAACTAAGTGGGAAAAATAAACTATAAAAATTAATAATTATGAAAGTTATTATATTAGCTGGTGGAGCAGGATCAAGATTAGGTGATATAACTAAAGTAATACCAAAACCTTTAGTAAAAATTGGAAAAATACCAATTATCGTGCACATAATTAATATTTATCTTAATTATAATATTAATGAGTTTGTAATAGCGCTCGGATACAAAGGTAATAAAATTGTAGAATATTTTACTAAAAGTAAAGTAACTAAAAAAATATCAAAAAAACTTAAAAATGGTTTAAGTATAAAAATTAAACTGTTCAACAAAGACTGCAAGATAACATTTATCGATACTGGGCAAAAAGCTATGACTGGAGGCAGAGTAAAAAGGGCAGCAAAATTAATTAATGAAAAAAATTTTTATCTTACTTATGGAGATGGACTGTCTAATGTTAATATAAAAAAATTGACTGAGTTTCATTTTAAAAATAAAAAAATGGTTACAGTTACAGCGGTTAGACCACCAGCAAGATTTGGTGAACTTATAATAAAAAATAAACAGGTTATTAATTTTAGCGAAAAGAAACCAATTCAAACTAGTTGGATCAATGGTGGTTTTTTTATAGTTAATATAAAATTTTTAAAACTTTTAAAAAATGATAAAAGCATTTTAGAAAGATATCCATTAGAAAAAGCTGCAAAAATAGGACAATTAGCAGCTTTTAAACATAACAATTTTTGGCAGTGCATGGATACAAAGAGAGATGTAGATAATTTACAATTATTATACTCTAAAAATAAACCATGGCTTCATTAAATAAACCAAGTTTGTTAGTTTTGGGTGGTACTGGGTTTATAGGAAAAAATTTAATTAAGAAAGCAATTTTAAAAAAATGGAAAATTTCCTCAGTATCTCTTTCCTTGCCATCAAAAAAAAATCGAGTTAAAAAAGTTAAATATTATAAAGTTGATTTAACTAATTTTCACTCTGTTAAAAAAAACCTTAATAAACCTTTTGATTATGTAGTTAATTTATCAGGATATATAAACCACAGCAATTCTAAAAAAAAATATAAAAAAATAATTAAAGATCATTTTTTTTCAGTAAAAAATATAGTTAAAGTTATTCCAAAGAAAAACTTAAAAAAATTTATTCAGATAGGTTCAAGCGCTGAATATGGTTTAGCTAAAGCACCTCAAGGTGAAAATGCAAAAATCTCTCCCAGAACTACTTATTCATTAGCCAAGGCAAAGACTACAAATTTTTTATATAATTTATACAAAAAAGAAAAATATCCGTTTACAATATTAAGGCTTTTTTTGACTTACGGTCCTGGCCAAAAAAAAGATCGTTTTATTCCTGAAATAATTTACAAATGTTTAAAAAATAAAAAATTCCCCACTGGTTCTGGCGAACAAGTTAGGGATTTTTGCTATATTGATGACACTGTTTCAGCAATATTATTAGCCTTAAGCAATAATAAAGCAAGAGGTGAAACTTTTAATGTTGCTTCAGGCATTCCAATAAAAGTTAAAACAATAATAAATTTAATAAATAAAATAGTTTTATCAGGAGAACCTGAATTTAACAAACTCAAAGAGCGTGATAATCAGAATAAAAAATTGTATGCAGATATAAAAAAAATAAAAAAAATATTAAAATGGAAGCCAAAAACTAATTTGGAAAATGGTTTAAAAAAAACAATTAATTTTTTTAAGAAAAATGGAAAATAATAAACCGCTCATAAGTATTATAATAAATTGTTTCAACGGGGAAAAATATTTGGACGAAGCATTATTAAGTGTAATAAACCAAAGTTATAAAAATTGGGAAATTATTTTTTGGGATAATCAATCAACAGACTTAAGTGCAAATATTTTCAATAAATATAAGGACAAAAGATTAAAATATTTTTATTCTAATGAACATACCTCATTATATAAAGCCAGAAATCTTGCAATAGAAAAATCTAAAGGTGATTTTATTTCATTTCTTGATGCAGATGATTTATGGGAGAACAATAAACTTGATTTACTTATGCCTTATTTCTCCAATCCCAGTGTAGGTGTAGTTTTTGGAAATATTTGGCTTTTAAAGAAAGATATGAATAGAAAAAAAATTCACAGTAGTAAAGCTTTACCTAGAGGATATATATACGATGAGTTAATTAAAAATTATAATCTTTCAATAATATCAAATATTATTAAAAAAAGTTTCTATTTAAAGCTAGAAAAAAAATTTGATGAAAGATTAACTTTCATAGGTGACTTTGATTTATTTTTAAGACTAGCAAAACTTTGCAAGTTTGAAAGCATTCAAAAACCAGTTGCCTATTATAGATTACATGGTAAAAATTTAACAACTTTAAATAAAGAAAAAGAGGTTGAAGAATTCCAGTTGTGGTTAAGTGAGAATCATCATAACTTGAAAAATTATCAAATTAGTGATTTTCAAAATAAAATAAATTATAAAAAATTTGTTAATTTTAAAATTGAAGGGAAGTATAGAGAATGTCTAAACATGATACTAAGTAAAAAAATTAATATATTAAGTGCAAAAAATTTAATTATATATTTAACTCCTGTTTTTTTACTTAAAAAGTTATTATGGTATCATCAAGACTAAAATGACATTTGCTATAAAAAATCAGAGTATAAGCCCAATTACATTAACGAATTTTCTTTTTGCTTTTTTTCCATTTTCTTTTCTCTTTGGAAGCTTTGTTGTTAATATTAATTTTTTTTTATTTTGTTGTTTAGGCATTTACCACCTTAGATCAAAAATTTTTACTTTTAAATTTAATTTAGTTTTTAAAATAATTTTTCTTTTTTTTTTAACAATTCTTATTTCTACTGGATTAAGTTTTTTTAAATCATTTTATTTTAATGGATATGACCATGATAGTATTTCTAGGTTTATAAAGTCAGTTATATTTTTAAGGTATTTTTTGTTTATATTGATAATTTATCAATTAAGTAAAAATAATATTTTAAATCTAAAATACTTCTTTTACTCGGCAGCTTTTACAGTATTTTTTTTATCAATAGACGTAATTTTTCAATATATTTTAGGTTTTAATATAATAGGTTTTCAGAGTGTTGGGAATTATAACTCTAGCATTTTTGGATCTGAAAAAATTGCAGGAGGTTATTTAGCAAGATTTTCTTTTTTTTTAATATTTTTTATATTTTTTTTTCTAAAAGAAAAAATTAATACTAAATTTATATTAACTACAATTGCGATATGTATTTTAGGAATAGCGATGATTTTTTCTGGTAATAGGATGCCTTTCATAACTTTTGTTCTGGGACTATTTTTTATTTTTTTATTTAATATTAAAATTAGAAAAATTGTACTG
>MDSV01090507.1_pt1 | contig 11820 bp, 10 predicted proteins | sample 810851 | NCBI WGS metagenome assembly MDSV01 (sample SAMN05326640, study PRJNA326480) | marine metagenome | isolation source: seawater | place: Atlantic Ocean: North East | collected 2012 | reverse complement strand
TGATCATTTTAATGCATCTTTGACGCCATATAAGTCGATTGAAGATGAAGCAGTTCGCCTATTAACAGCGATAGATTGGACTGGAAACGTCAGGCAACTTCGCAATGTAGTTGAGCGTCTTCATATTTTATCCGATTATCAGATCACAGCATCAGATGTCAAACAATATGTCAATCCCTAAATATATATCCCCATGAAAAAGTATACCCTCATAACACTTCTGCTGATAATGTTTTACTCTGAAGCCCAGCAGCACAAAGACTCATTGATGCTACAATCGATTTACAGAACAGCACTCCTTGACGGAAAAGCTTACGATTGGTTGGACTATCTAACCAACCAAATCGGTGGGCGCCTTTCAGGGTCGCTCAATGCAGAACGTGCTGTAGAGTGGTCAAAGGAAGAGTTGGAAAAGTTGAACCTTGACAAAGTGTGGCTGCAACCTGTACTGGTGCCAAAGTGGGTGCGAGGTCCAAAAGAATTTGCATTGATTGAAACAGAACCAGGCGTGACATTCAATGTTCCGATCACTGCACTTGGTGGCTCAGTTGCAACACCATCAGTTGGTTTAAAGGCAGAAGTTGTCGAGGTGCAAAATTTTGAAGAGTTGGCAGCTTTGGGAAGAGAAAAAATCGATGGTAAAATTGTGTTTTTCAATCGCCCCATGCAAGCAGATTTGATCAGCACATTCTCTGCTTATGGGGGTTGTGTCAATCAACGTTATGATGGTGCTCGAGAGGCCAGTCAATATGGCGCTATTGGGGTGATTGTCCGTTCGATGAGCCTTCGTATGGATGATTATCCACACACAGGTGCAATGAGCTATGGCGATCAACCAATCAGCAAGCGCATACCAGCTGCGGCAATAAGTACAAACGCTGCAGAGAAGTTGAGCAACCTTCTTAAAATCGCACCAGAACTCAAATTTTTATTTCGCCAACAGTGCAAGCAGTATGACGATGTATTGTCGTATAATGTCATTGGAGAAATCACTGGATCAGAGTATCCAGATGAGATAATTTTGGTTGGGGGTCATCTCGACTCTTGGGATGTTGGTGATGGTGCCCATGATGATGGTGCAGGTTGTGTGCAATCGATGGAGGTCTTAAGATTGTTTCAGCAATTGGACTACAAACCCAAACGTACATTGCGTGTGGTATTGTTTATGAACGAAGAAAATGGTCTAAGAGGAGGTCGAAAGTATGCCGAAATGGCTGCTTTGAAAGGAGAGACGCACATTTTTGCTCTCGAGTCAGATGCAGGTGGATTTACTCCGCGAGGATTTAATTTTGACCTTCCTGATCATGAGTTTGCGCAAATCAGATCTTGGGAACCTCTTTTTAAACCCTATTTGATTCATTATTTTGAAAGAGGAGGCAGTGGGGCAGATATTGGACCACTAAAAACCAAAACCAATGTATTGGCTGGTTTACGCCCTGACTCTCAACGCTACTTCGATCATCATCACGCAGCGACAGATACCTTCGATGCTGTCAACAAAAGAGAACTTGAACTGGGTGCTGCTACCTTAACTTCACTTATCTATTTATATGACACTTATGGTCTGGTTGGAGGATTGCCAATAGAAACCAAATAATAAGATTTTGAAGCTAGCCGCCTACACCAAAGAGTTTTCATACAACCTAAAGTTGTCTTATCCAGTCATTATTGGCATGTTGGGACACACTTTTGTTCAGTTTATTGACAATGTTATGGTTGGGCAACTTGGAACAGCTGAACTGGCAGCGATCTCGCTTGGCAACAGTTTTATATTTATTGCCATGTCAGTTGGGATTGGATTCTCAACAGCCATAACACCACTGGTTGCTGAGGGGGATTCGGCCAAACGACCAACAGAAGTCAAATCCATTTTCTATCATGGGTTGTTGTGGTGCTTGGTCTTGGGATTGGCATTGTTTTTATCAGTTTACCTCTCTCGAAACCTTATGTTCTCTATGGGACAACCCGAAGAAGTTGTCGAACTGGCATTTCCCTACTTAAAGTGGGTAGCTGTTTCTCTATTCCCATTGATCGTTTTTCAGGCATTTAAGCAATTTACTGATGGGATGTCGCTAACTCGATATTCCATGTATGCAACTGTGCTTGCCAATGTCGTCAATGTACTTGTCAATTATGTATTGATATTTGGTAAATGGGGTTTCCCTGCGTGGGGCGTAACTGGTGCTGCGATTGGAACACTGATTTCACGAATAGTGATGCTTTTTGCATTGATTCTTTTGATTCGGTTTCACAAAAAACTATCGTACTATATCAAAGGAATTTGGCAACAAACCTATTCCAAAGTGCAAATGCGTAAGCTCTTTAGCTTGGGGTTTCCCTCAGCACTTCAAATGCTGTTTGAAGTTGCATTCTTTACTTCTGCAATCTGGGTATGTGGACTATTGGGCAAAAATGAACAAGCAGCAAATCAAATTGCACTCAACATATCATCGATGACTTTTATGGTCGCAATGGGGTTGAGCGTAGCAGCCATGGTAAGGGTTGGTAATCAAAAGGGATTGGGTGCATTTATCGACCTTCGTCGTATTGCCCAGTCAGTGTTTTTACTCACCCTAATCATTGATATCATCTTTGCAGTGGTCTTTATTTTCGCCAAAGATGCTTTTCCGTGGTTGTATCTCGAATCCTCAACAGCAGTAGATGTGATTGAGGTGGCAACAATCGCTTCCTCTTTATTTTTAGTCGCTGCCTTTTTTCAAATCTTTGATGGCGCACAAGTGGTTGCACTTGGTGCCCTGCGTGGATTGCAAGATGTCATTATTCCTACCTGGATATGCTTTGCATCATATGGGTTGGTCGGATTTACCACCATGGTTTACCTCGGCCTATACACACCTCTAGGAGCATTTGGTGTGTGGATCGGACTTTTGGCTGGTTTGGTTGCATCTTCATTGTTGTTGTATCTTCGTTTTTTGTATCAAACCAACAAACTTATTCGCAACAATGGAACAATTACCTGAATTTCTTTTAGCTGATTCATCAGAAAGCCCAGCGTCAATTTTTGTTATTCACACTACTTTTCCTCGCTTTGTCATCAACCTTCAAAACGATGAAATTGAATGGTGGGAATCATTTATCAATGAGGACAAGGACATAGCAGTTCAGGAGGTTTCACACTGGGTGAAAGAGGCCACTCAATTTTATGATCGTGAAATTTCAACCTACGAATGAAACAGTTTGACGAACAGCTTTTTTTGTTTTTAAATTCTCTTGGGACTTCAACTTGGGATGGCTTTTGGTTGTTTATGACCAATAAATATAATATGATACCCCTCTATCTGTTTTTGTTGATATATACATTCAAACACATCGGCTGGAAGAAAGGCCTTTGGTTTGTCTTCACAATTGCCTTGCTGATCAGTTGTACAGATCAAACCACCAACTTGTTCAAGGATGGCTTTGAACGACTGCGCCCTTGTCATGACCCAGATATTGCACCTTTGATGCGTTTAGTCAAAGACAGTTGTGGTGGTTTGTATGGATTTTTTTCAGGTCACGCCTCAAACTCTTTTGCTTTAGCAGTTTTCTTTATCACATTTTTTAAGGCGATTTCTTCCACCATGCGCTGGCTGTTATTGTGGGCTGCTATCGTTGCTTACAGCAGAGTGTATGTTGGGGTTCATTACCCAATAGATATTATAAGTGGCGCCTCTTTTGGGTCGCTTATTGGCTTCTTTTTCGCACGTATTGCACGACGGTTTTTACTTCCTTAATCCTTGTAAACAAACACCTAGTGATCCTTCACTTATTGTCATTTATTCTCTTTTAAAACCTCAGGATTTTTTTGCTTAAACTTGTTTATGCGTGGAATTGAAATCTGACGAACATACGGATGTGAGGGATTGAGTTTTTCAAAATCTTGGTGATATTCTTCAGCTTTGTAAAACACAGTATGGGGCTTGATTTCAGTTACAATAGGGTTGCTAAACACTTGCTTGTTCGTCAACTCTTCGATGTAGTCTTCAATGATTTTCTTTTCCTGTCCATTGCTATAGAAAGCAATCGAACGATATTGTGTACCTCTGTCTGGCCCTTGACGATTTTTTGTTGTTGGATCATGTGAATCGAAAAAAACAGCCAACAGCGTTTTAAAATCAACCTTTTCAGGATCGTAGTACACCTCAACTGTTTCGGCATGACCTGTGCGTCCAGTGCCAATCTGCTGATAATTTGGATTGACAGTGGTTCCGCCAGCATAGCCTGAAATCACTTCCGCAACGCCATAAACACTTTCATAAATGGCTTCAACACACCAAAAGCAACCAGATGCAAAATAAGCAGTTTCATATTGCTGAAGGGTAGGGGCGTTTGGCAAACCAACAGCTACTGCATTGTTCGTGATCTTTGGTGGTGCGATTTTACAAGAGGATATAAAAAGATAGATCATCACAGATAAAAAGGAGTAGGCGATTGAAGTTTTCATAAAAAAGATTTTTGTTTGTCATTACAAAGATTGTGCAAAAGTGATTATTTTTTTGGCAAAACTTTTCCAACTTCTTTGCTTTAGGAAAGGCGCAAATTCATTTTTTGAAGGTTGTTCTGATTTCAAAACGTTTGCAAGACCATCGGCAATGTTGCTAGCAAAAGGGGTTACAATTTTAGCAACAGGCATCTTAAGTCCCTCTGACAACCCACCAACATCTGTCACAACCATAGGCCTGTGATAATGCAGAGCCATTGGCGTAATTCCACTTTGACTTGCTGCCTGATAGGGTTGCACAACACAATCACAAGCAGAAAACCAAACCCCAACATCTTTGTCCTCTACATAGGTTGTGTGAAAACTTATCAACTCATCCAAGCCAAGCTCTTTTGTTTTTTTCAAATAAGGCTTTATCGAAACATAGGGTTCGCCAACGATCAACACTCGAAGATTCGGAAATTGGTTTTTGAGCTGTGCCACAGCCTCAATCAGGAGATCAACCCCCTTGTATTTTCGAATCAGTCCAAAAAACAATACTACAGGAGCATTGTTGTCAAGCCCTAAAATTGACCTTGCCTTTTCTTGTTCAATCATTGGTGCAAGTCCACTGTTGATTGGATGTGGGTAAGTGATGAGAGGTTTCTTTTTAACAAACCCCAACTGATTTGAGGTGTGATTGGATAGTGAAATCAAACCATCTTGCGCTCCCAACACATATCGCAGAGAAAAGGACTCGCTAAATTTAGGTTCATGGCCTTTGGCATTGTCAACAATTGTGATGCATTTGGATCGAATCAAACGAGCGATTGTTCCCAAACATGGCCCTAAAAAAGGTGTCCAGTAGCGAAAAATTACAACTGAAGGGGTCATTTTGTTGATTGTTTTTGCAGTTCTGAACCATGACATTGGTCGAACAGAGTCGATGCTCCTTTCAATATCAATTCCCTCAGGTTTTGGTTTGCTGCTAAATTGTGTTTTCCCTGGAAAAAGTCGATTTGGATATAGGCGTGAAAAAGTAAACACCTTAATATCATATCCCAAATCAATAAGTGCTTGTGCTAAAGATTCATTTGTGTCAGCAATTCCCCCTCGAAATGGATGCGCAGGGCCAATGATTACAATCATGATTTTTCAATCAAAACCCATTCTCCTTTGATCAGCAGTGGTTCGGCTTGTTTGAACTTCACAGTTTTCACTTCTCCAGAGGCGATATGTTGGATATCAACCTTTTCATTTCTACCAATTTTTGGCTTGTCACGAACAATGGTTTCCACAACCTCTCTCTGTCTCTGTCCTGCTGATGCACCAACCTGACGATTTCGCATTGCCATTTCATCAGAGTTCAACACTTCTTCTTTAGAAGCTTTTGTATTTTGTTTACGCCGAACGTTTCTCGCTTCACGTATGGGCTGGCTTTCACGTGCTGGCAATTCGCCCTTGAATAAAAATGAGATAATGTCTTTATTGATTTTATCCATCAAGGCCTTAAAAAGCTCAAAGGATTCAAATTTGTAGATCAGCAAAGGATCCTTTTGTTCATGGACTGCCAACTGAACAGATTGCTTCAACTCATCCATTTTTCGCAGATGTTCTTTCCAAGAATCATCGATGATTGCTAAGCTGATGTTTTTTTCAAAATCTTCTATCAACTGTTTTCCCCCTGATTCGTATGCATTCTTTAGGTTCGTAACAACATTCAGTGTTTTTTTACCATCAGTAAAGGGAACAACAATGCGTTCAAACTTATTAGAGGGGTTTTCATAAACGTCCTTGATCACAGGAAATACCTGTTCAGCACTTTGCTTGGTCTTGTTTTGAAAACGCTCATATGCTGCTTCATAAACCTGGTCGATTAAAGTCGATTGATCTATGGTTTCAAATTCTTGCTCATCGACAGGAGAGCTCATGGAGAAGAAACGTATCAACTCAAAATCAAAGTTTTTATAGTCTTTTGCATCGAGGTTGTTTGCAACAATACTCTCAGCAGTTTCATAAATCATATTTGAAATATCCACCTTTAAACGCTCACCTTTCAGTGCATGTTTACGACGTTTGTAAACCACTTCTCGCTGGGCATTCATCACATCATCATACTCGAGAAGACGCTTGCGAATACCAAAGTTGTTTTCCTCTACCTTTTTCTGGGCGCGTTCAATCGATTTGGTCATCAATGAATGTTGAATCACTTCTCCCTCCTTAACGCCCATACGATCCATCATTTTGGCAACGCGTTCAGAGCCAAACAAGCGCATCAAATTATCTTCCAAAGAGACATAAAACTGCGAACTCCCAGGGTCTCCTTGTCGTCCCGAACGACCTCGAAGCTGCCGATCTACTCGTCTAGAGTCATGGCGTTCTGTACCAATAATGGCCAATCCACCAGCAGTTTTGACAGCATCATTAATTTTGATATCTGTACCACGTCCAGCCATGTTTGTTGCAATCGTTACTATGCCTGCATGTCCAGCTTCAGCTACGATGTCAGCCTCTTTTTTATGGAGCTTTGCGTTGAGCACGTTATGTTTTACATTTTGACGCTGAAGCATTCGACTCAAGAGTTCTGATATTTCGACTGAAGTCGTACCAATCAACACTGGGCGACCTGCATTTGAAAGTTGTGTAACTTGTTCAATTACAGCGTTGTACTTTTCCCTTTTGGTTTTATAAATCAGATCATTTTCGTCATTCCTAGCAATTGGTCGGTTGGTTGGAATTTCAACAACATCAAGCTCATAAATTTCCCAAAACTCACCTGATTCAGTTATTGCAGTACCAGTCATTCCTGCTAGTTTGCGATACATTCTGAAGTAGTTTTGAAGGGTTATGGTGGCAAAAGTCTGCGTAGCAGATTCGATTTTAACATTCTCCTTTGCCTCAATCGCCTGATGCAATCCGTCGGAATAACGACGACCTTCCATAATACGACCTGTTTGTTCATCGACAATCTTTACTTGATTGTCCATCACCACATAGGCGACATCTTTTTCAAAGAGTGTGTAGGCCTTTAACAGCTGATTTAAGGTGTGTATGCGTTCACTCTTTACACTAAAATCACTGAATAACTTTTCCTTTTCATCAGCTTCGATTTTGGCGTCAAGTCCTTTGCCTTCAATTTTAGCAATTTCAGCTCCTAAATCTGGTAGAACAAAAAAATCGGCAGTGTTTTTGTCATCGGACAAATGCTCAATCCCCTTGTCTGTGAGTTCGATTTGATTGTTTTTTTCATCGATTACAAAAAACAATTCAGCATCAATTTTGGGCATCTCTCGGTTGTTGTCCTGCATATATTGCCCTTCTGTCTTTTGCAGAAGTTGTCGAACACCCTCTTGACTCAAGAACTTGATCAGCGCTTTGTTTTTTGGCAGTCCTCGAAAGGCGCGAAGAAGCATAAATCCACCATCTACAGCATTGCCTTCGGCGATGTGTTTTTTCGCTTCGGCCAAAACAGTGTTGATATATTGTCTTTGATTTTGGACCAGTTGCGCAACCTTAGGCTTTAGCTCAGTAAACTCATGACGATCACCCTCTGGGACTGGTCCTGATATAATCAATGGTGTTCTCGCATCATCGATCAAGACTGAATCAACCTCATCTACAATAGCATAATTGTGCACACGTTGCACCATATCCTCGATCGAATGTGCCATGTTATCACGCAAATAGTCAAAACCAAAAGCATTGTTTGTTCCATAGGTGATATCAGCCATGTAGGCTTTGCGACGATCTGTAGAGTTTGGTTTGTGATAATCGACACAATCAACACTAAGACCATGGAACTCAAAGATAGGTGCCATCCAAGCGCTGTCCCTCTTGGCAAGATAATCATTCACAGTGACCAAATGAACACCATTGCCACTCAAGGCATTGAGGTACACAGGAAGCGTCGCAACAAGCGTTTTACCTTCACCTGTCTGCATTTCACCAATTTTCCCTTGATGAAGGATGATTCCCCCAATCAGCTGGACGTCGTAGTGAATCATATCCCATGTGACTTGTTTGCCTGCTGCGTCCCAAGAATTGAACCAAGTTGCCTGATCTCCTTTGAGCTTCACATAAGCTTTTGACGCTGAAATTTCTCTGTCAAAGGCATTTGCTGTAACCTCAATCTCTGTATTGTTGGTAAATCGTTTGGCAGTTTCTTTGACAACTGCAAATGCCGATGGTAGGATCTGATCGAGAAAAGATGAAACTTCATTATTGGATTCTTCATTGAGTGCATCAATTTCAGTGTACAATGATTCTTTCTCGTCAATATCATCGCTCTGATCAATTTGTGCTAACAGGGTATTTATTTTTTCTTGAAAGGGGTTTCGAATGTCTTGAATTTGATCCTTAAATTCTTTGGTTTTGCTTCTCAATTTATCGTTTGATATGTCAGAGAGTTTTTTCTCTTCTGCAAGAATTTGAGAAACGACGGGTTGTATAGATTTTAAATCTTTTCTGGATTTATCTCCAACAAAAACATTTAGGACACGATTTAAAATACTCATGGTTTGCTATCAAAGACATCAAAAATAAGGAAAAAAAGGGCTTTGGTCGAATAAATGATGAAGCTAAAATTTTTTAATACTCATCCTCATTCCAAAGATAATCGTCGTCGGTTGGGTAATCAGGCCAAATCTCATCGATTGACTCATATATTTCTCCTTCATCCTCTATGGCTTGAAGGTTTTCGACAACTTCAAGCGGAGCACCCGTTCGAATAGCAAAGTCGATCAGTTCGTCTTTGTTTGCTGGCCAGGGCGCATCACTGAGGTAGGATGCAAGCTCTAAAGTCCAATACATAGTCTTCTGTATTAAAAATGCAAAAATATAGGTTTAACCGAATAATGCAAGCAAAATTCCTAGATTCTTGGAATCCACTTAACTTCCTCATTACCAGCGTTTTTACACATCAATCGTGCAAGGCAAAACAAATAATCTGAAAGTCGATTGAGATAAATCACGCCAATATCATCTACATATGCACTTTTGCTCAGCGTAACAGTTAACCTTTCAGCACGTCTGCAAACACATCTGGCCAGATGAGCGTGCGATGCTGTTTCACTTCCACCAGGAAGGATAAAATGTGTCATCGGAGGAAGGTCGGACACAATTTTATCGATACATTTTTCAATCCACTTGATATCATCATCAGTGATTTTTTGAATACGTAGATCAGTATGTTCGCCATCTACAGCAAGCATAGCACCTAAAACAAACAAATCATTTTGGATTTTAATCAAGTCACGATGATAATACTGTGATTCTGAGTTGGATGCAATCATTCCCATCCAAGCATTGAGCTCGTCAACAGTTCCATAGGTTTCGATACGCAAATGGCTTTTCGAAACTCGCTCACCTCCATATAATGAGGTCATCCCTTGATCTCCAGTTTTCGTGTAGATTTTCATAGACGTAACCTATCAGAGTAATAGGCGCAATTTTTTTGCTAAGTTAAGTCAATTTTTTTGATAACTATCTAAAAATCAGTTTTTTTCGTGTAATGGAGATCAATAATAAAAGCACTGAAACAAACAATGATAAGCGTGCGATATAATCCCCATATGTAACGTAGAAAGTGATTTGATTTTGTGGAATGATGGTCACAGACATGGCGTCTCTTTTCAGATAAGGGATTTGTTTTGTGACCTCGCCATATGAGTTGATTATTGCTGATATGCCTGAGTTGGCAGACCTGACAATGGGCAAACGTGTTTCTATCGCTCTGAGCTTTGTGTAACTCAGCAATTGGCGATGACCTGGAGTTGTTCCCCACCATGCATCATTGGTCATGACAGCCAATAACTCTGCACCATTGCGCACATAGCCCCCAACAAAACTCCCATATACAGATTCATAACAGATGATGGGTGCCACTTTACTGCCTTTTTTGAGCTGAAATACTTTGCGATCAGTATCCACTGCACGACTGCGAACTGTACCACCCAAATCAAGCATTATGTTGCCAAATAGGGGTTCTATGATTTGTTTGTAGGGGAGGGTTTCTGTTCCGACAACCAGCTTGGACTTGTGATATACCTGCAAGGGATTGGTTCCACTCAAAAATGCACTGTTGTAAAAATCCACCCATTGGTTGCCCATCTTATTTGAAGTTGGTGTTTTGTCAGCTTCTGAATACACCTGATACAGTTGAATGCCTGTTAATAGTTGGATGGGTTCAAATAGCGACAGCTCTTCGCTGATACTTTGGTAGAGAAAGCTCGATGATAAGCTTGGTAAGGAATAGCCAAACCCCTCTGTAAAATAGGTTTCAGGAGCAAGAATTAAGTCAGTCGTTGGCGTGAGCTCTGGTTTGATTAGCGCAAAGAGTGCTTTGGCTTGTTCTAGATCACTTGCGACAAACTTTTCTTCATAAGGATCAATATTAGGTTGTGCAATAACAACCTCAACAGCTTTGTTGTTTTGGGGTTGATGATTGGCATAAATCGCTAGTGATATGCAGACTGGAATTGCTATGGTGAGAACTGCAATAGCCATTTTTCGCAATCGAAATGTATTTGCTCGTATTGCTTTAAAAAATAAAATATTTACAATCATCACCCACAAACTCCCACCAAATACTCCTGTATATTCATACCATTGTATCCATGAGGTTGTTTCAGAAAACACATTTCCGAGTTGAAGCCAAGGCCACGAAAAATCCCAATGAAGGTGCAGCAGTTCGAAACTCATCCAAAAAGTGGTCAGAAATAACAATCCAGCTTGTGTCGATAGCTTTCTGATGACCATTCGTGAAAGCATAAAGACAACTGTCATCAGAGAACTATTCACAAGTACAGCAAAAAACATTCCGAAGGCTGATGCATTCCATATCCACCACGATATACCCAAATTCCAAAGAAAAAAGCTCAGAAAAAAGTGAGCAGTTATTCGTTTTGATTTTTTTTCAGGCTGATGATATAAGATTTTAAGCAAGGGGACAAATGCAATAAAAATAAGTAAAGAAAGGCCATTCATTGGCCATGCTAGTGTCAATAATAAAGCACTGAGAATGCTTTTGAATAGGTTGTTATTCATCTGTCCAAAGATATAAAAAAGGGTGGCGAGTTGGTGTTGTTTACTTTGTTATCTTCGCATTATGAAACTCCTCCCAAATTTATTTACGTTGGCCAACGCCGCAGTTGGTTGTTTGGCTCTTTATTTCATTTCAGTCATAGATTTTGAATCTGCAACCTATTGTGTCCTGATTTGTTGTGTTTTCGATTTTTTTGATGGTTTTTTGGCGCGTGCACTAGGTGCAACCAGTGAATTGGGGAAACAACTTGATTCCTTAGCTGATGTCATTAGTTTTGGGGTTGTTCCAGGGGCAGTTGCCACTGTGATGCTTGGTGTTTTGGATGTAGATTTCCCCTGGTTTTTTATTGGATTTATTA
>MDSV01237864.1_pt1 | contig 11821 bp, 8 predicted proteins | sample 810851 | NCBI WGS metagenome assembly MDSV01 (sample SAMN05326640, study PRJNA326480) | marine metagenome | isolation source: seawater | place: Atlantic Ocean: North East | collected 2012 | reverse complement strand
TGGAAGACGAAGAACACTTTGGTCCGTTACTTAAGATCATTCGCTATACCGATTTTGATACCGCTATTGCTCAGGCCAACAACACTCGCTTTGGCCTATCGGCCGGACTGTTAAGCGACAGCGAAGCGGATTACCAGCATTTCTTTACTCACATCCGGGCCGGGATTGTAAACTGGAACCGTCCAATTACCGGCGCCAGCAGTGCCGCTCCCTTTGGTGGTATTGGTGAAAGTGGTAATCATCGCGCCAGTGCCTACTACGCGGCAGACTACTGCGCATACCCGGTTGCCTCAGTTGAGCTGGATAAAGTGACTTTACCCGGCACTCTGAGCCCTGGATTAGAATTAGAATAAGGACAGAAATTCGTTATGCATAAGACAACCGATAGCCTGTTTTCGGCGCTCTGGAACGATTACGTTAGTATTACCCCCAGTGCGCTGCGCATTCATAAGCTGCTGGCCGGTGAGGAAAACAGCCCGCAAATCGTTAACGACCATGTGGCGTTTCGTACCTTTGCGCTGGATAAAACCCGCCTCTCTCACCTGGCTGAGCATTTTCTGGCACTGGGTTACGAAGCGAAGGGCGACTACGACTTTAAAGCGAAAAAAGTCACCGCCCAGCACTTCGAACACCCGGATCCAACAGTGCCTAAAGTGTTTATCAGTGAGCTACGCGTAAATGAGTTCTCTGCCGAAACACAGCGTATTATCCATGCGCTGGTAGAACAAATGCCTGCCAGTGTAGTAGAGGCCGAAAACTTTCTTTACTCAGGCCGTCACTGGCAGCTTTCCACCCAGGAATATCAATCGCTCATCAGTGAATCTGAATATGCCGGCTGGCTGGCCGCCTGGGGCTTTAGGGCTAATCACTTTACCGTGAGCGTAAACCACCTGAACAACATCGACACCCTGGCCGATGTAAACACCCTGCTGAAAGAAGCCGGTTTTGTGCTTAACACTTCAGGCGGCGAAATCAAAGGTGGTGAGTCTGTCTACCTGGCGCAGTCATCGACTATGGCTGATGAATACAACCGGGCGTTCAGCGATGGCAGTCTGAATATCCCTAGTTGCTTTTATGAGTTTGCCCAGCGCTACACTATGCCGGATGGCAAGCTATATCAGGGTTTTGTTGAAGCGTCTGCAGATAAGATTTTCGAAAGCACTAACGCGCGTTAATCTTGTATAGCACGGTCGGGTATTATTGTCCCGACCGTGTTTACTTAACCATGCGCCAGCCCTGGGTATGCTTTAATATAAACTGATCATAAGGCAGCGGTTTTTCAAACAGGAAGCCCTGATAAACATTTATGCCTATATTTTCCAGTAATGGCAAATAAGCAGAATTATCCACCCCTTCAATAATGACCTCCAGGCGCAAGCTGTCGAGCATTTTATAAATCCCATTTAACAGCGCACGCGCCCGCTCAGAACCATCTATCCCCTTTACCAGACTGCGATCGAGCTTTATCACATCAAAGTCAAACTTGCGCAAATAACTAAGCGACGAAAAGCCGGAGCCGAAATCATCCAGCGCGAGAATAAATCCATGGGATTTCAAAGCCGCCAGCCCTCTAATTGCCGCCGCTTCATCCTGAATGAAAATAGACTCAGTAATTTCGATCTCCACCAGCTCGGGCGACACAAAATGTTCTGCACAAATAGCAGCGGCATCTTCAGCAAAAGATTCACTTAACAACTGATTAGCACTGATGTTCACCGACAGTGGCAGGCTGATGCGCTCGGTTTCCAGCATGCTGATATATTCACAGGCAGACTCCAGGGCCACCAGCCCGATATCCATATCCAGACCGTGTTGCTCAGCCAGTGGAATGAAGATCCCGGGACTGACGATAATAAATTCGTCGCCACCCCAGCGGGTAACAATCGCCGAGGCAGGAAAGGCATTACTCAACAGGCGGGCAACAATCTGCAGACACTCATCGCCGAGCTCATGACCGGCAATATCATTGATTTGTTTAAAGCCGTCCAGGTCAATGAAAGACAATACAAAATGTTGTTGCTCATCCACCAGCTCTTCCAGCGCGCTACGCAAGCCTAAGCGATTCTTCAAGCCGGTGAGATCGTCGTGATTGGCCAGCACGCGTAGCTGTTGTTCGTTTTTCTTGCGTTCACTGATATCCCGCAAGGTGGCAATTAAGTAAGATGAACTCTGGTGCCTGGCTTCAAATACCGCCAGTGAAACGTCAACCGCAATAGCCTCACCATCCCGGGTAGTGAGTTCGGTTTCAAACCTTTCCTGCCGACTCTGATTAATTCGCTCCAGCGGTTCATGAGCATCACTTAGAAAACAATCCAGCCGCAACTTTTCGACAGTCTCAGTATCGCCGAGCCTGGCTAATCGCCTGAAAGCCTTGTTAGATTCCGTTATTTGCAGACTGGTAGACAACACCAGCATAGGTTCGCGGGAGCTGGAAAAAGCGGAAGCCATAAGCTGAAAGGATTGCTCGGCGCGATGTTCCCGGGTTTTATCCTTAGCCATTCCGACGATGTAGGTGGCGGTACCGGTTTACCCTCTTTCCAGCACCTTGCCTCGGGCGCGGGTCTATTGGTAACCACCCACCCCACGGATCCGGCAAATCAGTTCAATATCGTCGCTTTCACCATTAACCGCCATAGACCAGCTTAGCTGTGCCTGGGGTAAATCATCTGCATGCACCCTACGCATCAGCGCGATGGCATTTTGTTTAACCTCTCGCAGTTGCTTGTGGCGTAAGCCGAAGGAACGGATGATGAAAGCATCTTCCTCTGCATGCCACTCAAAATAGCTCTCCTGACTGGCCCATAGCGCCAGTTCAAGCTTTTCCTGGTCGCTACGACTTGTGGTCAGCGCATCATAAAGGGCCCTACTCTTTTCTGTGAGCAGAGTTTCGGCTTGTTTTCTGGCCGCCTTTTCCCGTTCCAGTCGTCGGGTCAGACTGGCAACACTGGCTGCAGGGGTGAGATATCATTCACGATGCAAGCAATTTAACGTCTATATGATAAGTGTGCGGTACTTCGGTTGGCGTCACATGATGCTCAACCCGTTGCGAGAAATTCGCTGCTGTGCCATCAATAAGCCCCTCAGCCAGGGCATAAAGGTCGTGCATGGAATGATATTCCATCTTAATTGTGTCGGGAGTACGTTCCAGTACCTTAAACGAAGGCAGGTCAGCGTCAGGGTACAACTTCCTGGCCTGCACATGGATATCATCATCCAGGCAATCGAGGATCTCCAGCACCGACTGTCGGTTGGCCATCATCTCGGCATGACCTGCCGATAACACCGTGAACAGGTACTCGCCATAATCGTACAATAAATCGTTCAGTGGCCGGCCGGTCTTATTGACCAGCACCACCATAATTTTTCGCAGCTCACTGAAAGTGATAATAACCCACCGCGGTAAAAGCACCGTCATTCTCCAGGTTTGCCTTAACCAACACTTCGTCGGCAAACTCAGGTGAGATATTGTCCTCGAGCATTTCCACCAATGACGTGAACACAATTCCAAGCATAGCAACTTTCCCTAAATCCTATGGCAATTGGTATTAAGTGTAGAAGAAGTGGCTGAAAGTACACACAAATTGCCCGCTAAAACAGGATTTTTAGACTAAAGGTGATAGCACTGGGGGGACGTTTTACAGAAATGTGTGCGCCCTGTGAAGCGAGGGCGCTAAATAACAGTTAAATTTCGATGTCGACCTGGTCAACGCGCTGTAACCCGCGGGGGAGCTTATTACCGCGACGACCGCGCTCGCCCTGGTAGTGCGCCAGATCGTCCGCGCTCAGGGTCATACTTCGTTTGCCCGCAGTAATTTTAACTGCCGCACCTTCAGGAACGACCGCAAGCACTTTGACATACTCTTCGTGGGTTTGCGCTTTGGCCGATGGGATACTGATAAGCTTGTTCCCCTTACCTTTACCCAGGCTCGGCAAATCCCGTAATGGAAACAGCAACATACGACCTTCGTTTGAAATAGCCATGCACCAGTCAGTTGCCAGGTTATCCACTCGCTGCGGGGCGAGCACTTTGGCACCAGTCGGCAGGTTAAGATAGGCTTTACCTGCTTTGTTTTTACTGATCATATCAGCAAAGGTGCCAACGAAACCGTAGCCAGCGTCGGAGGCCATCAGGTACTTTCCGTCATCTGCGCCCATCACTACATGGCTAAACTGCTCCCCGGCCACCACACTGAAGCGACCGGTCAGAGGCTCACCCTGACTTCGGGCCGATGGCAAGCCATGCGCATCACAGGAGAATGCCCGCCCGGAGGTGTCGAGAAATACCACTGGCTGATTACTGCGCCCCTGCGCACTGGCAAGGTACTTATCGCCTGACTTATAACTTAAGGCCTCAACATCAATATCGTGCCCTTTAGCGCACCGTGCCCAGCCTTTTTCAGAAAGCACTACAGTAACGGCTTCACTGGGCACCAGTTCTTTCTCGCTCAGAGCCTTAGCTTCCGCTCGCTCAACAATAGGAGAACGGCGGTCATCACCGTAGATTTCAGCATCCTGGAGAATCTCTTTCTTAATCAGTGTTTTTAAACGGCGATCGGAGCCAAGTAACTGCTGCAGATGGTCGCGTTCTTTTTCCAGCTCTTCCTGCTCACCCCGAATTTTCATTTCTTCGAGCTTGGCAAGGTGGCGCAGTTTTAATTCGAGAATGGCTTCGGCCTGTTTGTCACTCAGACTAAAGCGGCGCATTAACTCCGCTTTGGGTTCATCGTGGAAGCGGATAATTTCAATTACCTCATCAATATTCAAAAAGGCAATCATTAAACCTTCAAGAATATGCAGGCGAGCCAGTACTTTATCCAGACGGAATTGTAATCGACGGGTGACAGTATCTTTTCTGAATACCAGCCATTCACTCAGGATAGCCCGCAAATCCTTGACCTGCGGCCGGCCATCCAGGCCAATCATATTCAGGTTAACCCGGTAACTTTTTTCCAGATCGGTGGTGGCAAACAGATGCTGCATCAATTGTTCGGTATCGACCCGGTTAGACCGTGGCACAACCACCAGCCGGGTGGGATTTTCATGATCTGATTCATCGCGCAAATCGCTGACCATGGGTAACTTTTTGGCCTGCATCTGGCCGGCAATCTGTTCCAGAATTTTCGCACCCGAAGACTGATGCGGCAGTGCAGTAATAACCACATCGCCATTTTCTTCATGATACTTAGCGCGCATCTTAATGCTGCCGCGCCCGGTTTCGTAGAGCTTACGAATATCACTGCGCGGGGTAATAATTTCGGCATCGGTGGGATAGTCAGGACCCTGAATATCCTCAAGTAATTCATGTAGCTCGGATTTGCTGTTATCCAGTAATCTGGCACAGGCATTAGCGACTTCACGCACATTGTGCGGCGGAATATCGGTGGCCATCCCCACGGCAATACCGGTTACCCCGTTAAGCAGGATATGCGGTAATCGTGCTGGCAGCACCTGCGGCTCGTTAAGCGTGCCGTCAAAGTTAGGGATCCAGTCAACGGTTCCCTGGCCCAGTTCTGACAACAGTACTTCACTGAATTTAGACAGCCGCGCCTCGGTATAACGCATAGCAGCAAATGACTTAGGATCGTCTGGCGCTCCCCAATTGCCCTGGCCGTCGACCAACGGATAGCGATAGGAAAAAGGCTGAGCCATGAGGACCATGGCTTCGTAACACGCAGAATCACCATGGGGGTGGAATTTACCCAGTACATCACCCACGGTACGGGCTGACTTTTTGTACTTTGCCGTGGAGCTCAGGCCCAGATCGGACATCGCATAAATAATCCGCCGCTGTACGGGTTTGAGGCCATCACCAATATTGGGTAAGGCACGGTCCATGATGACATACATGGAGTAATTCAGATAAGCGTCTTCAGTAAATCGTCGAATGGGGAGCTGTTCGACACCGTCTTGGTTAATGGTAATTTCGTCGCTCATGGGTACTGTTTTATTCTCGTCTTATTATTTACACCAATCCGCCGGGGGAGTGTGAGTTGCCGCAAAGATTTTCACCCCATTGTGAGTGAATCCGCCATGAAGCGCAATAGATCATCTGTGTCACCCCGGGCAGATTAATCCTTATTCAATCAAGCTTTTGCAGACGAGCCAAAGTTAGGGTTTAATAAGCGTTTGGCAACCGCCATCTGTATTTAAAGGCGCACTCATTTTGATCGGCAAATTCTCCGTTATCCGCTGGCTACTTTTGCTTACCTGGCTCAGCCTGCCAGCGCACGCCGGTGTGCATCTGTATGACGGTGAACAAACCCAACTGCTGGCCGACAACTTTGCTATTCAGCATGAGCAGTCTTCGCCCTTTACCATCAGTGACATCCTCAAACGTCGCCACGAATTTATTTACCAGGCCGACAATAACCCCAACTATGGTTTCAGCGATAAAGGTCTGTGGCTGTATGCTGAGCTGTCCAACTTGTCCCACAACACCGACTGGGTATTCTCATTAAACTTCAGTCAGCTCGATACGGTTGACTTCTACCTGGTGATTAACAACGAGGTGGTATCGCAGAGTCATCAGGGCAAGCTACAACGCGAACAGCTTTACCGCGTGCCGACCTTTAACACCAGCATTTCCATTGGGGAAGAAGCTGAACTGTTTATCCGCGTACAGAGCGATTCTTCCAGCCTGATTGCACCGATTTATGTAATGTCGGAGGCGGCCGAAATTCGTATCAGCCAGGTAGATAACCTTATCTGGGGCCTGTTTTATGGCGGACTGTTCATTCTGGCCATCTACAATCTGGTGCTCTATTTTGGTTCCCGTGAGCCAAGCCTGATTGCCTATGTGGCTTATATCGTTACCGTACTGGTCTGGCAGTTTGTATGGGGCGGCCACATCGACTTTTTCTTTCGTGATTCCCTGTCACCACTACTGTCGCCCTATACGTCGCTGATATTCTCATTGATAGGCATCAGCTCCGGTATTTTCTCGCTGATATTCCTGGAAACCAAAACTCATTCACCGTCCATGCATCCGGTGGTTGTGGCCTTTTTATGGTTGCAGGCCATCATGGGGCTGGCTACGCTGGTCGATATCTTCCCACCGGTGTGGGAGCATAATCTGGTGTATGGCATTGGTATGTTGTCGATCACCAGTTACATCACAGCGGGGTTCGAAGCCTACGGTAAACGCTACCGACCAGCGCGCTACTTTATTTTTGCGTGGGGTATTCTGGCCACCGGTGCCATTGTTGGTATGCTTAGTCTGATGGGTATTTTGCCGTCGAACCTGCTTACCACCTATTGTTTTCAGGTGGCGGTATTCTGTGAGGCAGGCCTGTTTTCTATAGCCCTGATGGAGAAAAGCCGCAGCCAGCTTGAGAACGAAGTCAGCCAGGCCACCGACGAACTACGCCACAATATGGAGCTGATAGAAGAGCAAAACGCCCGGCTCGACATCGCCCGTAAAGACGCCATTAAAGCCAGTAATGTTAAGTCACAATTTCTGGCCAACATGAGTCACGAGATCCGTACGCCTCTAAACGCCATTCTGGGTTTCAGTAAAGAACTCACTAACCTGACCCTGCCAGTGGATAAAATGGAACAGGTGCGGATCATCAACACTGCGGCCGACAACCTGCTCACCATTGTTAATGACGTACTGGATTTCTCAAAAATCGAAGCCGGTAAACTGCAAATTAATAATCAGCCATTCTCCCCCAACTCTTTGATTGAAGAGATGGTGACCATTATGTCGAAGTCGGCACATATGAAAGGACTGGAGTTTATTCTTGAACTGGGCCCGTTACCGGAAAAGCTGATTGGCGACGTATTCCGTATCCGGCAAATCCTTAACAACCTGCTAAGTAACGCCCTCAAATTTACCTCCTCGGGCTATATTAGACTGGCCGTAGAAGGTAAGGCACTGCAACACGGAATTCATGAGCTGGAAATTAAAATCGAGGATACCGGTATTGGTATCAGTCGCAAGGATAAGAACAAACTGTTCAGCGCGTTTTCCCAAATCGATGACGCGCTTAACCGCAGCTACCAGGGAACGGGCCTGGGCCTGGTGATCTGCCAAGAGCTGGTTAAGTTAATGCGTGGCCACCTTACGCTCAAAACCTCACCGGGACAAGGCAGTACCTTTACCGTTGTGCTACGAACCAACCAGTTAAGCCAGCGTTATGCGCTCTCACCATTACCTGAGTGGCTTAACAAACGGGTATTAATTTTTGACCCGCACCCCCAGAGTCGCCGCGCCAGCGCGCAAATGATGATTAGTCTGGGGGCCAGGGTATATTGCGTAGAGTCTATTGCTCACCTGACGTCTATTGAAGAAGAGTTTGATTACCTGTTTGCCACCCTGCCAACGCTGAAAAAAGCCGCCCGTGAGCAAATGCTCGAAGCCTTGTGCGTATTTAACGCCGATAAGCGAATCCTCTGGTACTCCGGTGACGAGCCGCTGACCGACTTTCCTGCCTACATCGAGGGTTTTGAGGCCCAGGTCAGAATGCCACTTACCATTACCAAGCTTGAGGGGATTGTTCACGGCAACATTAAAGAAAAAGTCTCTTCCCAGCAAAGTAAGCTCAACACATTGCCCAAAGCCCGTATTCTGGCGGTGGACGATATGGACATGAACCTGAAACTACTGGATACCTGGCTGGCGGACTCGCCGGTACAACTTACTTTATCCACCAGTGGTCAGGACTCAGTGAATCGCTGTAAAAATGAAGAGTTTGATTTAATTCTGATGGACGTTCAGATGCCGGGAATGGATGGCATTCAGGCTACCCGCCACATCCGTAAGACGCCGCTTAACGCCGGAACGCCAATTATTGCCGTTACCGCCCATGCATTTAAGGAAGAGCAGGAACGCCTGCTATCATCCGGCATGGAAGATTACCTGCCCAAGCCTATTGAGTTTTCCACGCTTATTACCCTGATTAAACGCTGGTGTCAGGGCGTAGATAGCAGTGCCATGGCGCTGCCAACGCTGGATTGGCAGCTGGCCCTTAAGCGTGCAAATCAGAACCGGGATTTAGCGATGGAACTGCTCCGTGAATTTATTGCTCATTTACCGCAAGCGGCAGAAGTCATCAGAAGTGAATGGGATGCCCGCCATTACAAGGGCGTTCAGGATGAGATCCACCGCCTCCATGGAGCCTGTTGCTACACTGGAGTCCCTAAACTCCAGGCGTTGGCCAATGAGATGGAGTCAGCCCTCAAACTGGGCAATCATTATGAAGTAGCAGAAATGCTGCCGACCATCATTCTGGAATGTGAAATCGCGGCCGCTCAGGCTGACAAGTTTATTCAGGACAACGGCGCCTTTAATTCCCACTAAGCCTGTTCTCGTAACCGCGCTACCTGGCATTCACGTAACAGCCCGACAAACTCGCCCGGCTCACGGTCTAATTCGCTGGCGGAAATAAACACGTCATAGCCCAGCGCACTTCTTACCGCTGTCATGCGATTAGCCAGAATTGCCTTAATACCAGTTAAGGTCTCACCGTTTTCCAATACGAAGGGTTTATCTTCAAACAAACTGCTGCTGTAGCAGCCGCCAGTCGAACAGGACTTGTCCTGTGTGTGAACCATCAGTGGCCTTTGCTCAATAATGATGTGGGAGGCCAGACGTGGCGAGATGGTGGTTAAAAAATCGTCGTACCGTTTTAATTTAAAGCCCACCAGTTCCAGAGTGTCATGGTCCAGCCCGCGACTCACACGGGGGCAATCCACCCGCTGGATATCGTCCCAGGCAATATGCCATTGTCCGCAGCGATGCTGGTAGCTTACTTTATCCCGGCCGATAGCCAGGCTATGCGGCGGCTCCCGTAATTTAAACCAGCCCACTAATATGGTCACAATGCCGCCACTTATGGCAAAGATGAGGGGTAAAAACAACCAGTCAGGACTAAGGCTCAACGCCACTGAAGCAATCAGCAATACGGCTACGCCAATCAGAAGCGTGGTCAGGCCGTTGCGCTTGGCTGTAGAGCGGATAAAAATGTAATCATCGCTGGAAGACATAGAAATACACCACAAACATTAATATTGTCCAAATCACATACAGGCGCATACGTTTACAAAACGGGCAGTTCGTTGACCACCAGCCGGCCTTGTTTTTACTCCCCTTCGCGGAGGACTCAGTCTGGCTCTGGTTCGTCATTTTTTCGGGCTCAGGCATACGCGGTACTGTTCATTTAAACGACGGGTTTGATTAAATAGTTTATCATGCCCGGGTTGCAACGCTGAGGGAATATATTTAGCACGCCAATCTTGGCAAGATTTACGCACAGGGATATGATCCCGCGCAACGATAATCCGCACGGCAGTTAGCGATTTTTGCTACACTAGCCACAAATCAATGAGGCCGCAGCTAAATCTATGTCGAGTTTCACCGGTAATCATATTCTTTCTGTCTCTCAGTTCGATCGTGATGCGATAGAACTGGTTTTTAGTGTCGCCCAAAGCATGGAACCTTACGCCAAGCGCCAAAAAAGAACCACTGTTCTTGATGGCGCAATTCTGGGTAACCTGTTTTTTGAACCCAGTACCCGAACCCGGGTGAGCTTTGGGACTGCCTTTAACCTGCTCGGCGGTGAAGTGCGGGAAACCACCGGCATGGCAAACTCTGCGCTGGCTAAAGGAGAATCCCTTTACGATACTGCCCGGGTACTTAGCGGCTACTCCGACATTATTGCCATGCGCCATCCGGCTGCCGGATCGGTTGCTGAATTTGCCCAAGGCAGCCGGGTACCGGTGTTAAACGGCGGTGACGGCGCCAATGAGCATCCCACCCAGGCCTTACTTGATCTGTTTACCATTAAGCGTGAACTGCAGTTTAATAACAAAACCATTGATGGTCTGCATATCGCCATGATTGGTGATTTACGTTACGGGCGAACCGTGCACTCCTTGTCTAAACTGCTGTGTTTATTCAAGAATGTTCGTTTTACTTTGATATCTCCTAAAGAACTGGCGATGCCGGACTATATTCTGGAAGCTATCGAAAATGCCGGCCACTCGTTACAGGTTACCGACCAGCTGGAAGGGAATATGGACGCCGATATTTGTTATCAGACCCGTATTCAGGAAGAGCGCTTCCCTTCGCAGGATGAAGCCAATAAATACCGCGGAAAATTCCGTTTAAATCAGTCGATTTACACCCGGCATTTTCAATCTAAAACCGTTATTATGCATCCGTTACCGAGGGATTCCCGTACAGAGGCTAACGAGCTGGATAACGACCTCAATCTCAACCCTAATCTGGCGATTTTCAGACAAACCGACAACGGCGTATTAGTGCGCATGGCGTTATTCGTTCTCACGCTCGGCGTGGAAAATCTGGTGAGTCAATACGAAAAGCCTGTCATCTGGTATAGCAATAAGAGCTAAAAACATTATGCAACGATCCGAACAACTATTTGAGCGCGCCCAACTTTCTATTCCCGGTGGCGTAAATTCACCTGTGCGAGCCTTTAAAGCAGTCGGCGGAACACCGCGCTTTATTGAAAAGGCAGACGGCCCGTATATCTATGATGTGGATGGCAAGCGATACATTGACTATGTGCAATCATGGGGGCCTATGGTGCTGGGCCACAATAACGACAAAATCCGTGAAGCGGTTATCCATGCCGCCGCTTCGGGTTTGAGCTTTGGCGCCCCCACTGAAGCCGAAATTATTATGGCCGAAAAAGTGCGTGAGATAGTGCCATCCATGGAAATGGTCAGAATGGTGAACTCAGGCACCGAAGCCACGATGTCAGCCATTCGCCTGGCGCGTGGTTACACCGGCAAAAATAAGCTGGTGAAATTTGAAGGCTGCTATCATGGCCACGCCGATTCCCTGCTGGTAAAAGCC
>MDSV01227236.1_pt1 | contig 11821 bp, 6 predicted proteins | sample 810851 | NCBI WGS metagenome assembly MDSV01 (sample SAMN05326640, study PRJNA326480) | marine metagenome | isolation source: seawater | place: Atlantic Ocean: North East | collected 2012 | reverse complement strand
GCTTTATTACATTGGATACATTTGAGTGTACAATCCGCATTCGTTGACATGAATGTCTTCATTAACTTCTTTGGTTTCGTCCTCTTCCACCACTCTCTTCTCCTCTTTTTGGTGTCTCTGTCTTTTAAGCAACTCCGCGGATAAGTGAACAGCTGTTTGCAACGTTCTTTCGTTCTTTTTGGCCTCCTGTCTACTCTCCACGTTTTCCATTAACGCCTGTTCCAGGCGTCTTTCGCTGGACGTCACTCGCTTCGTTAACCGATCGTTTTCGTTTCGCGAAGCTTCTAATTTCCTCGCAATCTCTTCGACTTTCCGAGCCGATGCCAACATGGATGTCTTTTCTTCCCTCTCTTTATCCATCAAATCTCTCATCTCTTCAATCTCCTCCCTCAAACCTTGCACAATCTTCTCCTCCCTTCTTTTCGCCCGTTCACTTTTCTCCACCAACTGCTCCATCGCGCGTCTCTCCCTCTCCTTCTCTTTCCGTCCTCGCTCCGTCTCTTCTCTCAAATCTTCCACTTCTCTTTCCAACTTTACTTTCAACGCGCGTAACTCCAACGCGTGCACTCTTTCGTCCACCAACGCCCTCTCCAACGCGTGTTCCGTCCTCGCTCGCTCTCGACTCGCCTCGCGTTCAGCCATCGCGAATTCTTTCCGTCTCGCGCGTTCCGTCGCCAGTTCCACGCGAAGTCGTAATATTATCGAGTCTTTATCCTCGTTCCCGTCGTTCGAGTGGTGCCACCACGCCGGGTCCGTCGGGGTCTCTGCCATCGTCGTCGTCGTCGTCATCGTCCAAAAGATCTCTCTTCTCTCCTTTCCCTTTCTTCTTTCTTTTGTGAGCACTTTGTATTCTTGGCACCTAAAAATAGACGAACGATGAAGAAGAAAAGAAAAAAAACGAGCCCTTAAACCCTAATCGTGCCCACATTTTCTTTTTCAAATTTTTCAAAAAAACTCTGTCGTCTTCACTCGTCGAGACTTTTGCGTCAAGACGGACGTGGGACTGGAAGAGACCGTCGACGAGCGTTCCGAGCTCTCGAGCGCTGGTCGCGGCGAAGAAATCATGATGGGCGTGGGCGATATAGTGATCGCTTCGCTCGCGGAGGACGAGAAGGAGAAAGAGAACACCCCACCTCCTCTTCCCGAGAAGACGACGATTCCGATGGCGACTTTGACGATTCCGACGAACGCGAAAGAAAACGAAGAGCAGGAAAGAGCGGTTTCGGTGGACTCGGACGGGTTTGAGATTGCTGGAAAAGAGGGTGAAGGGATGGGCGCGACGTCGACCGAGGCGAAGGCGAAACGGACGAGAGAGAAAATGGAGGAGCAACGCGTTCGAGAGCAGAAAAAGCTGGACGCGCAGAGACAGAGAATGTTCGAAAAGCAAAAGAAGGAGGAGGAAAAGAAGAAGCGAATGGAGGAGAAAGAGATGCGGAGAAAAGAGCGAGAGAAGGAGCTGGAAGAGAAACGAATGAAACGAGAGGAAGAGAAAAGAGAGAAGGAGGAGAAGAAAAGACGAGAACAGGAGGAGAAGAACAGGGTTGAAGAGGAGAAACGAATGAAACGAGAGGAAGAGAAACGAGAGAAGGAGGAGAAAAAGAGACGAGAACAGGAGGAGAAGAATAGGATTGAAGAGCAGAAGCGAATGGAGAAGGAACGACGGGAGGCTCTGAAGCGAAAACAGAGCGAAAAGTTGCTCGGTTTTTTTAAGCAGAAGTCGCCGAAAAAGAAGCTGAAAGCGTCATCCTTAGTGGATGTGTCATCGTCGCCGAGTAAGGAAATCGTGAAGATGTTGGATGAGGAGTTGTTCAATAAGTCGAAAGCTTTGGATGTGGACGTCGTTCAAAATTGGAAGAGGACATTAGAAAAGTTCAAGTCTGCAAGAGGAAAACAGACGACAAAAATACGACACTGGAACGCTCGTGTGCACATGTCGCCTAAAGATTTCGATCCCTTTCGTGCCAAAAGCAGCTCTCCGGAGGAAGACGATGACGACGGAGTGGAAATTATTGGCGATGATGGTGGCGACGTCTATGTCGTAGACACGTCGAAAGCAGCAAAAGGTCATCGACCAATAAAATATAAGAAATATTACAATTTCGCATCTTACGAGTTGAATTATCACGAACGGCCACCATGGTATGGCTACTGCTTGCCTTCGGGACGACCAACTTTGTCCCAGACTTTACTTAGAAAATTGGCGCGAAACTGGCGCAGAAAATGTGACGATGTCGACTACGACTGCGATTCTGGTGGAGAGGATTACGAGTACGAATCCGAAGGCGAAGATATCATGGACGAGGGGGACGATTTGGAAGACGAGGACGAAGATTTAGACGTCGAAGACGAGGAAGAAGATGGACAAGAATTTTTTATCCCCGATACGCGAATCATCCGAGGCGAGTTTGGCCAAGATGACGAAGAAGAAAACCTCGACGCCATTCGAAGAGAAGATTCGTGTGATGTAGAATCTATGGGTCCTAGTACTTCTATATATATCTCAAGATCAAAAGCGCGAAGGACGATTCAACAATGGGTTGGCGAAGCGAAGAAACAAAGAAAAACGCTCGTCGTAACATCGCTGTTAGGTTCTGCCGAAGATGGTATTACACGAGATGTTGATGGCGTTGTGCTGAAAGGGTTTGAGATTAACTCGCACACGATGAAAGGATTTATCACGTGTGGCGTCGACTACGAAGAAGCGAAGAAGAAAACGGAAGACGAAGCAGAGCGCGTTAAGCGCGAACAAAAGAAAATGAAATTAAAGGAAAAGAAAGCGATGAAGGAAGAAACAAAAGCACAAAGTGACGCCGCTAAAAATGAAAACGGCACCAGCGCGGAATTCGGTAAGACGACTTTTGTGACGCAAGAAGGATTAGACAAGTTGTTCAAGACGAATAACAGCAGTGGTGCTAAACGAGTATTGGATTCGTGGGTCAAATATAAAGATGAACCTGCGGCGCAGTCGACCGAGGTTGTGATACCGACCGTTCCTGAAAGCACAGATTCGGAAATATGGGATTCCTTTCGGAAAAGATTGCTCGAGACTAACGCGACAACGAATACAAATCCTTTGGGAGAATATTTGTTGTGGTTTGATTCGATGGATGTCTCGCAGATAAAATACGCGCATTTGCACACTCCTTTGGATCAACCAGCCTTACATGTTTCCAACGCCTTTACCGTTGTCGGAAAAATGCCGACGGACATTGCAAAGTTAATCGGGAAGCTCGCCAGTCAAGCAGGGAGGCCAGAAGTCGCCCGCGTTGAACTAATCAGGGTAATGAGGAAAATCGTGAGTATAACGCGCGATAATACGCTTCACCTTTCGACGCCACAGATAACTGTTGCGAATAATGCTGAAATGTCAATAAACAAAGCAGCACCAATGCCCGTCTTGCTCGAAGAAGCTGCTACGGCAACTTCGATCAAAAATATCGTCGACGATATTTTTTCATTGCCAGCTACTTCGAACGCGTTGAAACAAGAAGCATTTGCACTTTTGTACGAGTGTGTCGTCAAACATGCAGAATTGGATCCCGCAAGAAAGATGTGGAGAAACGACATTATTCGAAACGTTTGTCACACGAGGAGCTTTCTCGATGCGACTGCTTCGTATTTTATGAAATCGTCGAAAGGTGAACACTGGCAACAAGCACAAGAACAACACCGACAACAAAATGCCATGCAAATGGCTAATGAAATCACGAAAGGCTCTTTGTGCGACACTTTTTGTGTTTTGCGCTCGGTCGAGGCGAGTCGACTCGCTTTGGCCTTGTGTGAGTTTGTTTTGCACACTTTTCAAGACGAAGGCGGATTAAAGAATATTGATTTCGAGGATATCAACGGGAAAGAGTATACGCTCGCTTTCCGGGTGGCACCAGAAGCATTGAGCGCAATTTCAAACATGATAGCGTCGTGTCCGAACGTCTTCAAATCCTCCAAGGTTTGCGAAGCCATAGAAAAAGTAGGAAAGTTTGTGGCCAGACTTTCTGCTATTTTTGGCAAATCGCCAGAAACTGAAAAGCTGACGAAAGACGCATTAGAGGTTTTAAAGAACGCCATCGGTTTCGGCACCGATAAAAGAGCCGGAGATTGCTTGCTCAAAACTCTCGGCGATTGTGGTGACATGATGGTATCTTTAAGTCTATTTAATCATCCGACTGTGCAGGAAGTCAAAGATTTTGTACGAAACCGCATGAATGACCTTCGCACTAACAAAGCCATTCTCGAGGAAGTAGGAATACATCAATAAATTACTTCGCATTATTCTAGACATACAAATACATTGACAATACTGCGTATCTACAAGATATCACAACGTGTATCATTTTTTCTCCGACGCGGTCCCTCGCGCAATGTTGTTTCTACTCTTTTGCTCCGCACCGCCAGTGCCATCATTCGCTACCACACCAACTGCGGCGTAAGGTGAACTCCCATTCAAAACGCCTTTCAGTCTCATTGGGAGTGCAACTTTGCCCAAACACAACGTTTTTACTTCACGAATCACGTCCTCTTCGACATTTGAAAGCAAAAACACGCAGTTATCGGCTTCATTCACAGAACGTACGACAGCTAACCCCACGCACGACTCGTCCTCGAGCAACAATCCAACCACCGAGGCGTTCAGGGCTTTCAAAGCATCGTTTTTGTTTGGAATATCTGAAAATAGCACCTTAATTTTCACGTCGTCTAACGATACGCGCCATGGTGTCGCTTGTTCTAATCCCTTGGCAATTTCTGCGAACGCGGTGGCCTCATTCGTCAAGCGCAGACCACCGCATTCTGGTCGACCGGCGTGTCTTGCCACCACTTGTTTCGCCCACGCGAGCCATATTAATGCGCGACTTTCCTGAGGCGAACGCTTTGAAATTTGCTTTTCACCTTCCATTTCGTCGTCATCGTTTCTACCTTGAGCGCCGGCGGAAACGTAGGTAATTGCAGTGCCTTCTTTATCAGGGAACGACATGCAGCCGTCAAACGAAGCGATATCCCTCTTCTCTACACCTCCTTCGCTGCTATTATCATTGTTGATGTCTTTGCTATTGTTAACATTCCAAAACGCTCCACCTGGACAGTTCCTTCTTTCCACGTGCGATTGAACGTTCAAAACTTGCGTTAAATTCGGCACTCTGTCTAAAAACTTCGCTAAAGCTTCTAAACCGGCACCTTTTACCCAACCGTTGCAATTGATTAAAAGCGCTTCGGTTCTGTTCGTCGATCTTTCCTCTTTCATTTTTTCCAACCATTTATCCAAGCACTCGACGCACGCATCCACGTATGCATCGATATCGCTCTCTGGAGAGTAGTCACCAATAAACTTTTGAAAAAAAGGCTTCTCACCAGAACCTAAAAATCCTCCGCCCGATAACCTCAACGCCGGCGGTCCTATCAAAGGCGTCCGCAATGTTGTCACAGAAACCAAACCAGGAGCCGTCCTTTCTGGTTGCCCCGGATCGATATCCAAAAAACCAACTTTTTCGTAATCAATCATCAACAAATTCGCAACATACCTAGCAAACGTAGACTTCCCAACTCCTTTTGGCCCGATGAACGCAATCACCGCAGGTGGCCCTTTCGGGTCCCTCGAAAGTTGCCTCACCGTATCCCCTGCTGCGGTCCCAGCTCTCGCCCAATCTTCTGGAATCTTGTTCCTAGCTAAAGTCCCGTTCGCGTTTTCTAGTATTTCCTCTGGCATTGATGTCGTTGACTTTTCATTCGAAGCGTTACTTCTTGCTTGATTCGCTACGTCGTTCAAATTCTCTTGTGGTGATACCTCTGGCACCTCCGGCTCGCCGTTTTTATTCGCCTCTTGACAATAATTGCTATTATTATTATCATTATCATTATTATTACTCAACGTCACCAACTCGAACGATGAGAGATTCCTCTTCATCCCTTTCGCATTGGCTTTCTCCTCTTTCTCCTTCCTGTGTTCTCTCTGCAAATGTGCGATTTTCTGGTGCGACACTTGCTTAATCCTCTGAAAGCGTTCCGCTAGGAACCCTTTCCCTTTTGCTAATATCACCGCTTTCAACTCCTCTTTGGGCATTTCCACGTCTTCTCCACCTTTCACTGCAACGCACAGCTCGTCGTCCAATGGCAACGGCGTCAATCGAATTTCTGCCCCCAACGCCCCCGACCGCACGGTCACCGCGTTCCCAACCAATCTCGATGCTCTGCAGTACTGCTCGGGGTGGTCGCATCTCGCTAAATATCCGTTGATGCACACGACCGCAGAAGTCACTTTCACTCCGCACGACCCTTCGATAGCAATCGATTGGTGCGGATGTAAGTGAACATCCACCGGTTGTTTGTCAGGCGCAACAGTCACCTCAGTTTCCGCTCGTTCTTCCAAATGCAAGGTCGGGGAAAACCTCGTCGTCGTTTCGTTGTTTTTATTGTCTTCGCGTTTCCTTCGCTTCGCCGCCGTCGGCGAGGAGGCGGTGTTTTTCGTCATCTTCGTCGGCCGTCGAAGCGCTTTTTACAGCTCGCGGCGTCCTCTCTTCTTCCCGACGTAAACCCGAACGACCAAGCAGCGCTTCCGTCGTGTGTGTTGTTGGTCTCGCGTGGTGTCGCCCAATCAAACGCCGTCCCTTTGTTTGCGGCTCTTTCGACAGAATGAAGAACAGAATAATATATAAAATATGGGTCGTTTTTGGTCGCTTAACCACCCACCGTGGCAGGACGCAGGATCGTTTTTGGCGCTTTTTTCGACGAAAAAAAATTTACTCCAAAATCTTTTCCGTCCCTCTGTTGCGTTTAAAAAATTCTATTTGCTCTCGTGGGCCCACTGTGGATTTTTCGTCGTAAAAAGTCGTCTCGTCCTTTGGGAGGATTTCCTTCGTGCTTTTAGCTTGGACAAAAAAATTTGACTCGATTCTTTCGTTTGTCCAAACACGAGTCCCAAAATCGCACTGTTTAAGGACTCATTATCAGTTGCTTTCTTTTCAAGGGAAAAAAGGAAAAAGGAAATCCATCCATAATAAAAACTGTTGTTTCCCGGGAAAGGCTTCTCTTTTCTTCTTTTCCGGGGGTAAGAGCGGAGGAAACTTTGGAAAGACGGCGGAGAGAGAGAGAGACGCGCGCGAGCCGAAGAAGGAACGCGGAGAGTGATGGCGTCGCTCGCGGGATGCGCGCCGTGCTTTTTCTGCGCGTCTTCGCATCGGGAACACCAAGAACGAGAACGACGACGGAAACGACGACGGCGACTTTGTGGGAAGAGGTGCGCGAAGAAGAAAGAGATGAAGGCGAAAACGAGGTCGAGAAAAAGCCAGGTAACGATGGGAGACTCGGGACCGTTGTCAGGAAGCAATCGGACGGTGAAACTGATCGATCTGAGCGACAAAATCGTCCCGTATCAAACCGGATGGCAAATGCAAAAAGACGTGCTCCAAAAACAGTTAGACGCGGAAACCGCATTGACCACGTCGAATTACGGAGACAATGAAGACGATCACATTGAGAAGATTTTATTCGAACACGACGCGTTAATTGTATTGCAGCACGAAAAAGTCATCACGTTAGGTGCCGGGAGCACGACGGATAATTTGAAGTTTAACATCGACGAACCGCCGAAAGACCTCGGGTTTGAAGTTCACAGGTGCGAACGCGGCGGAGAAGTCACTGTACATTTACCCGGACAGTTAGTTTTATATCCGATATTAAAACTCGACCAAAGGAAAGGGGCTAGTTTAAAACCCGATTTACACGAGTACATGCGCAACTTAGAAGAAGTCGCTCTGCTCGTCGCCAGCTCGTTCGGCGTGGAAAAAGGACACCGCGAAGACGGTTTAACCGGAGCATGGGCAAACGGCGCAAAGTTTGCCCAAGTTGGCGTCCGCGCGAGACGGTGGGTCACCTATCATGGTTTAGCTATCAACATCGACTGTGATCTCGTTGACTTTACGAAACACGTGGTACCGTGTGGGATTGGTGATAGGCAGGTTGGAAGCATTCAAGAAAGATTGCTCTCGCAACGACAACGCAACTCGCAAAAGGACGAAAGCAGACGCCAACAAAAAGTATCCGTAGAAATCGCCGCAGACCGCGCCTTCGACGCGTTCGAGAAGGTTTTTGACGTCTCCTTAGTTCGATGACGACGATAGAATGTGTGCGTGCATTTAGCAATAGTCTCAATCGTCACGCGCAAAATGTAAAAAGCTGTTCTTTTTGACGCGTTTTTTTTCCTCATCACCAAAGGCACCACCCCCGTCCCAACTGTTTCCATTGCGTCACTTGAAATGTCTCTTCTCTCGACTTTGACGATTTCTCAATTTCTCAATCGAAGCGCTGGGGCTGCAAAAGTATTCAAAACGAACGCGAGAGCAATGTCGTCGTCGGACAAAGTCGTCGTCGGCATCGACCGTCTCGCGGATGGGACCATGCACACGATGGACCCGTTCCTCTTTTGCGTCTACCACAAAGACAACTACCCGGCAGGGAACTCCAAAATGGAAGCGCCTCGACGAGGCAACGGCGCGGACTTCAATCCATCCGCACCGTATCGAATGTATCACGGAGATAAGATTCCAGGGTTTCCTCAACACCCACACCGAGGGTTTGAAACCATTACCGCGACGTTGGATGGAATCATCGACCACACGGATTCAATGGGTAACGCAGGACGATACGGTGATGGAGATTTGCAATGGATGACCGCGGGGAAAGGCGTCGTGCACGGGGAAATGTTCCCGTTGATTCATCAGGATAAAGAAAACCCGACGCGATTTTTCCAGGTTTGGTTAAACTTACCGAGTAAACATAAATTCACAGAACCGGCGTTTGTCATGCACTGGGGAAGCGAAACGAAGAAGATGAAGGATGGCGACAAGACGGACGTCATCGTGTGGGTCGGGGAACACAAAGGTGAGAGAACGGAGATGAAATCGCCGCCGAATTCATGGGCCGCGGATCCCGAGAACGACGTCGGTGTGATTTTTTACTCGGTGAAACCAGGGGGGAAATGCGAGATTGCGCCGGCGAAAGGTGGGAAAGGGACGAACAGGTTTTTGTATTTTGTGGAGGGTGAAAACGGGAAGCAGTTTGTGAGCGACGTGAACGTGCCGAAGAAACATGGCGCGGAAATTGTAGGTGACAAAACGGCGGTGTTAGAAAATAAAAGTGAGACAGAAACTATGGATGTGTTGTTGCTCCAAGGGAGACCGATTGGCGAACCAGTGGCGTCGCACGGACCGTTCGTTATGAATACAAGACAGGAGATTATGCAGTGTTTTGAGGATTATCAACGCACGCGATTTGGCGGCTGGCCGTGGGAGAAAGACGCCATGGTATTCCCAGCAGATAAGCCGAGATTCGCGTTGTTAAATGGCGTGGAAGAGTTGGGCAAATGATGTAGAACTTTTGTATTGTACACGATAGTAATAATAGTGATCGATCGTAAATTTATTTTTAAACGACTAATAGGGAACATCCATCACCATACATCTTTCATATATCTTTTATCGACGACTAATCGACGAATAATTTCCTCAGCCTCGTGAATCGCGTATTCGCCCTCACGTTGTAACACTTGTAATAAAGCTCTGTTCACGTCTCTTGACATGTGCTTGGCATCTCCACACACGTACACCGCGCCATTTGGGCTTCGGAGTATTTTATACACATCTTTCGCTTTCATTTGAATTTTGTCTTGCACGTACACTTTCTTTTTGGGATCGTCTCGACTAAAAGCGACGTTCAAGGACGAAATCACGTTTTCTGACAAAGCTTTCTCCATTTCGTCTCTGTAAATGTAATCGTGCTCTTCTTTTCTACATCCGAAAAATAACATGCACTCGCCCAACTCGTCTTTTTTCGATTTCAACAAGTACTCTCGTTCTTGTAAGAAACCTCTAAACGGCGCGTATCCTGTCCCTGGGCCTATTAAAATGACCGGCGCTTTCGCATCTTTAGGTAATTTAAACGTCGCTTTACGAACAAACACGGGCACGCGATCGCCTTCGCGAACGTTTTGTAAGAATGTCGAGCACACGCCTTCGTGGATTCTCCCCGTTTTCACTTTGTGCTTCACCACTGCCACGGTCGCCGTGACGATGTCGCTTCCATTCGTTATGTCCTTCGGCGACGACGAAATGGAATAGTACCTTGGCTGTAATCTCCCAGCGACGCATCCAAAAAACGCTCCTAATGTAGGCACCGCCGATGGGAACTTTTCCATGACTTCTAATAAACTTCTGTGAGGAACGGCGACGTACGCGTGGTATTTCGCCTTATCTACGGCTAACAACTCCAACTCTTTCGCTTCTTTCTTATTTGTCGCGAACGACGCTAACGCTTTAATCGCGGTTTTCCGAGGCATGGACAACATGTCCGCGTATCTCGCTACGGCTATCCCAACTGAAATCGGCCCCGGAAATACTGGCAACAACGATTTCGGCGCGTCTTCTCTTCTCACCAATTCCATCGGCGTTTGTTTCGATACCTTCAACAACTTACACACTCTATCGACTACATCTGGAGCGTTTTCCGCAAACACGCCTAAATGATCCCCAATCTCGTACGTTAAACCTTTACATTGCGAGATGTCGAATTCCACGTGCACGCAGGATCGATCCGACTTATTCGTGTGCAACTCTTTGCACGATTTAATCGGGCACGCATACGGTTTCGATTGCGTCGGTATTTCGCTTCCTCTCGACATCTCGAATGACTTTCTTTCTCTAATCTTCGTCAACTCGTTCACTTTCTCCGCGTCTTCTCCTTTTCTAACCATGTACGAATGCTTTTCCACGTCGAAATCGCCTTCCTCTCCTTCCGCTTTCAATTGGAACGTCTTCTCTAACTGCCTCCACAATGCCGGCTTAAACTCCTCGAAATCCTCCTCCAAACTCTTATCGTCGTCGCCTAAAGTTATCTTCATCATTTTTTTCCCACCTAAACTCGTTAACGCTTTATCTACCTGTTTCGCTGCCGCGTTGAAATGTTCGTACGAGCGATTCCCGAGACCAAACGTACAAAAATGCATATTCTCGAGCATATCCGGCATCCTGCCGTCCGTCGCGGTTTCCTCCAACCATCTGCAAAAGTCCGCGGACCCATCGGTTGGGTCTCCGTCTCCGTACGTGGACTGTAAAAACACCGCGCACGTTTCCGAACTCAAAACTTCTTCGCAGAAATCCGGCGTCACGTCTTCGCAATCAATCGCTCTCGCGAACACTTGTTTCGACCCGTAGCGTTTTTGAGCGTCTTCGACTAACGTGTTCGCGTACCGTTCCGCGGTTCCAGTTTGCGTCCCGTAATAGAACGTGATCACCGTCGCGCCGGCCGTCTCGCCTTTTGTTGTTGGACATTTCAGTTCTCTCAGCGACGTCGGTTTCTTCCTCTGCCCACCACCACCAGCCCCGACGTTGGTATTATCCTCCTTTGAAAGAGCAGCCATTGTCCTTCTCGAAAGTTTCAAAGTCACCAACCCGACGACCGACGCGCACAGCAACAACGCGCACGCGTTCGTCATCTCGTCCGTCGTCCCGGTCACCACGGAGAGTCGCGACAGGAGCGGCGGTCCTCCTCCCGACGACGACGCACCAAACATGTTGATGATGATGATGAAATGATGATGATGATGTGATGATGAAACGATGATTTTTGAGTCGTCGTTTTTCGTGGTACTTTTCAGTCGTGCGTTTGACGACGCCTTTTCTTTGTCCACACAACACACTTTGAAAAAAACGCGATGACACAACGATGAGATGCCTTTTTGTGAACAGAAGAAGAGACGACAAAAAGTCTCACGTGTCGCTTCGTGTCGAAAAAGAAAAAAAAAAGAAAAAAAATCGGACGACGACGACAGTGTTTGGGG